>Ga0099364_10003719_pt1 | contig 23528 bp, 24 predicted proteins | sample TergutTh196P3_FD_73070 | JGI IMG/M metagenome (GOLD analysis project Ga0099364, IMG submission 73070) | Microcerotermes parvus P3 segment gut microbial communities from Pointe-Noire, Republic of the Congo - Th196 P3 | ecosystem: Host-associated > Arthropoda: Insects > Digestive system > Gut ...
GCCCCCCAGGGGGGGATTTGGAAATTATGGTAGGCACGCCCGTGTCCCCGTCGGGGGGGGGGTGCCGCCGCAGCGGCGGGGTGGTCTGTAGGGATGACCGCCCTCGGTCATCCGTGGTTACCGCAGCGGCGGGTGTTTTCCCCCGTGATTACCGCAAATTCTGTGGGTGTCCTTGGCTCTCCCTTTGGGAGAGCTGTCGGCGGCAACGCCGACTGAGAGGGCTTAAACAATTAACGGTTGACAAATCCCATTAGTCATTATATAATAGCATTAGCTTAAAAAGGGGTGCAGGATTATGAAGAGAGCGCTTATCACAGGTATAAACGGGCAGGACGGCTCGTATTTGGCCGAGCTTTTGCTGGAAAAAGGCTATGAGGTCTATGGCATAATGCGGCGGAAGAGCGTTGTCGATTACGGCAATGTCGATCATATAAAGGACAGGCTGAATATCATATACGCCGACATGACCGATGGAGTTTCGCTCATAAACGCCATGAAAACAGCGATGCCGGATGAGGTCTACAACCTGGCGGCACAGTCGTTTGTCGCCGCAAGCTGGAATCAGCCGATCGCCACTACCGAGATAGACGGCGTTGGGGTTGCACATATGCTGGAGGCAATACGCATAGTAAAGCCGGACGCAAGGTTTTATCAGGCGTCTACATCCGAGATGTTCGGCATGGTTCAGGAGATTCCGCAAAGAGAGACAACCCCGTTTTATCCGAGAAGTCCCTACGGTGTTGCAAAACTCTACGGACACTGGATAACCAAGAATTACCGTGAAAGTTATGATTTATATGCCTGTTCGGGCATCTTGTTCAACCATGAATCGGAACGCAGGGGTAAAGAGTTTGTCACCCGCAAAATAACCGATGCCGCCGCGCGAATAAAGGCAGGAACGCTCGATTGCTTAGAACTCGGCAACATGGATGCCAAGCGGGATTGGGGTCATGCCAAAGATTATGTCTATGCCATGTGGCTCATGCTGCAGCAGAGCGGCCCCGACGATTATGTCATAGCAACGGGCGAAACACGCACCGTGCGTGAGTTTGCCGATACAGCCTTTGCCGCCGCCGATATAGATCTCATATGGAGCGGGAGCGGCATAGATGAAAAAGCCGCAGATTCCGCAACGGGAAAGACGGTGATACGGGTTAGTCCGCAGTTCTTCCGTCCGTCTGAGGTCGAGATACTTATAGGAGACCCCGCAAAGGCCGAAAAAGAACTGGGATGGAAAAGAGAGATTTCTTTCACAAATTTAGTGAAAATAATGGTTGCTAATGATTTGGCGGCTAACGACTATATCCTTGGCTATAGCGGCTCTTAACTCGTCAACCGAATTGAACCTACGCTCTTCTCTGATGAATCTTTGCAGACTTATGCGTGGGTTGGTGTTATACAGATCCATGTTTTGGTCTATGATATATGTCTCGGCAAGCGGATCGCCGTCACGGGTCACGGTGGGTTTTACGCCTATATTGGTGATTCCGGCATAGATTTTGCCTGATATATTGACCTGTGAGGCATAGACGCCGTATTTGGGGATCAGGTTGCCGCTCGGAAACCTCTGGTTAATAGTAGGCAGACCCAGTCTTCTGCCGACCCCGTTTCCACGAATCACAAGACCATCGAATGTGTAGTCGTAACCGAGAAGTCTGTTGGCGTTTTCGATATTACCTGCGGCTATCAGTCTTCTTATTCGGGTAGAGCTTATAACATCGCCGTCTTGCAGGACGGGCTCTACTATGTCAATGGCGACACCGCCGCATAACCGCCTTAATGTGTCGGCATCACCTGCGGCATTGCGGCCGAATCTAAAATCAGCCCCGCAAACTATGGCGCCTGCACCCAGTCTGCCCATTATATATTCGCCCGCAAAATCCTCCGGAGACATATTGCGGATTTGGTCAAAATGCGGCGTGAGAAGTTTTTTTATACCAAACTCTCTAATCATCTGAGATTTGAGATTGTCGGACATAATCTGCTCCATCTTGCCTTTGCTGTCCGGAGCCGATCCGTTTACAATAAAGGTCATCACAGCCGGAACAAGACGGTACTTGACAGAACACTCGATCGCCCTCGCAAGAACGGCACGATGCCCAAGATGAAGCCCGTCAAACAAACCCAACGCAACCGCTGACCCTATATTATCGCTGATAATCAACACCACCGATGTCAATTGACAATTAACAATTGACAATTGACAGTTATTTAATGCAGAATTAAGAATGCAGAATGCAGAAATGTGTATATTATACATTGTATATTGTTCATTGTACATTGTCAACTGTTAATTGATGTTGCCGACTAAGAGGGCATCAACGAAAATACATAAAGGACGGTTATTATATTTTGTATACGCTTATTCAGAGCATGGGACTTGAGGGTGTCAATGCCTTTCCGGTTGGTGTAGAGGTTTCTCAGGTGAGAAGTCTTCCCGGGTTTGATATTGTCGGTCTGCCGGACACTGCTATAAAAGAAAGCAGGGACAGGGTGCGGGCCGCTATCAAGGGTTGCGGATTCACCTTTCCGGGTGTGAAGATCACCGTCAACCTAACCCCTGCCGACAAAAGAAAATCAGGTCCTCTCTATGACCTGCCTATACTGCTTGCCGTCTTGCAGGCAAGCGGACAGATAAATATAGACCTCCGAGACACTGCCGTGCTGGGGGAACTCTCCCTGTTCGGCGACATACGTCCTGTTCGGGGTATATTACCCATGACAATAGGCGCCCGTGACAGAGGATACAGCCGTATAATCGTTCCGGCGGCAAACGCCGGAGAGAGCGGTCTCATAAAGGGCATAGACGTAATAGGTGTCAGCCATATACATGAGGTGGTGGGATACCTGAGCGGGTCGCTGGATATAACCCCGACCGTAACCCCATTTAGGATAGAGACATCTGCATTTGAGGCGGGGGACTTTTCCGATGTAAAGGGACAGGCTCCTGCTCTGCGAGGGATGGAGGTTGCCGCATCGGGCGGTCATAACCTGCTGCTGGTAGGCCCTCCGGGGTCGGGTAAGAGTATGCTCGCAAAAAGAATCCCCACAGTTCTGCCGCCATTGTCGGTGGGAGAAGCTATAGAGACTACGAATATATATTCTATTTCGGGATTGCTGTCCGAATCAAATCCCGTTGTTTCGGTTCGTCCGTTCCGTTCGCCCCACCACACCGTATCATCGGCGGCACTTAGCGGAGGAGGGTCTGTTCCGAGACCGGGTGAGATAAGCCTTGCCCACAACGGAGTTCTCTTTCTCGATGAGTTTGCCGAATTTCACCGTGATGCAATGGAGACGCTGCGGCAGCCGATGGAAGACGGTAAGATCACCATACACCGTGCCGCCGGAACAATGACATTCCCCTGCTCGATCATGCTTGTTGCCGCCATGAACCCCTGTCCCTGCGGCTATTTCGGTCATCCGACAAAGGAATGTGTATGCTCCCCAAACAAGGTTGAGAACTATCTTGCAAAAATATCAGGGCCCATGCTGGATAGAATAGATGTGCAGATAGATGTGCGGCCGGTTGCGTTCGATGCTCTGAAATCGGACGAGCCTGAAACCTCCTCTAAAGAGATAAGAGAACGCATCCTAAAGGCCCGATTGATTCAATCACAGCGGTATGAGGGTACCGACATCTCCTGCAACGCCAAGATTCCGCCCGGACTTATGCGAAAGTTCTGCCCCGTTACCGAAAGGGCAAGCAATCTGTTGGAAAAGGCGTTTGATTCCATGGGAATGTCGGCGCGGACATACGACAGGGTCATCAAGGTTGCCCGAACCATCGCCGACATAGACGGCGAAGAAACCCTCGATGCAATACACATAGGAGAGGCCATACAATACCGCAACCTCGACCGCAAATACTGGAGAAACTGATGGACATGAACTATAAAAAACCGACAATACTTGTACCAACGATTATGTTGCTGCTCTGCTCCTGCTTGAGGGGCGGTGAGGGTAGCTATAGATCCGAATCGGCAGGTGTGACCGAACCCGACGTTCCTGCATTTGTCTATACATCCGAAACAAGCGCTGAGCAATCGGAACCGGACAAGCCTGACAAGACTGAGGTGATACCTCCTAAGGTAACACCTCCTGAGCCTGTAGAGGCCGAATTTCCTGAGAACATAGATGCTATCATCGCAAAACACGGTGACAGCATATCGGTACACTACACCGATATAGCAAACGGGCGTACATATTTTTGGGGACAGGACAGGCAATACCACATAGCAAGTATCGTTAAGGCGCCCTATGCGTTGTACATATACAGGCTCGCTCTTGAGGGACGGGCCGATTTGGGTAGAGTGTATACCTATGAGGAGCGGCACTTTATAGAGGGTACGGGCAGTATAAAGGACGCCGAGGTCGGCACGCAGTTTACTTTGGAGGAGCTGCTCAATCTTTCTTTACGCAAAAGCGACAACATCGCATTGCGGATAATTGCCGAACAGTTCCCATCTTCGGGGTATTTAGAGTTTGTAAAATCACTGGGTATTCCCCATCCTGAGGATGTCCGCAATATAACAAACGGCAGGATATGCGTCCGCTGTGCTGCGGTGTATATCGATGCCGTTTATAACTTTATAGAAGAGGACAACCTCTACTCCGAGCGGCTGGGGAAGCATATGCTAAGCACCACAAATGCAATGATTCGTGCCAACCATCCCATAGCCCGCAAGTATGGATGATATGAGGAGTATTTCCACGATACAGGCATTGTCTATAGCAACGATCGCCCGTATCTGATAACCATACTGTCGGAGGGTCATGGCGGCAACTACGCCATGTTCCGTGAAATATCACGGGCGATAGAATCCTATCACGACAGTAAATAATTTTCATAGGACATACAAAATCTAAAACATAAAATCATATATTTATTTGATAGAAATAAAAGGAATGATTTTTATGTTTTCTTCACTTATTAACTTTGCATTGTCCAATCTGCTCTATTTTGCGCTCCATATTGAAAACGGGGGGTCGTTTCCAAAACCGCTGCCGCCCAAAGAGGAGCAGAACTGCTTTCGGAGCATGAAAGACGGCGACATGGATTCCCGCAATAAATTGATAGAGCATAATCTTAGGCTTGTGGCACACATCATAAAGAAGTATTACGCAACGGCAAACGATCAGGATGATCTGATTTCGATAGGAACAATCGGACTGATAAAGGCGGTAGGCACCTTTAACTATGATAAGGGCACAAAGTTCGCTACATATGCCTCACGCTGTATTGAGAACGCTATTCCAACATAGCGGCTCTTTCGGAGTTAAAAGTAGAAAACAATGTCCCATTTTCGGAAAAATGGCGCTTGATAGACCACTTAAACGGACGCTTAAAAATAATGGTTCGCAATACTCACGGAGTTGTAGAGTTTGCCCCTTTGTATATTCATTCGTTCAATTTGTTTCAGCCGCATAAATTGCTTGACGCTGAAAAGTTTAATATTACATATTCCGACCCTGCACAGCTTATCAGCACAGCGGACAAGCTACGGTATTACCGTTACAAAAAAGCGTTGCGTCAAATAGATGTAGCCGATTATGCAGGGATTGACCGCTCTACCTACAACAGCTACGAGAATGACGAACGAGATTTATACCCTTTGGAGTTCATGCAAAAAATCACGCAAATTCTTGATGTGAAAATTGAAGATATATTGGACGATTATAATATGTTTCTATATCACGGACAAGGACGAAAAATCAAAGAATTACGCAAAAGCATGAAATTGACGCAATATGAGTTTGGCAAGCTCCACGGTGTAAACCGCAGAACGATTGAGCGATGGGAAAACGAAAAAGTGCAGATATTTAAAAGCACATGGGAAAAGCTGTTTAGATAAAGGACAAAGGTTCACCGCACCAAGTGGTGAGCCTCTTTTATTGCGTCATATAGCTTCAATTTCTGTTCTTTCGGGCAGGACAGCTTTTCAATATGTAAAGTGACCGCCTGTGCGTGTATCGTAGCTATACGCTTTTCAAGTTCTTTTATGTTATCTGTTGTTTTTGGATAATGCACTACAATATCCATATCCTGCCCCCTTTCGTGAGTTGTTAATAATAAAATATATGTCTGCCTGATTGTCCGTTATGTTAATCAAGTGTTGCTGTTATTTTTTCATATAATCCTCTAAACCGTTATCGAGTATAGCAAGCACCTTTTTCCCTTTTTCATCTAAAACCTCAATTCCCTTGTATCTATCAGCAACAAGCTGGCTGTTCATCACGGCGGAAATATATGGTGCGTATGCTTTGAAAATGTAGTCCACGGTTTTTTCCATATCCCCGAGTGTGCGTTTGATAGTCTTGATTTTTTCAAATTTTTCTCCGCTGTCAAAATGCTCCTGTACAAAGCCTGTATCATCATTTATCGCAACACAACGAACTTTTTGTATATATAATCTATCTGCAAATTGCGAATTAAGAAAAGCAGGCTGTAAAACCAATTCTTCTTTTACTCTATGTATTTCAAGCTCAAGCCGTATTTGCACCATTCCGTCAGGAGCAGGGAAATATTTCGGATTCTCTGCTGATTTATTATAGATTCTCGTGTAGAATTGTGATTTACGGCTGCCTATGTAAACGGTGCGTTCATCCTCTTTTCCTGTAACAAAAAGACCCTTTTCAAAGGCTGATTTACAAAAACCACGCCAATCCTCAATAGGAACTACCGCCGTTGATTCTATATCAAGACGTGAAATTCTCCAACCCTCAAACTCACCAAGAAGATGTATAACTGCGTCCTTGTTTCGTTCTATGGCGTGCCAATAATCGCCGGAGAGTTGCACGCTATAAACCCACCCTCGTTGCAAAGCTGTTCCATATTGAAGCGATACAGATATTCCGCATTGCACAACTCTATTTGTAGTTCCGGCTGAAGATAAAACATCACGGCAGGTTTTTCTAAATGTTTCCGGCAAGATTGAAGCGAAGATATTTAACACATCAAAAGTTGAAATTACCCCTTTTGTTTTGTGCTGTCCGAGCGATATAGTTAAATAGTCAATTTTAGTTTTTAACATTTGTTTTCTCCTGTTCTTAAAATGTTACACCCGTAATTACATTTCGGGTGTGTCAGGCGTGGGGATGCTTACCTTGCGGACGCACCCCACGCATCCATATGATAAAGAGTGTTTATCAATCTGAAACCAGTTTTAAAATTGCCTTATCAAGTTTATCCATGTCTTTAACCGTAGGAACAGTTATGCCAATAGGCTTTTGAGCGTCAAATATTGTATATCCTGCTCCTCTGCATTTCGGCTGTATCATTTCGGCGTCTTCCGCAGAACAAAATGACCGTATGGATTCTTTTGACGGTGAGCCAAGAAACAATATATTTAAGCAATCCCTCGAACCGTGGGAGAAGTCGGCGGCCATTCCACGGTGACAGCCAAGCACAACGTGCATATTCAAACTTCTAACCATAAACAAAAGCGTGGCCATATCTCGTTTGACTTTTTCACTTTCTTTGGATTCAAGACTTGCAAGCCATGAAACATATTCGTCTATTAGAAGTAGTCGAAAATCACGGCAGGGGTTGCCTGTGAGCCTGTTCTCAAATTCATTTTTAAATTGTTCCAAACCATGAATTACATTTTTATAACCCCAAAAACGAGGTGCGTCTGTTTTTAATAATTCGTTTTTGAAACAACAGATATATGCCTTTGGATTTTTCCCTGCATATATAGATATATAGCCAAGTAGCAGACGGAGAAAATAGGATTTTCCGGAGCCGCTGTTTCCGAGTATTGCCAAATTGGGATGTAGGTCATAATCCCACTCTATGTAGCGTTGGATGTTTGAATATTCTAACAATGCGCTGTCGTAGGCTAATGGAATTTTTTTCATTTCATGCTCCTTAATAATTTTTATCGTCACGATTTATTCTTTGGTGGCTTTTTCTATCGGGATATACGAACAGCCTTATTTTTTGAACCCCGAATTCTTCCATATCGTAAATTTTTATGCCTAATTCCGATTCGAGTTTTTTCCACTTTGTTCTAAATTCTTCTATGTCGTTACCATTGCCAAAGGCAATCCAAACCCTTACGTTTGGGTCACCTTCGATTCTAAGTATTTCGAGCAAAAAGGGTGATTTCCACGCTTTAGTATATATACCAGATGAAATGCAAGCATTCTCAAACTTTCCTCCCCAATGAATGGGAACACCTAAAATACCTATTAACAATAAAAATCCGAATAACGCCAACACAGGGAATCCATATATAAATATGCCGTGATACAGCTCCGGCGATATTTCGGTGATAACCGATTGTATCATACGCAAAACGGCGTTTTCATATTGATAATCAACGAATCCCCACATTTCCGACCATAGAATTAAAGCCATAATAATATAGATAAGTGCGATAGACCCCTTTATCGGACTTTTGAAAAGCGATTTAAAACCGCACCTCAAGCGTTCTCGTATCTTCTTTGCTCTTGAGGAATTCTTGATTTTAATTTTATCTTCCTTGCTTAAATTAACATTTATATCCATATTTTTTTATCTCCTTGAATTTTTAGTTTGCCGGAGAGGGGTTTTACACCCTCTCACAGCTTGCCGGGACGGTTTGTGCTATTGCTGATTCGTCAACTTAATTTTTTGGCCGTTGGTAGCCATGAGTTTCAGCAACTCGACTTCTGCATTTTCCAAAAACACGACCTTTTCGCAGGCTTCGGTCAGCTTAATGACAATGCAGGTATAAGGTTTGCCCGTCTTCTGGCTAATGCGTTCTTCTAATTTTGCGGGTACATTCATTTCTGTCGCTCCTTTCCATGCGGTAAATTTAATCGGGCTTGTGACCGATTCGCCGCTCTGTAATAATTGTATATCTACATGGTTATATAAGATATTTATTTCACTACTATATATGGAGTTTTATAATATATAAGAGATATTTAATTGTCATTTTTCGCATTATTTAATATATCGCTGATATTTCCATTGTTAAACTGTTTGCATTGACTTTTTAATTGATTTGTTTTATACTGTATAAGTAAATAATTTATAGGAGCAGACACGAAAATGAGTAATAATAACAATAAATATGATAAATTGGATTCTTTAAAACAACTAAGAAAAAACATGAGCTTTGAGGAATTTGGTAAATTATTTACCATTTCAGAATCATCAATGAAGGCATATGAATACGGACATAATCGGTTGCCAATCGAACAGGCAATTTTAATAGCTGATAAATTCAATGTATCTTTGGACTGGATTTATGGCAGAAGTAAAAACATGACTGAAAATGACTTGATGTTAAGTATTTTGTTATGCTTAGATAAAGTTTTCAAAATAAAAATGAAAACATTTACAAGACTTTACAAAGGCGAAAAAGTAACAGTTGAAGAAAATGTTTTATGTGTTTCCAAGGAATTTTCCGATTATATAAAAGACATTCAAGAATTAGTATCGAAAACTACAAATTACGATTTAATTGATGGCAATACATATAATAAATTAAGAGAAAAAATTCAAAACAAACATCAAATTATGCTTAAAAACATTTTTAGTATTGATGATATTAGGACGCAGAAAGATAATGATGTGATTATCGGGGATGCTGATTCTGTAATGATTTTTGGCAATATAGAAAACTCAGAAGAATCCGAAAAATAAACCATAACGGTATCATAAAAGTATCGTTATGGTTTATTTTAATAATATATAATTAAAGAGAAAAGCAATTAAGGGATATGTCTTGGTTAAACATATCCCTTTGAGAGATTATATTCATTTGTGCGTTGTCAAGGTCGGGTAGTATTTTTTCGCTTATATGCGGCAAAAAAATCTCCACACCTACCCTTGACAAGGGTAGTCCGTTTTTGTTTTAGGCTTTTTATTGCACTTATTCAAATATCAAGCAGAGTTTTAGGTTCGACACCGAGAGCGGAAGCAATACGAAACAAAGAAACAAGACTAACCGTATAAATTGACGTGCTTTCTAAATGCGATATTGTTGAATCTGCAAGACCGCTACGTTCTGCAAGTTCCGCTTGTGACAATCCCGCTTTTTTTCTCATGTATTGAATCCTAAATCCGATATTTTTCAAAAAAGCACATTCTTCTTTTGATAGATTTTCGATATTAACAGGCATTTTTCCACCCCTTATAATTTTATCAAAAAATGGGTTGCTTTCCAATGTGATATAGTGGTATAATAAGGCAGTATGGGGCAGTATTAGATAAAGTGCTTTACATAACACTAAAAAATGAATAGGAATATTGATATGAAAAATTTAATTAAAAATTTCACCGCAGGGGTTATCGTCACCGCAATTATTTTAACCTGTTTCACCGCTTGCGGCTCAAAAACGCCGACCGACCTTGAATCATCATCCGAAATTACAAGCACAGAAGAAACAACAAGCACGGAAAGCGAAAAAACAAGCGATATTACAGAGAGCAGCACCCCCGAAAGTTCAGGGGAAAGCACTTCAAGCAGTTCGACGATATTAAGCAAACCAAAAGACAATTCTTCGTCAACCTCAAAGCCTTCAAAACCTCAACCTCCAAGCGAGCCGCCATCTGACTGGGGCGAACCTCCTCCTAATGAACCTATTGTTCCGCCAACTCCCCCGAATATTGATATATCTGGGTATTCAAATGAAGTAATCAGATTAATAAATTCAGAACGAGAAAAAATGGGGCTTGAAAAATTAACAGTAAATTCTATTTTAATGCAGGGTGCTAATATAAGAGCAAAAGAGCTTGCTACATTGTATTCACATACAAGACCGAATGGCGAAAGTCCGTCTTCGGTTTTTCCGGACGTTTTTGATTGGCCTGAAATTTCTGAAAATATAGTTCAAGCCGGATGGGGTTATACGCCATCACAAGCGGTAACTTCTTGGATGAATTCCTCCGGACATAGAGCGGCTATGTTAAATTCAAATTATAAATATATTGGGGTTGGTGTATATTTAGAAAACGGTGTTATTAATTTTCAAATGTTTGCAGGAATACTTAAATCAGATTATGAGGTTAATTTACAGGCAGGGGATTATTAAAATGAAAAAAACATACAGATTTTCACTTATATTCTTATTGATTTTTACGTTCTTGCTTGGGGTTACCGCTTGCGGCTCAAAAACGCTGACAGACCTTGAAACATCATCCGAAATTACAAGCACAGAAGAAACGACAAGCACGGAAAGCGAAGAAACAAGCGATATTACAGAGGGTAGCACCCCCGAAAGTTCAGAGGAAAGCACTTCAAACAGTTCAGCAACATCAAGCGATACACCATCAAGAGCAACTAATAACACGACATCAAGCAGTCAAAACACCTCGCCAAGTCCTAACCCTAATAATCCGGCTAATGTATCTGTTATTTTAAGTTTAAATAGAAGGTGTGTTTATACTGGAAAAGGAGTTTACAAAGTCGGTGAAACAGATTTTTTTAAAATTGAAATTCATCCCCAAAACGCAACAATAAATTATGAAATAATATCAAGCAACCCCAATGTTTTAAGCATAAACCAAGACGGTAGCTTTTCTTGCAAGGCTTCCGGCGAAGTGGATATAAGCGTAAAAACTCCAAACGGCACACATAAATCAAGCGTTATAAGAGTAATAAATGTAAATGAATTTGCGGCGGAGGTTGTAAGGTTGACGAATATTGAAAGGGTTAAATTTAGTTTGCCGCCTTTATCGGGGAGCGATTCTAAATTGAACACCGCCGCTATGGTTAGAGCAACAGAAACAACGATTTTATATTCACATACACGCCCCGATGGCAGAAGACCCGGCACAGCTTATCAAGATTTAGGCGGAGAAAGGGATTGCGGAGAAAACATTGCACAAGGACAACTAACTCCCGAGTCTGTCGTTGATACATGGATGAGGTCGGAGGGACACAAACAAAACATACTAACACCAGGAGATACCCACATAGGAGTAGGTGTTGATTTTAGTGTTGAGCGTAGCGATTTTGGTGATTATTACAATGTTGAATTTTACTGGGTGCAACTATTTATTACGCTTGATTGACAAAGGCAGAAGAAATCAAAAAAGCGGTTACACTTTTGACGGTGTAGCCGCTTTTTAAAAATTAGGCTTGACCTATTGCGGACATAATGGTATAATAATATACATACCATAACAGAGAGGTGCAAAACAAATGAATGATAAAACACAAAAGCAAATTGCTATCTATTCCCGAAAATCAAAATTCACAGGCAAGGGCGAGAGCATTGAAAATCAAATTGAGCTTTGCAAGCAGTATATCGCCACGCATTACGGCGATAATTCCGTTGGTAATATCTTAATTTATGAAGATGAAGGGTTTTCCGGCGGTAATTTGGAACGTCCCAAATTTAAGGCTATGATGAATGACGCAAGGGAAAAACAATTCAATGCTATTGTTTGTTATCGGCTTGACCGTATCAGCCGTAATATCGGGGATTTTGCAAAGCTGATTGACGAACTTTCAGACCTTGAAATTGCATTTATTTCTATTAAAGAGCAGTTTGACACATCTTCCCCGATGGGGCGTGCCATGATGTATATAGCGTCTGTGTTTTCACAGCTTGAACGTGAAACCATCGCCGAGCGAATCCGTGACAATATGCACGAATTATCCAAAACCGGGCGCTGGCTGGGCGGCACAAGTCCGACAGGGTATGAATCCGAAAGCGTTGAAAATATCACCATTGACGGCAAGGTGAAAAAATCATGTAAACTGAAAACCATTCCCGATGAAGAAATTATAATCAAGTTGATTTTTGATAAGTTTTTAGAAACAAACTCACTTACGAAAACGGATGCTTTTCTTATTCAAAACGGTTACAGGACAAAAAATGATAAGCTGTTTACACGCTTTGCTATTAAAGGCATACTGCAAAATCCTGTTTATATGATTGCGGACGAGGACGCATATAAATACTTAACCGATAATGATGTAGATTTATTCGCAGACAAAGACGCATTTGACGGCAAACACGGCGTAATGGCTTATAACCGCACTATTCAAAAGGCAGGGAAAGCAAACCAAATACGCCCGATTGATGAATGGATTGTTTCAGTCGGCAAACATAAAGGTATGATTGCCGCAGAACGTTGGATAAAGGCACAAGAATTTTTGGAGCAAAACCGCTCAAAGAGTTTTCGCAAGCCACGGAGCAATGTTGCTTTACTTTCAGGGCTTTTATATTGCGGCAATTGTAACGACCATATGCGTCCTAAACTTTCAAAGCGTCTTAACGCACAGGGGGAACAGATTTATTCCTATTTATGCAGTTTAAAAGAGCGTAGCCGTAGCCATTCATGCGACAGCAAGAACGTGAACGGTAATACGCTTGACAAAGCTATTATTGAAGAAATTAAAAAGCTATCTGCTGATAATTTCGAATTTATCCGGCAGCTTAAACAAAGCAAAAAAATCCTTGCCGGAAACCGTGAGGAATACGACAAAAATATAGAACAGTTAAAACAGACTTTTACAGATACCGAAAACGAAATAAAAGGGCTTGTATCTTCTCTCGGCAAAGCGTCCGGCACTTCTGCCGAAGATTACATCATGCGGCAAATTGACGAGTTACACGCAAAATGCGAAACGCTAACCCTGCGTATAAAGGAATTAGAGGGATTGACCGCACCGCACCCATTATCTTCCATTGAGTTTGATATTATCCGTGATCTTTTATCTTCTTTCAAAGATACCATTGACGATATGACCGTAGAACAACAGCGAATGGCAATACGCACCGTTGTTCAAAAAATCGTGTGGGATGGCAAGCAAATCCACTTGTATTTATTCGGCTCTGATGATAAAGAAGATATTGACTTGCCGGAGGGTTTTGACCTATCGACACAAGGAGAGGATAGAAAACGAGATACTCATGTATTTCCGCTCTCTTAAAAAATCCGCCGGGGATGTCTTTATAAACGATACCATCGACACCGACAAGGACGGCAACCCTCTCACGCTTATTGATATAATCTCAGACGAACTGAGCATTATTGACAGCATTGACCTCAAGATAAAATCGGAACAGCTCAAGAAGATGATTCTTGAGCTGCTCGAACCGAGAGAGCAGGTTATCATAAGAACCCGCTACGGCCTTGACGGAAAGGCTCCCCTGACCCAGAGGGAGGTAGCTGAGAAAATGGGAATATCCCGCTCGTATGTGAGCAGGATAGAAAAAAAGTCTATTTCGGTGCTGCAAAAGGGATTTGAGAAATTGTAGCGGCTAAACAAAGAGCATCAGCATATATGCGGCATACATCGATACCATCGAGAACCCCTCAAAACGCACCACCCTCTTGCCGGACAACGCAAAGAGCAGGAACGCCAGACTTCCCACCGTCAGAACCGCCATGTCGAATATCAGGCTCCTGTCAACGGCAAGCGGCAATATCATGCCCGAAAGACCGAGAACAAACAGGATGTTGAATATATTCGAGCCGATTATGTTGCCTATAGCGATTTCGCTCTCACCCTTGCGGCAGGCGACAATGGTGGTTACAAACTCCGGCAGTGATGTTCCCAACGCCAGGATAGTAAGGCCGATAACACGCTCGGTAACGCCGAATCTTGCGGCAATATTGACCGCACCCCACACCGTTGCTTGTCCGCCTGAAATGATCAGCCCGATGCCCAGTATGGTAAGGATAATCGTCTTGGTCAGGGATCTTTGCGGGGTTGTGTTTTCTTTTATATTTTCTTCTGCGGCTTTATTCTCGGTTCTGCTGCTAAGCGCCTTTCGCACCAAGACAGTCATATACACCAAGAAGCAGGCGAACAAGATCAGCCCGCCCAAACGAGGGATGGCGGAGGTGAAGATGAGCATCATCACAAGCAGCAGGGCTGCGGCTCCGAATGATACCCAGAAGTCCTTTGTGATTTCCTTGAGATTGACATAGACCGGTCTTAACAACGCACAGAATCCCACGATAAACAGCAGGTTGAATATGTTAGACCCGACAACATTGCCGATGGCAAGCTCGCTGCTCCCGCCGATCGCCGCCGTCACGCTCACGACCGCTTCGGGTGCGCTTGTCCCCAGCGCAACGATGGTTAGGCCTATGATCACGGTGGGGATCCTGAGTCTTTTGGCTATATCAACACTGGCGCCGACAAACACATCGGCGCCCTTTATCATCAGGAAAAATCCCGCAATCAACAAAACTATCTCTACGGCAATACGCATTTTTTTATTCCTCCATGTAGGGTACGCACCCCTGTGCGTACCCTCCCTCGGTCATTCACTGGCATAAATATGGCGTTTTTTATATCCTCGGTACGCACAGGGGTGCGTACCCTACGGTGTGTATACCTATATTATTCCCCTGATTATCGATTTTATAGCATTTTCATCGGTGGGGTCTGTTAAAATATCATCGCAGGCGAAGAGTTCCCAGCTCTCGGAATGTGACACAATATCGCCGGGTTTTACCGTTTTGATCTCTCCCAGCGACTCTACTTCCTGAAATGCCGCACAGGTGTAACTCTCGAAAGACACTCCGTAATCGGGATATGTTCCATCATTGTTGTGGATGAATTTTTTCAGGAAAACCTGACCTTTATTCAGATATGCCGCCCAGCCGTCTACGAGATTGATCCCGTATTTAAAGGGATGTTCGGCATTTTTGTCATGGGTTAGTGTTATAAAATCCCTGCCCCAATATACCCGCTTGTCATTCATGGGTGAATAGTCCCACAACGACAGAACTCGGTTGGCAAGCAGGCCTGTAGCAGTTTTCGGCATGGGTGTTATACCTGTTCCGCCCGGCGCCATAACCGTTAATGCCCACGGAGCAAAGGTCTGCTCGGTCTGCGCTGTGTTTTTGATTTCGTGCTTGACATCCAGCTTGGACGAATTTTCGGCAAGACTGAGGGTTATGGTATATTGGATATTATTGCCCTTTTGCGGGGTATTTTTGAGTATCACGGTATTCCCGATTATCTCATGCTCAACCTCATCGTTGTCGGGATAGTATGACTTTACCGGATGCTCCGGCGAAACCCACAGCCTGTGACCGCCGTAGATATACCACTTAGAGCCGTCCCCGTAATAGCGGTCAAACTCGGCACCGTCCTGCATGATAGCGCGATCGGTATCTTGGAACATTATGTTTTCCTTACCGACAAGGTTATACCCGATAACCCTCGGACCCAGCTCGACAGTAACATAGACCTCACAAATGCTGTTGGCCATCTTGAGACACTCACCAAAATTGCCATAGGATTCCTTTGTAATTTTTACAGACATAATCAACACTCCTTGTATAATTTAGTTTTGCAACCACGGGGACCGCCCTCTCAGTCGGCGATAACCACGGACGATCGGGGCGATCGTCCCTACAAGACGACCACCCCGCCGCTGCGGCGGCACCCCGACGGACAATTGACAATGGACAGTTGACAATTAACAATTATTGTAAATATAAATTTATTGGTAAAAGCAGAGTTGGATTTTAATCCCCTCGTAACTGTCAATTGTACATTGTTAATTGTTAATTGGCATCATTCCCCTCTGGGGAGGGGTGGCAAACACTCGCAACAAAGTTGCGATAGTGTTTGACGGGGTGGTCTGCTGCAATTGACGGTTGACAATGAACAATGGACAGTTACGGGGGCTTGAAATTATAGAAATCTAATTCTATTTTTGCCAGCGAATTTATATTTTACAATAATTGTCAATTGTACATTGTCAACTGTCAATTGTTCGTTACATACCCCACAATTCCGGCGACGATTGCGTCGGCTGTTTTTTCCCTGTTGTCGTCGGTGGATAGAATACGCAAGGCATCGGGATTTGACATGAAATCTATTTCCAGCAGTACCGATGGGCATTTCTTCTCGGTCGTTACCCTGAACTGGTTGAAGACATTGCCTCTGTTGGGTCTTGCCGTGGATGAGGCGATCGAATCGGTTAATTTCCCCGCCAGATTTCTGCTGAGCGGGGTGTTGTAATGCGTCTCGGTTCCTGAGGCGGTGGGGCTGGCGGCGGCATTGTGATGTATCGAGATGAATAGCTCCGCTCTAAATGCGATGCCGTTGTTGGCTCGCTGTTCCGGCGTTATTCTCGGGCTTGCAGGTTTGCCCGCATTGGTGTCGGGCATTTCTACAATTGCTCCGAGGTTAGCGAGTTTAGCCTTGACCGTTTCGGCAAGCCTGTAGTTGAGCACATCCTCCCGCACAAACACCTTAAAGCCATCATCGCCTGTATAATCACCGACGGCACCGGGATCGGCTCCGCCATGTCCCGCATCGAGATATATCCTCATACCCTCAATGGTGGTTTTGGGATTGTTAAACTCAAATACCATCCTGCCGTTTTCATCGTAATATACATAGGCTCCTCTGTAGGCACCCGGCTTTCGGAGGGTTAGGGTGAGAATGTATTTTTTTAGACCGCTTTCTTCGACTATACTGTTCCAGCGGGCGTCTGTGAAGAGCGGCCCTGCGGTAAATACAGACTCATCTATCGGAGGAGCGGATCCGGCGTAGTCAAAGGTCACCACCACATTGCGGGCGTTAAACTCGTCAAGGCTGTAGTTATCGAGGGCGGCGTGTACGTTGGTGCGTCCCTTGCCGAACTCAAGATCGGTGAATGATATATTAAATGGCGCTTTCCATTTTACATCGAATGAGATAACCGTCTTTCGGTCGTCTGATACCGTCCGCATATTCGAGAGAGCGTTGTCACCGTGCTGACCCGCTTCCTGAACCCTGACATCGCTCTGCAGCACTCGTTTGCCCGAATGGAGCCTGAAATATTTATATGTAACCCCGTTAAAGTTTATATTAACCTCACCCGCTATATAGTCGACAGTTCCTCTGGGCATTTTGTAGGAATCGGCATCGCTGTAGACCGAAAGCGTCCGATTGTTGTAGACGGTCACATACTCCCGCTCGACAAGTATCTGCCTGTCTGCGGCTATCTGCGGAATATATCGGTTGATCACAACGGTAGCCCCGTTGTTGGATGGCGTTTCGCTAAAGATGTTGAATCTTCCGCTGACAACAACCTGACCTAGGTTGAGATCCTGTGTAGTCGATGCCTTGGGCAGTTTTATAGAGGCGGTAAAGGGTACATACGCAGACAGTCGGGCATCTTCATCCATGTTTTGCCCCTGGGTGAGCCTGTATGTCTGACCGTTGAACCGCGCCGTGATCTCTGCGCCGCTGTATGCGGTGACATTCAGATTGAGCTGGGTTTCTCCGTCAACCTTTAGTATACCTGCACCCGGATTTATGTTTTGGATGATCTGCACACGTTTGGTAACCGTATATGTCACGTTACTGCCCTTGTGAGACAGGGTGAAGAAATTGTTGCCTATCTCTAAGGCGAATGTATCGGAGAACTCTCCCTCACGGCTTGTAACTATCCTCTGGCCGTTGATTGTTACCTCAAAGTTGGGGTCAAACTGCCCCGCAAAGGTGACCGTATCCTCATATGTAGTGGTTGTAATGCTCTTGGGTGATGTCACCGTCAATTCCTTAAAGAGATCCGATACGGCATAGTTTTCCGCCATATAGTTGAGCAATGCGCCTGTTGACCCATTCGGGTCGGCGGCAAGCGGCTTGTATGTATAAAAGGCGCTCCCGCTAAAACTCTCTTTCTCCTTGGCAAGCGAAAACTGACGGGCTATTTCGGTGTATCCTCCGAATCCCGGAGCCGATGTTCCCGCCTTGTTTGCGGCATGGGATACAAACATATTCATTTGGTTTGCCGTACATACCTCATCCCACCATCTAACCGTCTCTCCAAACCCCAAACTGCTGTCTGAGATAGCATTAAATGCCTTTACTACCGCAAAATCCGCATACTCTTCCTCTACAAACATCTTTGTATCGGCATAGCTGCCGCTGTAATCCTGATGGCTGCTTGAGGTTGCCGATCCTCCCTCTCTCGAAGAGGCATTGCTCCAAACGGCATTGACCGAAAGCCCAACCGCAACAGAGTTGGAGGTTTCGGTTATTTTTCTGCTGACATTTCTGACTATATAGGCATTGCTGTCTCTGAGCCAGTCGTCATAATCCTGACCAGTTCCAAGTTCTTTATAGGCATGATAACTGCGGGGATTTTTCTCAAGCCCATAGCTATCAAGAATTATCCCGCTCAGGTGATACTCGCTTGTCAAGACGACAACGCTCTTTGACAGTCGGTCTGTATCGTAGAAATCCACCGCTACCGGAGAGGATGGGGTGTTTATAACTATGCCCTGATCTATCTCAGTTTCGGTCTCCTCATACACACCCGCATATATATTGTGAACGGCAAAGATATTGATTCCCTTGTCGATAGCTTTTTTGCAGAAAACCGCAAGGGCATCAACCTCTGTTCTTATAAGAATATCACTGCCGTATATAACCTTGTTTTCATAAAAAGTGTCGATAATCAGTGTGTTGAAATTTATCGACAGCAGTTTATTAATAATTTCATCCGCTTGGCCCTCAAGCTGTTCCTCGGTCATTTCGGGATTCTCGTAAAAATCCACACCCGGAATCAGATAAACCGCCTTCATGTCTGTGGGTATCGTGTTGGGGGCGGTTCGTATCTCTTCGGGACGAGCCGATACAATCTCTGCGGGTTGGTAATATTCGTCATCCTGCTCCGGCTCTTCTAAAATCCCAAAACCGTTTTGGGGAAACAACAGCTCCTGATTAAAATATACAAGACAGGCGGCCGATATAATCAGGGTCGACGCTATTATTATGGATATAACAGTTTTTTTCGCACTTTGCATTGGTTATCTTCCTCATACTGTTTTACAGTTTTTTCTCAGGCTGGTTAAAGGACCGCACGACAGCCTCACCCGTTTCCGCATCAAGCAGGAGGGTGCGTGCTATGCTGCCGCCAACGTCTCGGCTCTTTATAGTGATTCCGTTTTTCTGCAGTATAGCTACAACCGTCTGAACATTGCGTTCACCGATGTTGCCGAAATTGCTGTCTCCTACCACGTTGAACATCTTTGCCCCGCCCGCAATCTTTGCATACATACGGCGGCGGACAGCACCAAATACATCCATCTTCCGCAATGTTTCATCTATAGCCGTATCTGCGTATTTAAATACATTGTCCGGCTTAGGGGAAGAGGATTCGGGCAGCATGATATGTATCATACTGGCAAGTTTTATTTGAGGATCATAAAGACATATGCCTATACACGAACCGAGAGCGTATGTAATAAGTTTACCCTCACGCCGCTGCATCTTCATATCAGCTATGCCTACTGTAGTTAATTCACCCACCCAAAACACCCAATTTCTTCATAATGGTATTCAGAGATGCTATATCAGGAACCATAAGCAGATTGCTTTCAATCTCTTGACCATCACATATAATATTACCGTTGATAATCATTATTTTATCCGATTCATAACCGTATTCGGTCATGGGGACATTCATTATTCCTCCCAGCATATTTATTGTATTTGCCGGAATGGTCAGCTTTATCGTAAGACCCGTGAGTGTCGACAATGCGTTGACATATGAGGAAATCATTATGTTCCCTATCTCGACAAGGGCGGAGAAGTGCATCTCATTAAGCTGCTCGTATCTCTCAACCGACGACGACAGCACGTTTCGCAGGACAACATTGATAAACTCAAGACTTTGCAGATAAAGCAGCATTCCGTCTATTTCACCGTGACATTTTACCAAGACGGCGGACACTATCTTTTCGGCTCCTCCGAGTTTTTTAACAGCCTCGTTGTTCTCCAGAATCTGAACCTGCGGCACACTGATCATTATCTTGCGATCGATAACGCTGGCAAGCGACGTCGCCGCATTACCCGAACCTATACTGCCGATTTCCCGCAATACATCGATGTGAACGCTGTTCAGTTCGTCGTATTTTTTTATCATTTGTATCATCCTCCCGATTTATTTGTTGGTAAGCTCTATCTTTCAGCGTTGGCTTCGTGCGGCAGCACGGCGCCTGTGATAATCTCCGCTTCGTGCCAATAGAATTTCTGATTATTTATAACCGTTTCAACCCTATATGAGTTGTTGCCTATCGTTATCCTGGTCCCCGGGAATATGCTCCCGATACATACTACCTTCATCCTGTCGTCGGGTATGTATTTCTTGTTTTGAGCTATCTCTTCCTCTGCCTTTGCTATGTTTTCAAGCAGCATAGCCTTGTTTTTAGCATTGGTGCGGATGAGAGCCATTCTTGCTATCGGCTCTGCGCTCCTTACCTCTGCATCTATTTTAGCAAGTTTTTCCTTGAAAATATCCCGCTTTCTTATGAGATTTTCCTGAGTGATCTCGGGATCTTCCGGAAGTTCGTCAAGCCCCATCTTTTCTATATCATACCATCCGGGTACTATCTTGAGGCTCTGATGAATGTTGCCGTTACCGATGTTTTTGGCATTTATCATCTCACCCGCTTTGTAAACACCGCCTAATATAACACCCCTTTTACCCCTGAGTATTATATTATCACCTGCGCTGATGTTGCTGTTCAAGATCGAATCTGAATAGACAGTTCCGCCGCATTTGAGGGTGGCGTTTTCAAAAAACGTGCTTGTGATATTACCTGCGGCCTCTATAAACGCCTTGTTTCTGCCGTTGATCCCGTTTCTTATAAGGATATTGCCGCCTGAATAGATTCTCGATCCCTCAACCATGCCGTTTACTGTGACATCGTTGTCGGCGTTGATCTCAAATCCGTCCATAACATTTCCCTGAACAACGATAGAGCCGTTAAAGTTTATATTGCCCGTTTCAGGTCCCACATCGGTTCTTATGGTATACATCGCCTCTATGAGAATGGCCCCGCTCTTATACCTGATTCCTCCGCTTATGCCTGCGGTAAGGGTCAGTCCGTCCTCGGACATAACGACATTTTCTCCCCCGGGAATCTGCGGCATTATTCCGGGTTTTGCCTTTACCTGATTGCCGAAAATATCTACCCCGTCTGTTCCTTCCTGCGGCGGAGTTAGGGTGCAGAGCAGGTCGCCCTGATTGATGTTCTGGATTATATCCAGCGTTTTAAAGTCAACCGTTCCGTCTTCTCTCTCTTTGGGCCGTCCCGTAACCTGCTTGCTAAAGTGAAACTCTATGTCGCCGTCCTCACCCTTAACGGCATGAAGACCCTGCGCTATCTTGAGTTCTCTTAAAAAGTTGGTTCCGGCACAAAAGTCCGCTATATCATCATGCAGGACGCCGTATTCTATTTTTTTATCCTCTATAACAGCATATATCTCCTCAGAGGTTACCTTCTGCTCCTTTTCGTGCAGAGTTACCCTGAGATATGCCGCCATCTTGTCTGCCGATATGAGTATATTCAAATCCGGGGGTTTTACGGGGATTTTTTCAGCTTCATTTTCTTGATCGATCTCTTGGTTTTCTTGGTCTTCTTGATCTTCTTGGTTTTCTTGATCTTCTTGGTTTTGTTCGTTTTCTTGGTTTTCAACCTGATCGTTCGGATCAGTGTTTTCCTTTATATCCATATAAAACTCTCCCCTCCGTATTTATTTTGCTACCCCGGGCGAACGAAGTTCGCCCCTACAATCCCGGGCTGCGTATTGTAGGGAACGGTCTGTGACCGTTCCGCCCCCAATGTTTATCTCAAATTATTGATGGTCTGTTCTATCTCATCAGAGGTCTGCACCATTCTCAGATTCAACTGAAAGGCTCTCTGGGTTTGTATTACTCTTGTTAGTTCCAGACCGAGGTCAACATTAGACATCTCGAGTGTCTGCCACTCTAAGTATGAATCCTCATTGAGGTAGGGCTGCCCGTTTTTCGGGACAGGTCTGTAATGATTGTTGCCTATGGCTATCATGCCTTCTCTGTTGATAAAATCGTATATACCCACATCGAGAGCATAGGCCGAATTGAGGGTATCATTGGTGTATCCCGAATTTATCATGTCGGTCGGTATAACTATACGCTCACCCTGACTGTCGAGTACAAAGAATCCCATAGGATCTATAAGATAGAACTGACCGTCCTCAGCTAACGATGGCTGAAAATTCCCGCTTCTCGAATAGACCGTTTCATTGGTTGTGGGGTTTTGCAGTGCAAAGAATCCGTCTCCGATTATAGCGGCGTCAAAGGGATACTCTGTTACAACAAGAGCCCCCATCTTAAATAGCGTATCTGTCTTTTCCTGACGGGCTCCGACACCCTGACGCAGCGGGGAAATCTGCCCGCTCGGCTGACGGATATTGTCATACAGCAGATCGACAAACCCTGCGCTTTTGGTTTTGTAGCCGAATGTGTTGACGTTAGCTATGTTGTTTCCTATAACATCAAGTTTTGACTGATGGGCAGAAGCTCCCACCGCCGCCGTATAAAATGATAAATTCATATAAACCATCCTCCATAATTGTTCATTCTGCATTCTGCATTCTTAATTCTGCATTGTCAATTGCCTACACTCTTCCTATTTCGCTTACCGCCTTTGCCATGAGCTGGTCATACATTCTCAGCATTTGCGCCGAACTCTGCAAAGCCCGCTGTCCTGTCATCATGTTTACCATTTCGTCACTTGCACTCATGTTGGATGCCTCGAGAGTTCTGTCGAGTATCATAGTATTCTGCGGGAA
>Ga0099364_10003720_pt1 | contig 23523 bp, 15 predicted proteins | sample TergutTh196P3_FD_73070 | JGI IMG/M metagenome (GOLD analysis project Ga0099364, IMG submission 73070) | Microcerotermes parvus P3 segment gut microbial communities from Pointe-Noire, Republic of the Congo - Th196 P3 | ecosystem: Host-associated > Arthropoda: Insects > Digestive system > Gut ...
TATTAATCAATCGAAAATCAAAAATTGACCGGTTTAAGTCCTATTTCGGCTGCTTTTTGAAGCATAAACACGCGTGCAGCCTCATATTCGTTGGGTATCACGCCGTCGAGGATTGCGTCCTTGATGGCGTTTTTTATTGTGCCTATGTCACGTCCGGGCGGGATACCGAAGGTTTCGATAATTTCGTTGCCTGACACGGGCGGCTGAAAGTTGCGAATAGCGTCTTTTTCTTCTATTTCCAGCAATTTACGACGCACTAAATCGTAGTTGTTCTTAAAACGTGCTACTTTATCTGCGTTTTTGGATGTAATATCGGCGTCGCATAGGTGCATCAGGTCGTCTATGTCGTCGCCGGCTTCGAACAACAGGCGACGAACAGCAGAATCGGTAACTACGTCTTCGGCAAGCACTATCGGGCGCAAGTGAAGCAATACAAGCTTTTGAACATATTTCATCGGTTCGGTCAGCGGCATTTTCAGTCTGCGAAAAAGTTCAGGAATCATCTTTGAGCCCACAAATTCGTGCCCATGAAACGTCCATCCCTCGCCGGGAATGTATCGTTTCGTTGGCGCCTTTCCTATGTCGTGAACCAATGCAGCCCAGCGAAGCCACAAATTGTCCGTATTGCGGCAAATATTGTCTAATACTTTGATACTGTGTAAAAAAACGTCTTTATGTCCGTGTTTATCAATTTTTTCTACGCCTTTTAGCGCGGCAAGTTCGGGGAAAACAAGTTTTAGAAGCCCTGATTCGTCAAGCAACATGAAGCCGAACGAGGGACGGGGCGACAGAATTATTTTGTGGAGTTCGTCTACGATGCGCTCCATAGATATAATGTATATGCGCTCTTTGTTGCGAACAATTGCGTCAAACGTTTCATTTTCAATGCTGTAGCCTAATTGTGTCGCAAAACGTATTGCACGCATCATGCGCAGGGGGTCGTCGCTGAATGTTATATCGGGGTCAAGCGGCGTACGGATTATAAGGTCTTCTATATCTCTTAATCCATCAAAAGGGTCAATCAACATGCCATAAGTTTCGCGATTTAGCGAAATTGCCATAGCGTTGATAGTGAAGTCGCGGCGTTGCTGGTCGTCTTGCAGGGTGCCGTTCTCTACAATGGGTTTGCGCGAGTTGCGGTTGTAAGATTCGCGGCGTGCGCCTACAAACTCTATCTCATCGTCGCCATATCGAAACATTGCCGTTCCGAAATTTTTGAACACACTCACGGGTAATCGTTCGTCTATCCGTGCAGCAACCTTTCGCGCAAGGTCAATACCGTTGCCAACAACCACAATATCAATATCTTTGGAAGTGCGCCCTATAAGCAAATCGCGCACGTAGCCGCCAATCACATAAGCCTGCAAATTGTCGTCTGTTACCACATCGGCAACTATTTCAAAAACCGGATGTTTTAAATATTCTTGCATATTTCAAAAAAAAACGCAAAGTTAATACATAATTATTGAAAAAATAAATTGCAAATTAAAATTTTATTTGTACCTTTGCTTTTTATTTATAAAAATGTTTTTGTATGATAACCGTCTTGAATAATAATAAGTCGCTGTTTAACACGTTTTTATCTGAAGCGCGGGATGAGCATATCCAGAAAGACCGTTGCCGCTTTAGGCGCAATATGGAGAAAATGGGCTCCATTATTGCTTATGAGATAAGTAAACAGATGGAATTTAGCGTACAGCAAGTGTCAACGCCTTTTGGTATTGCTGAAGAGCATGTAATAGCGCAGCAGCCGGTAGTTGTTTCGGTGATGCGCGCCGGACTCCCATTACACCAGGGCGTACTTAATTTTTTCTGCTGCTCATTATGTGGTTTCATTTCAATGAGTTATGACTATGACAAGAAAGGCACTGTCCAGAAAAATCTTGAGTATATTTCCTGTCCTACCATCAACGACAAGGAAGTTATTCTATGCGATGCCGTTATAGCGTCGGGCACGTCTATGGCGCTGGCTTACAAATCGTTGCTTATGAGAGGCACGCCAAAACACGTACATATCATCGCATTGATAGCCAGCAAGGAAGGACTTTCAAATCTGAGAAAGGAACTGCCGCTAAAAAATGTTTCAATATGGTTGGGCGCGATAGACGACGAACTGACGGCAAAGTCGTATATAGTACCGGGATTAGGCGATGCGGGTGATTTAGCGTACGGAGCAAAAGATACGGAGTGAAGAAGTTTCTATTTTGCTGGAACTGCGCCACATTTGCACTATTTTAACACATTGCACTGCTTCTTTGACATCGTGAACGCGCAATAAATCAGCGCCTCCTAACAATGCAAGGGTATTTGCCGCGGTTGTTCCGTTCAAAGCATCCTTAGCATCAATTTCGAACAATTTGTATATCATCGACTTGCGGGAAACACCAACTAAAACAGGTAGTTCAAAGATGTCCAAATCACTCAGACAACGAAGTATTTCGTAATTGTGTTCAATTGTTTTGCCAAAACCAAATCCGGGGTCAATGATTATGTCTTTCACGCCAAGACGATGCAAACGTTGCACTGTGTCCGAAAAGTATTCTATTATTTCTTTCATAATGTTGTCATAAACAGGATTTTCCTGCATGTTTGCAGGCGTTCCCCGAATGTGCGTTAGGATGTAGGGAACCTCCAGCTTTGCAATCGTCTCAAACATACGTTCGTCAAGTGTTCCGGCAGAAATATCATTTATAATATCTACTCCGAAATTTTCTACTGCCGCTTTAGCCACATCAGCGCGATATGTGTCTACAGATATTATTTTTTCGGGAAAGTGTTTCCTCGCCAGCGCCAATGCCCAATCCAACCTTCGCAATTCTTCTGCGGCGTCTACGTCTTGTGCGCCGGGACGCGTAGAAACCGCGCCAATGTCAATTATGTCGCCGCCCTCCGCGATAATGGCTTCGCAACGATTAAGCAGGGCAGCATCAGTACCATAACTGCCTCCATCGTAGAACGAATCCGGCGTTATATTTACGATGCCCATCACCATCGGAGAACCGATACAGACTAATTTGCCGTTACAATTCAGTGTTTTATGCTTCATTAACTTTTTTTTTATTATCTTCAAAAAGAGTTTATTTCAAAAATCGAAAATCGAAAATTGCACCTCCGAAACTTTATTCAGAGACACATACCAAAGAAAACCCTTAACCGTGCCGTATCCCATCTTATTTAAGTGTTTCATATATTGCAGAACTTGTTGCCGGTGATTTTCCGAAATTTGTTTTCCAAACTTGTAATCAATGATTTGCGCTTCATTGCCGTCAAAAACTATTCTGTCCGGGCGCGCTGTTGAGCCGTCGGGGAGTAATATTTCCGCTTCGGTTTTTACGCGGGCGTTAGGCGCAAACCATCGCCTTACGGTCGGGTTTTCGAGGGCGCGACGCACCATGCCGGTAATATGTGCGCGCTCGACTTCAGGCAATTTACCATCAACAATCATACCATCAAGACATTGCTGCAAATCGGAAAGAGTAACCATCTTGCGAAAAATATCATGAAGCAAACGCCCCATATCCTTGTGGACGCTGCCGGATGCAAAATTCTGAACAAGCTGAGGCGTAGATGAATTGAAAGTTGAGTTATAGTTTTCAGTTTTCAGTTGATAGTTTTCAGTCATCGATTGGTATTTGTTCGTTGCCGTATTATTGCTTGCAGATGTCTGACAACTGAAAACCGAAGACTGACAACTACTATCATTCAAATTATGAGAACAGAAAACTGAAGACTGACAACTTGCATCCATCTTCTGATAACAGACAACTGACAACTGACAACTTTTTGCGTTGAGAGGTTGATAAAATACCCTGTGTATAAGGTTTTTAAGATTTTCAAAACCGTCTTTTTCTTGCTGTGGCGTTGTGATAAACAGCGTTTTGCGCGCACGGGTAAAGGCTACATACAACAAATTCAGATTGTCGATGTACGATAGCATTTTTTCTCGCAGATAGTCCTTTGCAAAAATAGTGTTTCGCAACTCCTTCTCAAACTTCAGCGGCAACAGTTTCATATCCGAAAAGGGCGCCTCGCTGGGGATGCACCACAACGTCCTACCCGCTTTGTTCAACTGCCAGTCGCAGAACGGAATAATCACCGCGTCGAACTCCAAACCCTTTGCCTTGTGAATGGTTATTAATCTTATAGCGTCCTGATTGTCAGGCATGGCGACGTATTTCTTGTGTTTTTCATTTTCCCACCAATCAAGAAAAGAACGTATATCAGACGCTTCGCGACGCATGTATTGCAGCAAAATATCCTGAAAAGCCAGTAAAAAAGGCGCCTGACCGGTGTTCCTGTATAGATTGTAATTTTTAATCAGTTTTTCGGAAAACTCGAAAACAGATTCGTGCGTTAGATTTTCTTTATTTTCGCTGAAGTCGAATGGCTCGTCTACCGACGGATGCTCGCGTTGCAGATATGCGCGGTTTATCATGTCGTCTGGCTCTATGATGTAGCGCATCGCCGCCAGCAGCCATTTTACTACCGGCGCATTGTTAATCAGCAGCGAATCATTTGAGAGCGCGTCATAACGGTATTTTGCGTCGGGATTTGATTTTTCCTTTGCTTGCCTGTATTCCAACAGCCGGTCGGCAATTGTTTGCGCCTCCTGATTTTCGCGTACAAGGATTGCTATTTCCGAAAGCCTGTAGCCCATGTCCTGCAATTGCTCTATGCGTTGCGGCAGTTTTTCCAACACCTTGTCGCGCCATGTTTCATCGTCGTCCTCTTCTTTAGCTATCATTTCCAAATGCACGTAGCCCTTCTCCTTGCTGTCAGGGTCGGGCAAATGCTGATAGCAGTCGCTATACGCGCGGGTCAACTCCCCGCATAAGGCAAGGGCGTAGTCTTTTTCGGGCGTATCTGCTTCGTTGTGCAAAAATTCGGCGCAAATCTGCATCACTGCCTGACGAAAAAAAGCATTATTAAAATGTATGACTTCTGGAGCGCTGCGCCAGTTCTTGTCGAGGTTATTAACTATCACGTTTTCAGCGCCAAGGTCGTTTTCTACTTTGCCCGAAAGAATTTTCCAGTCGGTATTGCGCCAGCGATAAATAGACTGTTTCACATCGCCCACAATCCAGTTGTGGTAACCCGAAGCTATGCTGTTGTCTATGAGCGGACGAAAATTATCCCACTGCACCGACGACGTGTCCTGAAACTCGTCTATCATAAAATGGTTGAAAAAATTGCCCACACGCTCGTAAATGAAGGGTGTGTCGGCGTCGGCAATAATTTTTTTGATAAATCCAGAAGCCTCCGAAAGCAGAAAAAGATTTTGGTCGCGGGTGTATTCCTTCACATAGTGCATCAGGTCGCACAATACGCCAAGAACGTTTATTTGTTTCAAAATCAGACGCACGGTGTTTACCTGTCGCGCGTGTTCGTTTTGGTAGCCGGTCATGTTGTGTAGCAGTTCGCCCAAAACATCGTTATACGCTTCGGTAATAGCTCTTTTTTGCGAAGAAGCCTTACTGTACCAGCCTTCCACGTCCTCGAGCGCCTTCAAAACATAATTGTTAGCGGTTATGTCCTGACGGTCAGCCAATTTGTTGAAATATGCACCCACGCCCTGACTTTTATGGGCAAAACTGTCAATATCCAATCCGTAGCGCTCTATCATCTCCATAGCCATTTGCCCGCAATTTTGCAGGTAGTCTCGATAGTTGCTTACTATGTTTTGCAACGTCGTTCTGAAACGCTCCAAACTTTCCTTATCGGTTGTTTCAGTAAGCAGTTTAGGGTCAATATTTTGCAGTTCTTCGCTAAAAATTTCCCTTCCGAGCCGTAGCACGTCCGACTTGAAGTTCCACGATTTACCTTCTTCAATCTTTCTTTTTGCCCATTCTACTAACCAATCCTTCAAAAAATCGTTTTGAGCGATATTGTCCAACATCAGGTTTGTAGCCTCGTCGAGCGCCGAATTTTGGTCAAGTTCTATTTCGTATCCGGCGTATAGTCCCATTTCGCGGGCGAACGAGCGTATAACTTTCTGAAAAAAACTGTCGATAGTGAGTATCGAAAAGTGCGAATAATCGTGCAGCAGATGCGCCAAAACCCGCGAAGCTACTACAGGCAGTTCTTTTTCGGGCATTTGAGTTTTTGTTGCCATATATTTAATGTATACCTCGTCTTGTCGCGTTGCCATTTTGTGCAAGTCGCGCACAATGCGGCTTTTCATCTCTTCGGTGGCTTTGTTGGTGAACGTTACAGCAAGGATACGACGATGATAGTCGCCCGCGCTACGAAGCAGCAAACTGATATACTCGCCGGTAATGGTATAAGTCTTGCCCGAGCCGGCAGACGCGCGATATATGGTTAAATTTTCGATACTATATAATTCCTAACAGATTTTTCGCGTTCTCAATTGCTGCTTCGGTCAATATTTCGCCGCTTAGCATTTTTGCGATTTCGGTTATGCGTTCGTCGGCAGTCAGTAATTTGACCTTCGTCAAGGTGGCATTTGCACGGTCTTCCTTATAAACCTTATAATGACGTTTGCCCTTTGCAGCGATTTGAGGCAAATGGGTAATATTTATTAGCTGTGCAAATTTTGCCATCTCTTCCAGTATGTTCCCCATCTTTCCGGCAATGACGCCCGATACGCCGCTGTCGATTTCATCAAAAATCAAGGTCGGGAGGTCTATTTTTTCTGAAATCGCTGCTTTTATACTGAGCATAAGTCTTGAAATCTCGCCCCCCGATGCTACCTTGCTCAACTCCTGAAGGTTTTGCTGGCGGTTTGCCGAAAACAGAAAGCGTACAACGTCAGCGCCGGTAGAGCTAAGATTTTCAGCCGGCGTTAAGTCTATTTTGAAAACAGCATTAGGTATGCCCAATTGCACCAGCAATGAGAGAATATGCTCCTCGATGACGGGAATTGCCTGCTTGCGCCTGTCGGAAATTTCTACGGCAGCAGTTTCTAATTGCCTGAGGCTTTGCGCAATGCTTGTTTGCAGCTGTTCTATGTGGGTATCGTAATCATTTATTTGACGTATTTTGACGTTCAATTCCTCCTGTATTGCAATAAGTTCAATAACAGACGATACGCGATGTTTCTGCTGCAACGAAAACAACAGGTCTATCCGTTTGTTGACCTCCTCCAGGCGGTCGGGATTGAGTTCTGTGGCTTCGGCAATACGCTCTGTTTCTGTAGCTATGTCGCGCAGTTCAATTAATGCTGTCTCAATACGCTGTTTGAAACTTTCAGCCGGCTCAAACATGCTTTGCAGTTTAGACAGGTTTGAAAGCGTCGATTTGAGCATTTGCACTACCGATAGCTCATCTGCGTCCAAAATGGCGTTCACCTGCGCTAATCCTGTTTTTATATCTTCCGCGTGTGTCAGCGCCTTCAGTTCCAGCTCCAAGGCTTCCAGTTCACCTTCGCGTAGTCGGGCTGCTTCTAATTCGTTGTGCCTGAAACTGTGGTAATCCAATTCAGAGCGTTGCTGAACCGACGCCTTCAACAGGTCGTCCAATTCAGACTGTAACTTGCGGTATTGGCTGAATAGAAAAGAATAGTGGGCAACAGCAGCAGTCTGTTGAGAATATCTGTCAAGAATTTCCAATTGAAACGCGGGCGACTGCAAATAAATATTATGATGCTGCGAATGAATATCAATCAATTGTGCGCCAAGTTCTTTCAACACCGAAAGATTTACCGGCGAATCGTTGATAAACGCCCGCGATTTACCGTCTACAGATATTTCACGCCTGATAACAGTTTCCGGATTATACTCCAGGTCGTTCGTATCGAAATATTCCTTCCACTTTTCAGGCTTCAGGTCGAAGACGCCCTCTACAATACACTTGCTCGCAGCGTTTTGCGAAACATCCTTACTGTCAGCGCGTTGTCCGGTTATCAACCCAAGCGCGCCTAAAAGAATAGACTTGCCCGCGCCGGTTTCGCCAGTGATAATAGACAATCCATCGCGAAAACCAACCTCAAGTTCTTGAATAAGAACATAATTACGTATAGAAAGATGCTTAAACAATTCAGTTAAAAAATTTTCTGCAAACATAAATGAAAAAAATAAATTTTCCAAATCATTTTTTTTGTAATTTTGCAAAAAAAATATTTCAACAATGGGAAGTAAAGTTTTTAAGCCAGAAAATGTTTTGTTTGAAAGTCCTTCAACCTCGTGCAGGAGAAGCCTCATAACACTTTTAACAGTAGTCGGTGTTTGTTTCGTAATTCCGGCGCTTCTTGCGGTGTTCAATTTTTTTCCAATGCCTATTGTTATAATTATGATTATCATATTTATATGTTGTTTTATTTTTACAGAAATTTGCCTGCCTCACAAATTTATCCTTACCGATACTCATTTTATTATTAAGCGTCGTCTGAGAAACAGCGTCATTCCGCTGCAAAATATTAAGGCTTTCAATGTTATGTCGCCCGAAAGAACGAAAAAATTCATCCGGACAGGAGATTATTCAGACGCGAAGTCACATTTCGTCAGTTATCCTACAAAATACAAAAAAACAATCAATTATGCGCGCAGATGGGACGGTTGGACGATATTAGTCACCGATGCCGGACGCTTTTTAATCACCCCCGACGACCTGCAAATTGTCGATGCAGCAATTCTGCAAATCAACAGGGTCAGGGATTAAAAAATTACCATTCCTGCAATTGTTTCGCCTATCGCCAACGAGGCTGTGGCTGCCGGCGAGGGTGCGTTCAGCACGTTAATCATCAGATTGTCCTGCACGATATAGAAATCGTCTACAAGTCGTCCGTCGCGGGTGCATGCCTGCGCCCGCACGCCTGAGCCGCCGCGTGTGAGGTCGCTTTTTTGCACTGTGGGCGATAATTTCTGCAAAGAGCGGGTGAAGGCGCTTTTGCTGTAGCTCCGGTGAAGTTCGCCTAAGCCCATGCGCCAATGTTTCCGCATAACCTTCATGAAGCCGGGCCAAAACAGCGTGCCGCACAGTTCGCCCGCCGAAATATCCGATTTTTTGTAACCCTCGCGACGATATGCAAGCACGGCGTTCGGTCCGGCTTCCATTTCGCCCGTTATGCGTCGGGTATAGTGAACGCCCAGGAACGGAAAAGCCGGGTCGGGAACCGGATAAACTAAATTTTTTATCATCTCGCGTTTGTTTTCGGCTAATTTGTAATATTCGCCGCGAAAGGGGATGATGCGCATGTCGGGATTGACGCCGCCAATCTGCGCCACGCGGTCGCAATACAAGCCTGCCGTATTTATTATTAATTTTGTTTCAAATGCCGCGCCGCCAGCAATGACCTCGCTGTGGCTATTTTTTCGGTTGATAGCTGTAACGCAGTGTTCCTTAAATATTTCGCCGCCAAATTGCTCGGTAAAAACATCGGCATAGCGGTTTGCAACGACCTTAAAATCTACAATGCCGGCGTAGGGCACCCAAATGCCGGCAAGTCCGGTTATATTGGGCTCAAGTTGTGATATCTCTTCGGCAGTAATTTTTTTATTTTTTGTCAGTCCGTTTTCTAATCCGCGCTGATAGAGCTTTTCCAAGTATGGATGCTCGTTCGGACAGGTTGCCACAACTATTTTTCCGCACAAATCGCAGGGAATGTTTTCGCGGTCGCAAAAATCAATCAATTTTTTATATCCGTTCAGACAGTTGGTTGCCTTCAGGCTGCCGGGCTTGTAGTACAGTCCCGAGTGTATAACCCCGCTGTTGTTGCCGGTTTGGTGGCTTGCAAGTGTTTTTTCCTTTTCAAGAACTGCAATTTTCAGCTTCGGTCTGCTTTTTTTTAGCTGCATGGCGGTGGCAAGCCCAACAATACCGCCGCCTATAATGGTTACATCATACATCTTTTATAAAATAAAAAAAAATCAAATTAAAAAGGCTGACTTCTTGATAGCCAGCCTTTTATCCAGTGATTCAGCTGAGGCTCGAACTCAGGACCCCATCCTTAAAAGGGATGTGCTCTACCAACTGAGCTACTGAATCAATATTTCAAAAAACGCCGCAAAGGTAAGCATTTTTTTTTAATTACAAACATTTTTTCAAAAAAAAATCAAAAAAAAATCAAAAAAAATTTCCGAAGGCATTTTTTCAACCTATTTTACTAATGTATTTCAATTTGTTGATGTCGGCAATTTCAAAGTCCTTGCCCGAAAACGAAACTATTCCTTCCTGTTGCCATTTTGAGAGCGTCATAATAATATTTTCGACCGAGCAGCACGCAAACTCCGCGATTTCTTTGCGTGTGAGCGACAGTTTGAAGGAAGTGTTAAAATAAATTTCTTCCGACAAATATATAAAAACGTCTGCTATACGGGCTTCTTTCTGCTTGTTTGCCACGCTGATAAAGTTCAGAATAGACCGCTTAAACATGTCGGAAGCTAACTGAAACATGGCAACAGCGAAATTTCCGTTATCTTTTAGCAACTGGAACAATACGTTGGCTTCTATCAGATAAACCTCGCAATCTTCCACAGCCACAATCGAAAACATGTTATTGTCCTTATAGAACAGGTTGGCGCCGCCCAATATTTTTGGCGCCGCCACTAATGCCAAAATAGTATTTTTACTGCTGTCGGTCGAATGGAAATTAAATTTGACTATACCGCTTTGAAGATAAGCGATGTGCGTAGGCGCATGTCCCTGTTTTAAGATGGTTTCTCCCTTTTTGAAACGTAAAAAAACAGACGCCTTTTCTATTTTTTTAAAATCGTCGGGCGATATGAACTGAAGGGAAATTCGCCTCAATAAATTATTGTAATTCATCAATCCAAATCGTTAATGTTAAACACTCTCCCGCGTCGCCAACTTTCTACTGCCTGCCTCCAAAATGTCGGTTGCGCGTCGCCACGTTGCAATACGAAATAATTTTCAGTATAGTCAGACGGCTGCCGCTCGAACGTAAATGTCAGCGGATTAGCCTGTTGGCGACGGGTATATTCCCATATTTCGGTGTCCGAACCTTTATTTATATTGTTAGGCAACCCATAAATCATATAAATCATGCCTCTATCGGTTTTCCAACCTTCCTTAAAGTCAGTGAAATAACGGTTTGCATACGACATCCGCGTATAGAACACACGAATAAGCATACGCGCCCTGTCGGTGCTGCCCGTTGCCGAAAGCCAAAAATTATCCATCATCATTTTTGGCGTTTCGTTGCCTTCTCTGGTAAGCCTTTGAAATTCAGCATCGGTAAGAAGATACTGGATAGGTAAAACCATCTGGGAGGTGCGGTTTTCCAACGGAAAAGAAGGACCAAAGTTCATGAGCAATAAACCTTCGCTTTGCGTGGTATCCGTCTGTACAAGGTATATTCCTTCGTCGGGAAACATAAAATTTATATTGGGACTGTAAGCCTGTTCCCAAATACTGTCGGGCTTGAACTCAAGTTTATCTGCGGCAGAAAGCGCAGTGGGAGCCGTGGCAAACGGTTGAACTTCGTTTTTATATTTGATAAAAAGCTTATCTATAGGTCTACGCCGGTATTCGATGCGAAAAATTTCGTTTTCGGTAACAGTATTTTCAAGTTTAGGACTGCCGTTGAGAGCCGTTAATCTGAAGTTTTGCCCCGAATAGACCGACGTTTTGTTTACCGTCAAGAACTGCCTTATAGTGTTGCGCCTCAGCAAATCGGTCGTTTGAACCAAAAGCAGATAGCGGCGACCCTGCTCGGCTGATATTGTGATTGGAAAAACAATTATTCGCTGCTGTCGTCTGATTTCTACCGAATTGATGAAGGTAGCGCTGTCGCTAACTAATTTGTTGTTAGCAATATCCGTACAGTCATAGAGTTCATACCTGATTTTAATATCCGATTTTGGTATTCGCTCAGGGTTTGCCTCGCTAACAAGCAATTCGTTGGTATCAAGCATGATAAGCAACTGTGTTTCGTTTTCAGAAACATGGTAAACGCCTATCTTCGGATTAAACGCCGACGAGGTAGGGTTATACAACACAGGCCTGTTGAACTGTGCGCCCTGATTTCTGGTAGACGAGCCACAAGCCCACAATAACACAGCTAATCCGCAGAATAACGATATTTGAACAAATCTTTTCAAAACACTTTAACTATGTATGACTAAAACAACCGTCCTAAGGATAATGTAAAGGTGTTTGGGTTTATATCACCCATTGCTCCTGAATCCTTTATTCCCCATGTATACCTTAATCCGACCTGGAACTTTAATATTTCGATACCTCCGCCAAGACCTATGCCCCAGTCAAAATCGTTGAAATCGCTTTTATATTCGCCACTTTTATCGATAGCCCATCTAAATTGCGGACCGGCTGTAAAAAACGGACGTAAAAGTATCAGGTTCAACTCGTAACGAAAATGTACCGGAACTTGCAGGTACCACATACTATGCCTGCTGTTTGACAAGCCGCCGCCCGGAGTTAGAATATCCACCCGTTTTTGAGTTATGAGCGCCTCTGCTTGAGCTCCCATACCAACAACCGGAAGCATTAGTTGCAGCATTGGTCCTGCCTGCCAGCCTACATTGTTACTGTGCAGCTGTTTTACATGCGCAAAATCATCGAAATCCACTCCGACCTTTAATCCAAATCTCACCTGAGCGTCTGTTTGGCTAAGTAAACAGAGCATTGCAACGACTACTAAAATTAACTTCTTCATTCTACTATACATTAATTATTATATGCTTTATTATAATTATACTTTTAACTCAAATTTTAGAAAATTATTGTTTGAAAGGCATATTTTTTTTATAAAAAATTACCGTTGAAAAAGCCTAATTATGTCGTTCCCGTTTGCTAAAATCAATAGTCCCAGCAATATAATCATTCCTACTACTTGTGCGTTTTCGAGAAACTTATCGCTTGGCTTGCGTCCTGTAACTATTTCGTAAAGGATAAACAACACGTGTCCGCCGTCTAACGCGGGAATAGGCAGAATATTCATGAACGCAAGGATTAGCGACAGAAAAGCAGTGAACGTCCAAAACTCAACCCAGTTCCATGTTGCCGGAAAAATACTGCCTATGGTAATAAATCCGCCAACTTGCTTAACGCCCTCCTTCGAAAAAATCAACTTCATGCTTCTTACGTAGTTTGACAATATATTAATTCCAAATTTGAAACCGGCGGGAAATGACGCAAAAAAGCCGTATTCGTGGCGTTTTGTTTCTAAAATCGTTCTTGGGTGTCGCGGATAAAAGCCTAATTTTCCGTCGTCGCCAACGTGCAGATTTATAACCTGCTCTTCTCCGTTTCTGTTTACTGTCAGGGCAATTTCTTTACCGGCATTTATACCGAGTTGCTCTCTGACGGCAGCCCCCATTGGCGTCGGGATGTCGTTAATAGCTACAATCCTGTCGCCGTCGGTCAATCCGGCTTTTTCGGCAGGCGAGCCGGCAATCGTACTGTCTACTATCCACGGAATGCGCTCAGTAGCAAAAAAACTTTCCTTAGCGGCAAGAAATTGTGCCGTGAAGTCAGAGGGAACGGTCAGTTCCATCCGCTGTCCGTCGCGCTCCACTGTTACCTGCCTTGCGTTATTTATAATAATGTGGTTCACCACATCGGCAATTGTTTCGTGCTCTACGCCGTCTACTGCAATTATTCTGTCGCCGTTTTGAAACCCGATTTTTTGTGCTGTCGGGCTGAACTCGAAGCCGTATTTGGCGTTCTTCACCGGCACATATTCCATTCCAAAGGCGAACAGTATCATCGAATAGATGAAAAGCGCCAGGATGAAGTTTACCAGCACTCCGCCTATCATTATCAACAGCCTTTGCCACACTGGTTTAGAGCGAAATTCCCATGGCTGCGGCGGTAGCTTCATCTGTTCTTTGTCCATCGACTCGTCTATCATGCCCGAAATCTTCACATATCCTCCTAATGGCAGCCAGCCTAAGCCATACTCTGTTTCGCCTTTCTTAATTTTGAACAGCGAAAACCACGGGTTGAAGAACAGATAAAACTTTTCGACGCGGGTTTTGAACAGTTTGGCAAACAGGAAATGTCCCAGCTCGTGCGCTATTATTAGCAGTGAGAGACTGAGAAAAAACTGCGATACCTTTATTAATATTTCCATTTTACGTTAAAAATTACTTAATCATTTTGGGCGGCAAAAGTAATCAAAAAAAATGTTTTTACAAAATGTAACCTTTTAATTTTTTTTTCGTACAAGGTAGTAGTTTAAATCAAAATATTTTTTTAAAATGGATTATTTTAAGGTAGCACAATCGGAAATAAAGGATGTGGCTGAGGCTGTAAAAAGCCTGAAGGAGCAGTTATCCGGCGTTGATGCCGGCTTAATACTCTATTTTGTGTCGCCCACATATCCGATAGACGCGGTTAGCAAAGAATTTGCCGATGTTTTCGCAGGGGCGCGCACAGTAGGGTGCACCACGGCGGGCGAAATAATTTCCGGCAAAATAGGGCAAAATTCTATTGTCGCCATGGCTTGGAGCAAAGCCTCGCTGAAGTTTTTAAAAATTGAAACGCTCGAAAATATCAAGGAACACTGCTCGGAAGCCGTTGAAAAGGCGTTCAAATCTATCGAAGATGCTTTAGGAAAACCAATGAAGTGCCTTGACCCGACAAAATATGCCGGAATGGTAATTATTGACGGCTTGAGCGGATGCGAAGAGCAGTTGAACGACCAATTAGGAAACCGCACAAATGTTCCTATCGTGGGTGGTTCAGCCGGCGACGATTTTAAGTTCAAGCAAACTTTTCTGTCAGTTGATGGAAAAGTATATTCCAATGCAGCCGTATTTCTGCTGTTAGAGCCCGCAAACGGCTTTGTCACGCTAAAAACACAAAGTTTCTGCGTTACCGACAAAAAGCTAACGCCCACGAAGGTAGAGGAAAGCAGAAGAATGGTAGTCGAATTTGACGGCAAACCGGCTTCACAGGCTTATGCTGAAGCCTTAGGAATTACTGCTGAGGAACTTGCGAAGAACTTAGGGCAATACCCTGTAGGTTTAGTTTTCGACGAAAACAACTTTTTTGTCAGAAGTCCACAGCGAGTTGAGGGTTCTTCCGTTCTGTTTTACTGTGCGGTAAAAGAGGGATTAGAACTGATGGTGCTCAATCCGGGCAACATCGTAGAACGTACCGGCGCCGACCTGCAAAAATGCGGCAAGGTGAAGGCTATAGTAGACTTTTGCTGCTGTTTACGCATTTTGGAACTCAAGCGAAAAGACCAAACAGCCGCATATTCGGAAATATTTAACGGTATTCCGTCCATAGGCTTTTCCACGTATGGCGAAAGCTATATAGGACATATAAATCAAACGTCCACAATGTTGTTATTAAAATAATTAGAACGATGAGAAACGATACAAAAAAAATATTAAATTTTATTATAAAGGAAAAGTCCGGAGGAAACACCTATCAGGAATTGAACGTCCAAATGAAGATAATGATGAAGGGCGTGAACGTTAAAAGCATTTTGGAAGAAAAAATTTCCGAAGAAATATCTGCCGCCTTGACCCAAAAACTGAAGGAAATAGCGATAGAGTTTGACGTGGATTTGCAAAAAATGAGTGAATAGGGATAAAAATAGGCTTGATTGAATATTCACTTTTTTTTAAACTTTTTGTTTCCCTCAAACAATATTTAAAAAAAATATTCGTTATTAAGTTTAGATAAACCTTGCATCATTTTGTTAAAGGTCAAAGAAGAAATATTACATGAAAGTCCTGAAGGGATGGAAGAATATAATCGCGCAGGCTTTTAGCGCGAACAGGCATATAGTTTATTTGTTTTGTTGCGGGATGCTTTTCTGCAGCAGGTTAGCTGTTGCCCAAACCGACCCTCCGGCTACTGTGCCTCCGCGCCCTTTGGAGCCGCTTGAGTACCGTTTTCCCAGACCGTCTGATAATCCGTTCTCTCACAGTCCGCAGGGGGGAGGGCTCTTTTTGCAGCAACCCTCAAACCTGACGCGGGAGGTGGTGTATGACCCCGCTACTAACCAGTTTGTCTTTAAGGAGAGGGTTGGCGACTTGCCCATTAACCTCCCGTTTTCTATGGATATGCCCGAATTTATGCAGCATAATTTAGAGCAACAAAAGCGTCAAAACTGGAATGAGAGTTCAAAAAATGCCCGTGCCGGCGGTACACAGGGAAGTACCGGCTTCATGCCTCAGTTCAGTTTTGGCGGCGAAGCCTTCGACCGTATTTTCGGTACAGACGTGATAAGTATCGTGCCGCAAGGCTCAGCTGAGCTAACCTTCGGCATGAACCGCACGCGAACCGAAAACCCAAACCTGAGCGAAAACGCCCGAAAGAACACTATTTTCAATTTCGATACTAAATTGCAGGTGAACGTTGCCGGAACGATAGGCGACAAGATGCGGCTGGGCATAAGCTACAACACCGAATCGATGTTCGAGTTTGAAAATCAGGCTAATTTAGTGTATGAAGGTAAAGAAGACGAAATAATTCAACGGATTGAAGCCGGAAATGTTACTTTGCCCTTGCCGGGCTCGCTGATAACGGGAAGTCAAAGCCTTTTCGGACTGAAAACGGAACTGCAGTTCGGAAATTTGACGGTTACGGCTGTAGCGTCACAACAAAAAGGACAGACACAGACGATGGAAGTCAGAGGAGGCGCGCAAATAAACGAGTTCGAAATAAGAGGCGACGAATATGACGCTAACAGACACTTTTTCCTATCGCAGGCATTCCGCGAAAATTACGAAAATGCACTGAGAACAATACCGGTAATAACTTCGGGGATTACGATAACAAGAATTGAGGTTTGGGTGACAAACAGAACAAACACCACTACCGGCAACCGCAACTTAGTGGCATTCATGGATTTGGGCGAGATGAACGACCATATATATAACAGGGACATAAATTTTGTCAGCAACGTCACTGCACTGCCTTCTTTTTTATATCCCGGAAATCCTCTTACCGCTCTCCCCGACAACGATACCGTCGCAAATTTTAACAGCGTTTATAAGAACGTACACACTATTGTCCGCGATTTCAGTTCTACTATCAACTCTCACCTTATAGGAATAGGCTTGGAGCCGGGCGTTGATTTTGAAAGATTAGACCGCGCCCGACTGCTCACCGAGCGCGAATATACGCTCAACCCCACTTTGGGCTACATTTCGCTCAACTCGGCGCTCAACGCAGACGAGGTGCTGGCAGTGGCATACGAATACACCTACGGCGGACGAACATATCGTGTGGGCGAACTGTCGCGCGACGGGATAGCAGGCGAAAAGGGTATTGTAACAAAGATGCTCAAAGGAACAAGGCTGTCGCCAACCTATCCGACATGGAAACTGATGATGAAAAATATTTATTCTATCTTTGCATTGAACATCGAAAGAAAGGATTTCCAAATGGATGTATTGTATGCAGACGATAGAAGTGGCAACGATTTGAATTATATCCCCGATGCAGGCAGATTAAGTCGGGAAAATCTGTTGAGTATGATGGGTTTGGACAGGGTTAATTCGCAAATGGACGCCTTCCCCGACGGCGTTTTCGACTTTATCGAAGGAATTACAATAAATCCGGCAAACGGCAGAATAATTTTTCCGGTGCTTGAGCCTTTTGGCGCTACTCTTAGCAATTTTTTCGATAGAAAAGGAGCTGAGATAGGGATGACGGCAGATTCAATCAATATGTTGAAGGAACGGTTTGTTTTTCAGTCTCTTTACGATTCTACACTCACAAAGGCGCGTGAATATGCCGAGTTTAACAAGTTTGTTATGCGCGGACGTTTCAGTTCTGCCAGCGGCTCGGAAATAAGGCTCAACGCGATGAACATTCCGCAAGGCTCGGTAGTAGTGACGATGGGAGGCGTGCGATTAGTCGAAAATGTTGACTATACGGTAGATTACCTGATGGGCAGCGTGAGGATAACAAACCAGGGACTTTTAGAATCGGGAACCCCTATCAAGATAAGCATGGAAAGTCAGGCGCTCTTTGCTATCCAGCAAAAAACAATGCTTGGAACACACCTTAATTACAGGTTTACGGATAATTTTAATATAGGCGCAACAGTTTTGAGGCTTACCGAAAGACCTATGACACAAAAAGTTAACATCGGCTACGAGCCGTTGGCAAACACCATGCTTGGGTTCAACACAAACTACAACACAGAATTGCCGGCTCTTACCACTTTTATAGACAAACTGCCTTTGATACAGACCAAGGCGCCCTCCAGTCTCAGTTTTACGGGCGAGTTTGCCCAGTTGATACCGGGCGTTTCAAAGGCTATAATGAACAGAGGCTCAGCATATATAGACGATTTTGAGGCAAGCAAGTCGAGATATGATTTGCGTTCTGTTGTTGCATGGAACCTTGCAAGCATCCCGCACCACAACGGTTTGTTTCCCGAATCGACAATAAATGCTACTGACCCGTTAGACCCGACGTTGCTGCAGATAGGCATGAACCGCGCACGCTTGGCATGGTACACCATAGACCCGCTGTTTGTCAGTCGCCAATATATGAACTCGCAGGTCACTCCGGACTATATCCGCAACAATCCAGAAAGATGGACTTCGAGCAATTTTGTCAGGACAATTTTTGAAGAAGAGCTTTTCCCTAACCGTCAGCATGTTACGGGTATGCCTACCAACATTCAGGTTCTTAACGTAGCGTATTATCCTACCGAGCGGGGACCCTACAATTATGATGCCGGCGGTACCAGTACCTCCGCGGGGGTATACGCCGACGGCTCGCTCAGAGACCCGCGCTCACGCTGGGGCGGAATGATGAGGCAAGTAAATCCAAGCGATTTCGAATCAAACAACATACAATACATCGAATTTTGGCTGATGGACCCATTTGTTGAAAACTTAGCTGATGGTAGAGGCGCTGACTTGTATTTCAACCTTGGCAATGTATCCGAAGATATTCTTAAGGACGGGCGCAAATCGGCTGAACAGGGGCTGCCCGTAGATGGCGACCTGAGTATGGTAGATTCAACAGCATGGGGATATGTACCTAAAATACAGGCTATTGTACACTCGTTCGACCAAAATAATCGTAGGAATCAGGATGTAGGTTTTGACGGAATGCACAGCGAACGCGAACGCAGATATTTTGATTCATATCTCACCGAACTGCAGGGAATAGTGACAGCCGAAGCCTTTGCTGAAGCATGGCAAGACCCGTCAACCGACGATTACTTTCACGCACGCGACCCGAATCGTTGGAGGGGACAAATAGACATTCTGACGCGCTATAAAGATAATAACGGAACGGAAGGCAACTCGTCAAACAGCGACCTTTCAAACACCACCTTGCCCGACGAGGAAGATATAAACCGCGACAACACTATGAGCGAAACAGAGAGTTACTACCAATATCGTGTGAGTGTACGTCCGGGCGAACTCGAAGTAGGCAAAAACTTCATAGTAGACAAGGTTGAAGGCAGAGGCTACACTACTGAGGGTAGCAGCAACATCCCCAAGGCAGACTGGTATCTGTTTAGAATACCTATCAACGAGGGTCAGGCTGTTGGCGGCATTCAGGATTTTAAAAGCATCCGTTTCATGCGTATGTTCCTCACTGACTGTCCCGATTCTTTGATTTTGCGTTTTGCTCGTTTAGAATTAGTGCGCGGCGAATGGCGTGAATACAACCAGTCTTTTTTGCCGGCTACAGCCGGAACGACCACTCCCCAAACCACGCAGGCAACCTTCGAAATAGCATCTGTGAACATAGAAGAAAATGCCGGTAAAACGCCGGTTCCATACATGGTTCCTCCGGGTTTTGACCGCGCAGTAGACCAGTCCACACGCGAAATGCAAATGCTAAACGAGCAATCTATGCTACTTCGTGTAAGAAACATGGCAAATGGCGATGCACGGGCTGTATACAGGAATGTAAACTACGATATGCGGCGCTACAGTACCCTGAGAATGGAACTGCACGCAGCACAGACAGGCTTTCCCGACCCTACTCTGTTCCCGTTAGAAAACGATGAAATGAGCGTTTTCATCAGAATAGGTACCGATTATCGAAATAATTTCTATGAATATGAAATACCATTGAAGCTTACGCCGTGGGGATTAGGAACTTACAGGGCTTCCGATGTTTGGCCCGAAGAAAACCGCATGGTAGTAGACCTCGATTTTCTACCCCATCTCAAACAGTTGCGCGACGACGATATGCGACGCAGTGGCTCTACAACGTCATTTTCTACTGTTTTTGAGTACGACGACGGCGACGGACGACGATATACCGTTTGCGGAAATCCTAACCTTGCAAACATACGCGTAGTTATGATTGGTATTCGTTATCCTCAGCGTGCTGAATTAGCAAACCATTCGACCGGCATAGAAGTATGGGTCAACGAGTTGCGGCTCTCCGACGTCAGTAAACAGGGCGGTTGGGCGGCAAATGCACGCCTGGCGCTACGGCTCGCCGACCTTGCTACTATAGCTATTTCGGGCGAAAGCATGCAACCCGGATTTGGCGGAGTAGAATCGAACGTGAACGACCGCCTGACCGAAACAAGAAACTCGTATGATATAGCAGCAAACATAGAACTCGGAAAACTTTTTCCCGAAGAATGGAGAGTGCAAATCCCCTTGTATTTGGGCTTATCGGAAAGCTTTGTTACTCCCGAATTTGACCCTTTAAATCCCGACGTTAAAATGAGAGACGCGTTGAACGCCATGGATAGCAAAGAAGAGCGTGATGCGCATAAGGCTCTCACTCAAGATTATATGCAAAGAAAAAGCATGAACCTGACGAACGTCAGAGTAAATACGCAACACGAAAAACCGAGACCATGGAACTTCTCAAACTTTACGTTCAATTACGCTTATTACGAAACGTTTAGACGAAATGTAACGACCGAAAAAGACTTGGAAAAAAGTTATTCGGGAGGTATAATTTACGATTACAGCATGAGACCGTTAAACATTACGCCCCTTCAAAATGTTGGTTTTCTGAATAATGCGGCGTTTAGAATTATTCGCGATTTTAACTTCAACCCAAAACCAAACCGTATTTCGATAAGAACTGACATGGTACGAACATACAACGAAATACAGCGACGCAATATAGAAAATCCGGCTCTCAGGCAAAATGCCATGGTAGACAAGAACTGGATATGGCGTCGGAATTTGGATATTCAGTGGGATTTGGCGCGTTCGCTAAGGTTCGACTTTACAGCCGGAAATCAGGCGCGTATAGACGAACCGGTAGGTGTCGTAGACCGGCACATGAAAGACGAATACGAACTGTGGAGAGATTCAGTGTGGACAAACATCCGTAACGGCGGACGCTTAACAGATTACAGACACAGCTTCAACATAAATTATACGTTACCCATAAATAAGTTGCCCTTGTTGGACTGGGTTTCTTCTACTGCCAGCTACAGAGGCGAATACATGTGGAACGTAGCGCCAATTTTTGCCGACGATTCGTTCAATCCGGGCAATAACATACAAAATCGTAATACAATAACCTTGACGGGAACATTGAACTTCGCAAGCCTCTATAACAAAGTCCCTTATTTCAGAACTCTTACGCAGCCGCAACGTAGAGAAGAGCCTGAAAGACAGATGAGAACGGTTACATTTACGCGCGCATCCTTGAACATGCGAGCCGGAGAGCCCAGAAATGTTTCACACGGATTGGGTACAACCGATATAGAAGTCAAACTGATGGACGCCAACGGCAACCCTGTGGACGCCGATGTGGATATTATCAACGAAAATCGTATCAACATAACTACAGAAACGGACGTGCCGCGCGCCTCTATCGAGGTAACAGGGCAGGTGGAAAGGCGAATGAATAATCCGTTAGTTTTTATTGCAAACAATACGGCGCGTATCATCTTAGGCGTCAAGAACTTTAGCGTTCAGTATCAGCAGACGGGTAGCACCATGTTGCCCGGTTATGCCATGAACAGTAATATGTTTGGGATGCAAAACTCGGCTCCGGGTCTTCCGTTCATGTTGGGCTGGCAGGATACCGAATATGCTCAAAAGGCTGCTGATAACGGCTGGTTAGTGCAAGAAGAGCGCCTGAACGCTGCCGTAGCGATGACGCATACCACAAGTCTGAACGCCCGTAGCACCTTCGAGCCTTTTCAGGGTATGCGTATACAACTTTCAGCAATGAGAAGCTTTACCGAAAACAGAAGCTCGTTCTTTATCTGGGACCCCGAATTTCAAAACAATATGGGAGGCTATAACCCTGATTATCGCTCTCTGCAGATGCAAGGCAATTACAGCATATCAGTTATTGCTATACGGTCGTCGTTCGAAAAAATTGATGCCAGCAACAACTATCGTTCCGAAACGTTCGAAAAATTTAAGGAAAATCGTAGCATTATTGCCCGTCGCCATGCAGAAGAACTGCAAGGAATAAATCCTTCCTATATAGCGCAACACGACGGCAGAGGCGGCTACGACGGCTTTAACTTAGAATCGCAGGATGTGATGATTAAGACCTTCTACGCTACCTACACCGGAAAAGACCCTGAAAAAGTGTCGTTAAGCGATTTCCCGGAATGGTGGAACATGTTGCCTCTGTGGGAAGTAAATTTCGACGGATTGAGCAACCTGCCGGCTGTCAGAAAGCATTTTCGCTCGGTGAGCCTGAGACATAGCTACAGGGCTACATATCAGGTGGGAAGCTATATTTCAAATTTTGATTTTAATGCCGACGACGCTACAGTTCTAAGCATAGCGCGCGACCTGCAAAACAACTTTATCCCCAGAAACGATATTGCCTCAGTAAATATTACAGAAGCGTTCAGCCCTCTGCTGGGGGTCGATTTAAATTTCCTGAACAGCCTGTCTGCACGCTTCGAATACCGAAAAGGGCGCAACATAACGCTTGGATTGGGCAACCTGCAAATGACCGAAAACCACAATACAGATTATACAATAGGCTTGGGTTACGTGTTCAACGAGGTCTCATTTGTTATTAGAACCCTTGACGGCGACAGAAGACAGCTACAAAGCGACCTGAGAGTTAATACCGACTTTTCAATACGCGACAGCAAAACGCTGATACGGCGCGTAGGAGAAATAGAAGAAGAAGGACAAGCACAAAACATGCTGCCTGTGCAAGCATCATCAGGACAAAACGTTGCAACACTGAAAATATCAGCCGACTACAAAATAAGCAACAACTTCACATTAACGGTTTTCTTCGACAGAATAGTAAACACGCCGTTCACATCAATGTCGTTCAAGAACTATAACACCAATTTTGGATTTAGTATGAGGTTTATGTTGTTGCAGTAACGTACTGCGACGATATCATCTGCGTATCTTTCACATCTTTCCACTGTCGCAGAAACAGACGTAGCTCTCTGCTTTTGACATCTTCTATTGCCCTTACGAGATTCATCATTGGTTTCCATCACTTCCTCCCGAAACCATTCAGGCGCGAGTACCTCAATACCAGCCCCGTGCGACAATATTTCCTGCTTGAAATCAAATGTTGGCGAGAGAAAATAACTGAAAACCGCGTCATTTTCATTGGTTTCTACTTCTTCCTGCGAGTGGTGCAATACATAGCGATTAAAAAGGTTGGCGGTATTGTGTTTGCTAAATCTTCGGTCTGTCATGATTTTTTATTTTAAAAATTTTTGCAAAG
>Ga0099364_10003721_pt1 | contig 23521 bp, 22 predicted proteins | sample TergutTh196P3_FD_73070 | JGI IMG/M metagenome (GOLD analysis project Ga0099364, IMG submission 73070) | Microcerotermes parvus P3 segment gut microbial communities from Pointe-Noire, Republic of the Congo - Th196 P3 | ecosystem: Host-associated > Arthropoda: Insects > Digestive system > Gut ...
ATAAAAAAAGAAAGTTTTATCACTACTTAAAAACAAATTTCAGAAAAAAAAAAAACCCCGCCGTGGGAAATAATTAGACCATTAAATTACATAGGTGCTATATGAAAGTTAAATATTTACCGTTCCTCCTAATATTTTTATCCCTTCTCAACGCCTGCTCAAACTCAAAACCAATCCCCCTAAACACAGACCAGTGGGGCGTTTGGGACGTTGGCTACAACCCCGAAAGATATAACATGACACTGTGGTTATTTGACACGGATTGGTTCGGCGGCAAAACAGAAAGTGATATATTAGAGCAATTGCCCGATAAAAATATCAATGAAATAGTTGATAATGAGATAAGTTTTCAAGTGAAATTCCACAACCCGAATTTCATTATCGGAATAGACCCGCATGTAACAACAGGAATACTCAATATCTATTTTGAAGACGGTATCGTTACACGCGCCGAGTATCACGAACGCAAAAATGCCGACTCCGCATATATCTTAAAATTAGAATGGAAAATTTAGAGCTTGTTGACACTATCCGAATTGTGCAGATTTCGAGCAAATTTTTCGTCAGACAAGGCAAATTTTTTCGTAATGCTTTGTGCATTGCGAAAAAATTTAACGCAGTATGGCGGAAAATTAGCCGAAATCTGTGCAATTCGGGTAGTGTCAGCAAGCTCCAGACAAAACACGAAAGGATTCACAAATGAACACGATATGGAATCCGTGGCACGGCTGCCGAAAAATCAGCGCGGGCTGCGAAAACTGCTACGTTTATCGCAGCGATGCGAAGTATGAGCGCGACGCTTCCGCCGTTAAAAAGACCCTCAATTTTGATTTGCCGCTCAAGCGCAATCGACAAAAGCAGTACAAAATTCCGCCCGGCGAAACCGTGTACACCTGCTTTACATCGGACTTTCTGCTTGACGAAGCGGACGAGTGGCGGCCGGCCGCGTGGGAATTTATGCGGCAACGCAGCGACTTGAATTTCATGTTCATCACCAAGCGAATCAATCGCCTTGCCGCGAATTTGCCGAGCGATTGGGGCGCGGGCTACGACAATGTAATCATCGGTTGCACCTGCGAAAATCAGCGTTGTGCAGACGAGCGGCTTCCGATTTTTTTGTCACTGCAGATAAAAAATCGGTGCATTATTTGTGAGCCGCTACTCTCGGAAATCGACCTGTCGCCTTACTTAGGCGGCGGCAAAATCGACAAGGTCGTTGCGGGCGGCGAGTCGGGCGATAATGCCCGCCCATGCGATTACGAATGGGTGTTAAAACTCCGCGAACAGTGCCGCCTGAACGGCGTGAAGTTTTGGTTCAAACAGACCGGGTATCGCTTCGTCAAGGACGGCAAGCTGTATTTGATTGAGCGCAAACACCAACATTCGCAGGCGCGGAAGGCGGGGATAAATCTGTAACCGTTAAACTTTTGTAACCGCTAAACTACAAAATAGGATTACCCCCCCTCTCAACCCCAATACTCGTCGCCTCGCCATGCCCGGGGTAGACAACAGTCTCGTCGGGCAAGCCGAAAAGCTTGACTGTGATTGAGTTTACGAGGCTTTTCATGTCGCCCGTAGGTAGGTCGGTTCTGCCGTAACTCTGCGCGAACAGCACATCGCCGCTGAAAAGCACCCGCTCACTTTCAAGGTAAAAGCAGACGCCGCCCGCTGTATGCCCGGGTGCGGCGATAATTTTTATGGGGATGTCAGCGGGTGAAATAACCTCGCCGTCGGTCAGCCATTTGTCGGCGGCAACAGGCGTAGCGCCTCGGCGTGCGACCTCGCTCACCATAAGATACTCGCCGTTTTGCATGGGGTCACACAGCAAAGCCTTCTCGTGTTCGCCCGCATAAACAGGCAAATCGAGGCGTGCTTTCAAGTCGAAAACCCCGCCCGTATGGTCGTAATGCCCGTGCGTGAGCAGGATTGCCGCGGGTGTAACCCCCAGCCGCCCGCATTCGTCAAGTATCGCCCCCGCATCACAGGCAGGGTCGATAATAACCGCTTTGTTATCGGCTTCGTTAATGACAAAGTAGCAGTTGGTTTGTATTGCGCCAAGGACGATTCGGGTGATTTTCATGGTTTTAATTCCTTTCGAGTTTGTGCATACTGCACAATATATATATATATATATATTGGTTATTTTGCTAATAGCAACAAAAGGTAAATTATGGTATAATATCATTACTAAATTTATTTTGGAGGACTTTTGAAAATGAGAAAGTTTATTTCGGTAATCATAACAATCGCAATACTCGCCGCAATGGTGACGGCAATACCGCTCACGGCGACCGCCACCTACGAACTTGACCCCATTCCGAGCGACTCAATCCCGATTTCCACACGAGCGGAATTAGAGGCAAGAGTCGCGGGAAATCGCAACGGCAAATTCCACCTCACACAGAATATAGACTTGGGGACTTCGCCGTGGACGCCGATGTTTACCGCCGCCTCGCCGTTTAACGGAACGCTCGACGGGCGCGGATACATAATCAGCCGTTTGTCGATAGTGGGCGACCATGAATACGCAGGATTGTTCGGTGGTGCTTCCGATACCGCCGTGATTAAAAACTTAGGCGTAACGGGCGTTATCAGCGTTGCTTCTTCCGCCACCACCAACCGCGAAACAAGCGTAGGCGGCATTGTCGGTACGGGCGGGAATATAGAGAACTGTTTCAGCAATGTCAATATTTCGGTTAATGTGCAGGGCGTATCAAAAGTAGGCGGGATTGCCGGCTCAAACGCAACGGTACGCAACTGTTTCAATACCGGCAATATCACCATAGGCTCGGCGACAGTAGAGGCAACGCGGACTCGCGGCGACAAACACGCCGGCGGAATCGGCGGGCATAGTGTCTATGTATCGGATAGTTTCAATATAGGAGCCGTTTCTGTTTTTGGTATAAGCCTCGTAAGCATCAGTAACGCCCTCTCGTCGCTATATATTGGAGGTATTGTGGGTAATAATTTTAGTGTTGGGTATTCCTATAATTCGGGCGACGTCTTAGGCGCAATGTACGCTGGCACTAATACCACCACTAATGGCACTATATATTTAGGAGCTCTCGCGGGGCAAGTGAGCGCGCAAAATTCTTACTGGAATATTCAAAGCAGTCAAACATTTAGAGGAACACCGCGCAACGAACTGCAAAAACAGGCATTTGAATCGGGAATAGCAATAGAAACATCCTCACTCACCCCCGCCGAAATGCGGCAAAAGGGGAATTTCAGAAACTGGGATTTCGATAACACATGGACTTACATGGAAACTATCAATGACGGATTCCCGGTTTTGCAATCCCTCGAAATATTCATACCAAACATCGAAAAGGTCATACCCGAACTCCTCGTAATCGGCGAGATTTGCGTTAACTGCGCCCGTCTTGTGAGGGATTGCATATGCTTTGCATGCGGCGTGAACGGCGTGGCGTGCGGTCTGCGGGTTTGCAATATCTGCAAGCCTGTCTGCGGCGTAGGCAATTACGAGTGCGGGCTGATTGAGTGTCCGCTGTGTATCAAAAACAAGATACCCCCGAAAACAGGCTTAGGCGATTACCGCGGGTTGACCGCAATCGCAATCGCACTAACCGCCACATCAGCAGGCCTGTGGGTCTACACCCGCCGCAAACGTATCTAATTGTCCATTGTCCATTATCAATTGTCAATTGTTCGTCAATTGTCCATTGTCCATTATCAATTGTCAATTGTTCGTCAATTGCCCGCACGCCGCCCGAATCTCCCCCCCAAACTCCTTCCGCACAACCGCCCTCGCGCCGCCTTGAATGAGAATATCGTAAAAACTTTTCAGCCGTTCGGGCGGCGAGCGGGTGAAGCCGAGGTCGGTGTTATTATAAGGTATAAGGTTAATGTAGCAGTTGATGCCGCCCGTGAGGGTCACGAGCCGATGCGCGTCGTCGTCGCTGTCGTTAATCCCACCGAGCATGACATATTCGAGGGTGGTTTTCTTGGACTTCACAGCGGAATATTCCCGCACGGTTTGGAGCAACTCGGCTATAGGATAGGCATTATTAACGGGCATAAGGCGGCTTCGGGTGGAATCTTCGGTAGCATTAAGGCTCACCGCCAAATTGCAGGGGATTGCATCGGCCATGAGCCTTTTAATCCCCGGCACAAGCCCGCAAGTAGACACCGTGACGAACCGCGCAGGGGTGTCCCGCCCGTGCCTATGAGTAATCACTTCCAAAAAATTTTTCACATTTTCGTAATTATCAAGCGGCTCACCGATACCCATAAGGGTCACGCGGGGGATTTTCTCGGCGAGGATTTTTTCAGCGGCAATAATCTGCAAAGTCATTTCGTGCGGGAGCAAGTCCCGCACTTTCTTGTTATGTTTAGTATTACCGGACTTACAAAACGCGCAATTCATACCACAGCCGACTTGTGTAGAAATGCAGAGCGCGTTCCCGTAACTCTGCCGCATCAGCACAGCCTCCACGCTGTTCCCGTTCTGTAACCCGAACAGAAATTTTTCGGCAGTCGGGCTTACTTCGCGCCTTTGCACTTCAATTTGTGCAAAAGAAAAATCCCGTTCGAGCATTGCGGAGATTCTTTTGCTGTAGTCATGCGGATTATTTTTGTAGAGGTAATTGTAGGTGAGTTTTGCCTTTGAAGCGGCTTTTGATTCTCCCTGTAATGCGAAATAATTTTCCAACTCATCAAAAGTCATGCCGTAAATATTTTTCATGGTAGGCAACCTCCAAAAACCACGGTCGTTTCAGCGTGGTGCAGATTTGTTCGTGCTTTTGCACAAAAAGCGCAGTTAATACTTTGTGTATTGACGAGCATTTTTGGGCAAAATGACGGATAAAGCTGTGCCGCGATGGAGCGGCGGGGGTTTTTGGAGGTTGCCATTACAAAATCTTCTCGACTTCATCGGACGAGACGTTGTGGTTATAGACCGACACGCAGTAAAGCTCGGGCGAGGTGGTGATAATCTCGCCGTCAACCTCGACCATCGGGTATAAAAGATTCCGCTCGTTAACCATAAGTACAGTTGCAACTCTGCCGTCCGACAAGACTATCATCTTGCCTTTCAGCTCCTCAATCATGCAGTCTATGAACATCTTGACATAATTTATGTCGAGTACCGAGTAACCCTCTTTCGAGAAGTTCGCGAGTATGTCAAAGGGGGAGTGAGCGTCTTTGTAGACCCGCTTTGCAATCATCGCGTCGTATATGTCGGAAATCGCGGTAATCCGTGCGTAGTCGGTAATTTCCTTAGCGTCAATCCCGTGCGGATAGCCGGAGCCGTTGAGTTTCTCGTGGTGCTGAATTACGCCGAGCAAGACCGATTTCTCGGTAATCCCGGAATTCACCAACATCTCGAACGAATACAACGAGTGCTTTTTCACGAGTTCAAATTCCTGCGGCGTAAGCTTGGCGGGCTTGTTAATCACGTCTTGCGGGACTACTAACTTACCTATATCGTGCAAAAGCCCGACCCGCACCAACTCGTCATGTTGCTTCTTGTCGTACTTGAGCCACTTCGCCATCAAGCCGTTCAGGAACGCGACGTTAAGGCTGTGGGTGTGCAGGTATTCGTCTACTCGGCGCATGCTGTTTATGGATTGCAGTATCAGCGAAATGTCGTTAGTTTCAAGCTTTCTGCCTATATCGTGGACAAATTCTTCGGTGGTGGACGGAAGCACCCGACGAGTTATGGCTATCTCGTCGAACATGACTTTTGTGGCTTCCTTCGTCTCTTGGTATTCCTTGCGAACCCGCTCGAAATCAGCCTTGGTTGTACCTTTTGCAAAGCCTTTGCCCATAAGCGGCGATTCCGTATCGGGCTTATCGGGCTTTTCGTCATTCGGCACAAGCGATTCCGAAGCGACTGAAAATGTCTTCGCCATTTCGGGCTTGATAATCTTTGGGGGTTCGGGCTTCCACCCCAAATCTACACCGCGTTTCAGGAAATCCTCCATGTAATTCGCGGTAATGTAAATCTTGTCGTTGGGGTAGACCACCGTCCGCAAACGCTCGATAAGGGACGGCGTAACGCTTACATTCTCGCAATAAAACGAGTACCCGCCGTCCTTTTCGATATATACTTTGCAGTCGAGAAACAAGCCGTCGGGCAGCCTGTTAATCTTAATCGGAACATAGTCAATAGCCATAAATCCTTTGTCCTTTCGGTATGTTAATCGTTAATTATTAATCGGTAATAAAATGCCGTATTTTCAGCGGTATGTCCATGTCGCGGGAAATTTTTCGGCAGTTCTCGATACGCTCATCGCCGATTACGTCAACCACCGTAAAGCTTACCGCCGTGTATTTTTTTGCAGTCTCTGCAAAACTCAGCATTGCGGCGTACGGCGATTGCACTAATTTGTCCGCGTTGAACCCCGGGCGGGTTACACGGAGATACTCGGCCTCGTCGTCGGCGTTCAGGCTGACCGATACCGAGTTGAAACAGGACAGACGCGCCATGTCGAAGTCGGGGTGAATCAGCTTTACCAAGCCGTTCGTGTTCAAGCGAATCGGCAAATCGCTGTGCGCCTTGAAATACTCGCAACACTCAAGCACCAAATCCGCCCGCTCCATAGGCTCGCCAAAGCCGCAAAAGACTATTTCGGTCATGCCGTCAAGCCCGCCTTGACCTCGCTCAAAGTCGAACGCCGCCTTGATTTCCGGGAGCAGCGGCTCATGCGGCAACCAAAGGCTATCCGCGCTTCCGTGGCCCTCGCTGCCCTTTCGTATACAGAAGATGCAGGCGCAGGAGCAACGGTTGGTAATATTTACATAAAGCTTGTCGTGAAGGGTGTAAAAAATATTCATAAATACATTATAATACATAAAAGGGCGCGTTGTCAAGAAATAAATCTAATAAACCGCGAATATACTAAATAAAAAAAGGACAAGGTGTGATAATTAGTTGAATATTATTCATTTTATCAATGAAAAGTTGGTTTGGGGAGTTCCCGCGTTGGTATTATTCCTCGGTACGGGGATTTATTTGAGCGTAAAATTAGGATTCTTCCAACTCAACCTGCCCCGTATCATAAAAATGACCTTCCTACACAAGAACACTGCCGCAAATCCGGACGGCAAAAGCCTTTCGCCGTTTCAGACCCTGACGTCGGTGTTGGCAGTCACGCTCGGGACCGGGAACATCGTCGCGCTCGGTACTGCAATCGCGTTCGGCGGGGCGGGCGCGGTGTTTTGGATGGTGGTGTCGGCGTTTTTCGGCATGGCGACCGCGTATGCCGAGAATTATCTCGGCATGCTTCACCGCAAGAAAAAGCCCGACGGAAGCCGCTGGGGCGGCGCGTTTTTGTACATAGGCAGGGTTTTCGGGGACGGTTGGGGGAAATTCTTCGCACTCTGCTGCATACTCGCCTGTCTCGGAATGGGCAACATGACCCAGATGAACGCCCTCGCAACCTCATTAGAACGCGGGTTCGGCGTGCCTCTGAAAGTTTCGGGGGTGATGGCTATGGTTTTGGTGGGATTGTTAGTTTTCGGCGGGGCGGTTATGTTCGGGCAGGTGACGGAGAAGGTTATACCTGCACTGTCGCTGATTTATATCGTCGGGTGCGTGGCGGTAATCGTGGTGAATTTCGGTGCAGTCCCCGAGGCGTTACTGCGGATTGTCCGCGAGGCGTTCGACTTTAGGGCGGCGGGCGGCGGATTTTTGGGGTTCGCAATCATGCGGAGCAAGATGTTCATGGGCATGAGTTGGGGGTTCAGGCGGGGGATTTTTTCCAACGAAGCCGGTCTTGGCACAACCGTAATCCTAAGCAGTATGTCCTCGGAGGAATCGGCTGTACGCCAGAGCCTGTGGGCATCGCTCGCGGTCTTCATCGACACCGTAATCATTTGCGTTTTGACGGCTTTGGCGATACTTGTAACCGGCGCGGACAAGGCGGGCGGGGACGGCGCAATGTTCGCATCGGCGGCGTTCGGGCAGACCTTTGGGGGGTATGCTGATATGTTTTTGTCGGCGTGTATTGCGCTGTTCGCGGTTGCAACGGCTTCGGGGTGGTCGTTTTTCGGCTCGGTCTGTGTCGAGTATCTCTTTGGGCGGCGATTTTTACTGCCGTTTGCAGTCATTTTCGTACTCTGCTGTTACATCGGCGCGACGACCCGCCCCGTGCTAATCTGGGGCATAGCGGACATTTTCAACGGCCTGATGGCAGTCCCGAACCTGCTTGCATTGCTCGTCTTTGCATGGAAATTAGACCTAATAGACCTCCACGAAAACTAACGCACGGCGGCTTTATGCACAGCTTTTCCGCCATACTGCGTTAAAAATTTTCGCAATGCACAAAGCATTACGAAAATTTTTGCCTTGTATGGCGAAAAATCTGCACATAAACCCACTCGTGGTTAGTTTCCGTGGAGGTCTGTAAAAAAACCCCTTGCATTTCCCGACAACTTGTGATATAATTAGCACATGAGTAAGAAAAATCCGATTATGTACATACTTCGCGCCCTGTTGCTTGGGGTCTTTATCGGGGGGGTCGCTTGGCTGTTCCTGAGGGCTGTTGCGTATGGGGTGGATTTCCTGTGGGATGTCTTCCCTGCCCGCGTTATCGGCAGTGATAACTTGTCGCATGCTTTTGCATACCCGATACTTATCTGCGCGGTCGGTGGCGTGATAATCGGCTTGTTCAGGCGGGTTTTCGGGGATTACCCCGAGCCGTTTGAGGAAGTCTTCGAGAAAATCAAGACCGACAAGCGGTACGACCCTAAGAAAGTCCCCGGGATTGCGATTTTGGCGTTCACTGCGCTGATTTTCGGCGGCAGTGTCGGGCCGGAGGCGGGGCTTGCGGGAATTATTTCGGGGCTGTGTTACTTCGCGAGTGACCGCCTCAAACCTGCTCTTGAAACGGGTGCAAAAAAGCGGCTGCTGAATATCATGATACTGATAGGCGCGGGCGGCTGTTTTGCGTATCTCAGCACGGTTTTGGGCGCGGCGATGACACTTTCGCGAGTTAGTGCGGCGAATTTGGGGCGTAGTGAGCTGATTTGGTTTGTGCCGTTGCTGATTTTCGGGCTACTCGCGGCGAATCTTTTTGCACTCTGCGGAAAATTAGTCAATGCGGCGTTTCGCCCGCTGAAAAAATTTCCGATAGTGCTTGCGGTTTTGGGCGGCGTGTTGCTGGGGACTTTTGGCGTGTTTTTCCCGCTCGTAATGTTCTCGGGTGAGCATGAAATGGGCGTGGTTGCCACGGGTGAAGCCGCACTTTCGCCGGTGATGCTGTTGGCAATCGGCGGGCTGAAGCTGATTCTGATTAGCATTTGCTTGAAATCGGGGTGGAAAGGCGGGAATATTTTCCCGATAGCGTTTGCGGGGTTGTGCTTGGCGTTCGGGTTCGCCGCCTTGACCGGCGCGGACAGCGGGTTTGCCGCCGCGGTCGTAATCGCCGCGCTCTGCGGCTCGGTTTTACGCAAGCCGTTGGTTACTATCATGATATTTCCGTTTTTCTTCCCTGTGACACAACTCGCGGTGATTTTCGCGGTGATTTCGGCGGGGGTGGCTTCGCGGTTGCCGCTTTTGGTGGATAGGAAGAAATAGGGCAGTAGGGGTGAGGGGGCGTCCCCAACCGCCGCGCAAGCTTCGCACCCGAACGCAGGAGAAGTAGATAGGACTTAACTCTCACGAGAGCGGCTTAACGCCGCTTTCAAGACTTACTAAGTTTCCGTAAATGCAGTGCGGGTCTTTCAATAGCGGTATGCGCGGGTGACGAATCTTGTGCGGCGGTTGGGGACGCCCCCTCACCCCTACTGCCCCTTACACCTAAATTAAACCTTACGAGACTTACGAATAGTACCCCCAAAAGTGGTAAATAATAACCACATGAGCATCGAGAAAAACACCGAAAACCCCAAAATAAAAATCCTCATCGCCGATGACGAGAAGATTTACACAGGTATCCTTGAATATATTTTAAGCACGGCTTATGACGTTTCGGTTGTCGAAAACGGAGAAGCCGCGCTTTTTGTCGCCTCCGAGACACTACCGGATATAGTTATTCTCGACATGAATTTGCCTGATATACAGGGGTTTGCGCTGTTGGAGCAGTTCAAGGAAAACGACTTGACAAAGGAGATTCCGCTGATTTGCATGACAATGTCAAATAATGTCAAGGACGAGGAAAAAGCCTTCGCGCTCGGTGCGGCCGATTATGTGACAAAGCCGTTTGTCAACTCGATTATGTTGGCGCGAATACGGACACAGGCGCAATCTGTGCGGCAGATTCGCGCTTTGCAACGGGCGGGGATTAACGATTCGCTGACGAATTTGCCCAATCGGCGCGGCTTTGACGAGCGGTTGGCGGTCGAGTGGGAGCGGGCGGTTCGGGAAGGCACGCCGATTAGCCTTTTGTTCATGGACATGGACGATTTCAAGGCGTATAACGACGCCTACGGGCATACTTTCGGCGACCTGCTGATTCAAACGGCGGGCAGGATTTACAAGGCCGCGCTTCAGCGTGCAACCGATTTTGTCGCACGGTGGGGCGGCGACGAGTTCGCGGTGTTACTGCCGGGCACGGACAGCAACGGCGCGTGTGAAATTGCTTCAAAAATCTTGCATAATATGCGGAATAGTCGGATTTCGTGGATTGACGGCGTGGAGGTCTGCGCCACGGTCAGCATCGGCGTGAATACTGCGTTTCCGTCTCGCGGCGATGCGCCGGCGGCGTTCGTGGACGCCGCCGATAGGGCGCTTTATGCGGCTAAGGAGAGGGGGAGGGATGGGTTTTGGTGTGCTTTGTAGGGGGTGAGGGGGGCGTACCCCCGCCCAAGTGACGGCGGACATCATAAGGAACCCCCGCCTAACAGGCGGGGTAAATTTTCGGGAGGATAGTGGGGCTCTGAACCCTGTGGGTCCGAGCTTCCAACCTCCAAATAAATCGCCCGCCCCCTAAAGGGGCAGACGATTTAAGGGAGGATAGTGGGGCTCGAACCCACTACCTTCAGAGCCACAATCTGACGCGCTACCAGGTGCGCTATATCCTCCATATACACGACAAAGGGGATTCAAACCCTTGAGATTCGTACTCCGCAGGTTCAATCCGCTTTTGTCGAACACGCCAAAAGGGATATCACCTTTAGGTGCAGAACCCACGGGGGTTCAATCCGCTTTTGTCGAACACGCCAAAAGGGATTCGAACCCCTGACCTACCGCTTAGAAGGCGGTTGCTCTATCCAACTGAGCTATTGGCGCAAAACAGTGAACAATGAATAAGGAATAATTACTCCTTACTCATCGTCCGCAATTCACTAACGAAAAGCGGGTGATGGGAATCGAACCCACACGACCAGCTTGGAAGGCTGGGATTCTACCACTGAACTACACCCGCGCGCCGCAAAATTAAAGCGACCTTATACATTATATCAAGTTTTTTTGTTTTTGTCAAGATTTTTTTGAAAAATAATTTTTTGTATAAATTGCACAAATTTTCACCAAAATTATTTACAAAAAAGTTTCGTATTTCTATTGACAATCAAAGCAAAACGCAATATAATATATATTGTGGCACTTTCCATACAATATATAGTGCCATGGGACCCGCCCCCAAGGGTGCGTGCCTAAATCGAAAGGAAGTAATGAGTAAAATGCTGACAAAGATTGTAAAGCGGGACGGGCGCCAAGTGGCGTTCAACATTGAGAAAATTGCCAACGCCATCTACAAAGCGGCGCAGGCTGTGGGCGGGCATGACTATGACTCGTCTTTGAAATTGGCAGAGATAATCTGCCAGAAACTCGAGAAGGAGTACAAAAGAACGGGTGAGCCGCCGTCTGTGGAGATGGTTCAGGACACGGTGGAGACCGTCTTGATTGAGTCGGGCCACGCGAAAACCGCCAAAGCCTACATACTCTACCGCTCCGACCGCACCCGTGTGCGCGAAATGAACACCAAGCTCATGAAAATTTACGAGGATTTGACCTTCAAATCCGCAATCGACTGCGATATTAAGCGCGAAAACGCCAATATCGACGGCGATACCGCGATGGGGACAATGCTCAAGTACGGCTCGGAGGGCGCGAAACAGTTCTACGAGATGTATCTGCTCTCGCCCGAACACTCGAAAGCGCATGGCGAGGGCGATTTCCACATTCACGACTTGGATTTCTTCACCCTGACCACCACATGTTGCCAAATCGACTTGATAAAGCTGTTCGAGGGCGGGTTTTCCACAGGACACGGCTATCTGCGCGAGCCGAACAACATCGCGAGCTATTCCGCGCTCGCCTGTATCGCAATCCAGTCGAACCAGAACGACCAGCACGGCGGCCAGTCAATCCCCAACTTCGATTACGCCCTTGCTGAGGGGGTGCGTAAAACCTATTTGCAACTATATAAAAAGAATGTCCTGCGCGGGATAGGTTTATTCACGGGGGACTACAAAATAGACGATATTGAGGGCAGAATCGACGAATTTATCGAGAAAATACAGTCCGAACACGGCAAATTCCCCTCCCTTGCGAACGATGCCGAATACCGTGAACTCGAAAGACCTTTTATAGACGAATTTGTACACGATTCTAAATTAACCGACAAAATACAAGACTTTTCTCGCGAATTAACCGCAAAAGAAACCGAGCGCGCCACCTATCAAGCCATGGAGGCGTTAGTCCACAACCTCAACACCATGAACAGCCGTGCGGGGGCGCAGACGCCGTTCTCCTCAATCAACTACGGCACAGACACCTCAAACGAGGGCCGCATGGTAATCCGCAATATACTTTTGGCGAACGAAAGCGGCCTCGGCAACGGCGAGACCCCGATTTTCCCGATACACGTCTTCAAAATCAAGGAGGGCATAAGCTTCAACCCGGGCGACCCGAATTACGACCTGTTCAAGCTTGCCTGCCGAGTTTCGGCAAAGCGGCTCTACCCCAACTTCTCGTTCTTGGACGCGCCGTTTAACCTGCAATTCTACAAAGAGGGCGACTATGACACCGAAGTCGCCTACATGGGTTGCCGCACCCGCGTAATCGCCAACCGGCACGACCCGAACCGCCAAACCGTTTCGGGGCGCGGAAACTTGAGCTTTACCTCTATCAATTTACCGCGGCTCGGCGTTACTGCTTGCGGCGATATTGTCCGATTCTTTGAAATGCTCGAGGACATGATGAGCTTGACCGTCAGCCAATTGCTTTACCGTTTCAAAATCCAAAGTGAGAAAAAGGTCAAGAACTTCCCGTTCCTCATGGGACAAGGGGTCTGGATGGGCTCGGAGAACCTCGGCCCTGAGGACGGCATTGCGGAAATTTTGAAGCACGGGACCTTGGCGATGGGCTTCATCGGGCTTGCCGAGTGCCTGTATGCCTTGATTGGTGAACACCACGCCCAAAGCGATAAGGCGCAGGAATTAGGCACGAAAATCGTCAAGCGCATGAGAGACCGCATGGACGAGGAGAGCGCGAAGACCGGCTTGAATTTCACACTGCTTGCCACTCCCGCGGAAGGGTTATGCGGGCGATTCTTGAGGATGGATAAAAAGCGGTTCGGCGTTGTCAAAGGCATAACCGACCACGAGTATTACACAAACTCTTTCCACGTCCCGGTTTATTACGACATTTCGGCGTACGATAAAATCAAGCTGGAGGCGCCTTACCACGTCTTCACCAACGCAGGGCATATAACTTTTGTCGAGATGGACGGCAACCCCTCGAATAATCTTGAGGCATTCGAGAAAATTATCCGTTGCATGAAGGAGCAGGGCGTGGGGTACGGCTCGATTAACCACCCCGTTGACCGCGACCCCGTCTGCGGGTACACCGGCGTCATCGGCGAGAAATGCCCCAAATGCGGCCGCACCGAGGCCGACGGCGGCAGGAAATTCGAGCGGATTCGCCGCATCACAGGCTACTTAGCAGGGACAATCGACCGCTTCAACAACGCCAAACGCATGGAAGAAAGCGAGCGAGTAAAACATGGATTGACAATTGAGGAAAAAGTATGTTAGTATTTCTTTTGCCGTTCCTTGTCGGTGTAATTGTTGCAATTAATCCGTTTTCGTTTGAATTTTATCAGCAGGTGTTGGTTATATTTGGTGCTGTGATTGTTTTGCAGATTATTTTAGTTATTTGTCAAAGCTATTCGCTCAAAAAGACCGCCATGCTTTATCACCCGGACGATAAAATCAAGCGGTACAAGCGATTCCTTTTCGTCAATACCACGAACTTCCGAAAACCGCTCAACACCGCGGGTTCAATACTGCGGCGCAATGTCATGAGCTTGGTCGCGCAGGCGCACGCCGAGAAAGGCGATTACGCCGCCGCGCTTGAGGTGAATAACGAGATTTGGCGCAATTTGAAGCCGAGTTTCCATAAAAGGGAACGGTTGAGTGGCAACGAACTGGGGTATTACGGGGTAAAAATAGAATGTCTGCTGCGGCTCGGCAATGAATCGGAGGCCGAGGAGCTGCTGAATACCATGCTGACAAAGCAATCTGCCGATTATGTGGGCGAAATCGTGTTGAATTTCACTCACGCCGAGTATCACATACACAAGCGCAACCCCGAAGCCGCTCGTGAAGCCGTTTCGCGAATGAGAACCGCTGTGGAAAATTGCCAAAAGCAGGGATACGCGCACCCCGCAATCGCCCCGTTTCTCGATTACGACGTCATACTGCAAGATGCCAAAACCGACGTCATAGAGGGGCTTTACGACGATGCGCGGGCGAAATTTACCGATATAATTGAAAACTGCAATTATTTTGGGCACAAACGAGTGGCCGAAAAGGAGTTGGAAGCTTGCCAAACACGTTCTTAGCCATGCTTTTCCGCATGAGGCACATCAGCCGTTGGAGCTTGATGTTCAATACACAAAGCGAAAATCTCATGCAACATACTGTTGAATGCGCCTTCATAGCGCACTTCTTGGCGTTGGTCGGCAATTGCTACTTCGGCAAGGAGTACAACGCCGAAAAACTCGCCGCCTACGCGCTTTTCCACGATGTTTCGGAGGTGCTGACGGGGGATTTGCCCACGCCCGTGAAGTATTACAACAACGAAATCAAAGCCGCCTACAAGGACATCGAGAAAATCGCTTGTGAGAAGTTATTATCGCACTTGCCAAAGGAGATGCGGGCGGTTTACGCCGAGTATTTTGACAGCGAAAATCTCACCGCCGACGAGAAGAAACTGATTAAAATCGCCGACAAACTCTGCGCCTATCTGAAATGCGTGACCGAGCTGAACGCCTCCAACAGCGAGTTTTTGCCCGCCCGCGAGAGCATACGCGGACAGCTTGAATCCGTTGATAGCGCGGAGTTACGGTATTTCCTCGATAATTGTATCGATTCGTTTAGTTTGTCGTTGGATGATTTGAAGGGGACGTTGTAGGGGACTGCACGGACGATTGCGAAACTCACGGACGCGCATCGCTTGCGAAGTAATGCTGCGCCCCTACATGTGGTGGATTGGGTTTATTAATCATCTGCATATTGTAGGGGCGGGCATTGCCCGTCCGCAAAATAGTAGGTTTTACAATCAACTGATTTCCGGATTATGCAAGGAGGACAATGGCGAAAACATGAAACTTTCACGCTTTACCGAGATAGACGAGCCTTTTGTCTGCCTTGTTTGTGGTGCGGAAGTCGCACCGCTCGGGTATACCTCGCGCGACCATTGCAACAGGTGTCTTTGCTCGCTTCATGTGGACGTGAACCCGGGCGACAGGCAGGCGACTTGCGGCGGCGTACTGCGGCCTGTGGGCGTCGAAAACGCCAAAAAAGGCGTGAAAATCCTGTACAAGTGCGAGAGATGCGGCATGAGGCGGAAGAATATCGCCGCTAAAGACGATGATGGCGAGATGATTTTGGGGCTTTGGGGGTTGCCGGTTGAGGGTTATTAAACCCTGTGGTTTGTGAGTTTACGAGCCGCAGGGTTTTGTTGCGGTGCGAATGTTCACAGTATGTTCACGCTTTGTTTACAATTTAGCCATAAAATCCCCTTGACAACTCAAGCATCATGGTGTATACTTAAAAATGCCAAGTGTACTTGGCATTATAACAATATAACTTGGAAAGGATAATCGGTGTAGATGAGCGAAAATAATAAAGCGGAAATCTTGGAAAAAGCGAAGAGCCTTAACAAGGACGAAGGCTTGGAGTTCGCGGAAGTGCGCGGGGGCAAGGCGGGTATAATTATGTCTGCTGTCGTTGGTTTTCTTCTGATACTGTTCTCTTTGCCCGAGAATAAAAACGTCGTCAATGCCATTGTCGCGCTCTCGTTTGCTTGGCTTGCCGGCGGGACTTTTTCCTATTACCGCTTCACGAAAAAGAAAATCCAACTGCTCTTGTTTATTTTAAGCGTTATCGCTACTGTTTTTTATTTTTTAATGGCGATTTTGTATTAGGCAACCTCCGAAAACCCCTGCCGCCCCAGCGCGGCACAGCTTTGTCCGTCATTTTGCCCAAAAATACCCGTTAATACACAAAGTATTGTGTAGCTTTAGCTACGGCGTTTCTTTGTGCAAAAGCACGAACAAATCTGCACCACGCTGAAACGACAGTGGTTTTCGGAGATTGCCATTAAGAGGTGCGGCATGAAAGGCGATTTTGTATTACGAAACAGGTTGAAAGTGGCAAGGGCCGAAAACGATTTATCCCAAACGGATTTAGCCGAGATGGTCGGCGTTTCGAGGAACACAATCAGCTCGATTGAGACGGGGCAGTTCTGCCCCACGGCGAAACTCGCGCTTATTCTTTGTGTTGCGTTGGATAAAAAGTTTGAGGATTTGTTTTATTTTTAGAGCTTGTTGACACTATCCGAATTGTGCAGATTTTGAGCGAATTTTTTGTCAGACTGAAGGCCGGCGCAGTGCGCTATTTTTCGTAATACTTTGTGCATTACGGAAAAATTTAACGCATGTGTGATGTGGATAAATCCACGAAAATTAGCCAAAATCTGTGCAATGAGCGGTAGTGTCAACACGCTCCGGGGAATTTTATTATTAGACCTGTCCGTGGACTCCTGAGCGAACAGATTTTCGAGCGAGTTTTTCGTCAACCAAGACGAATTTCCGCAGTCATGATTTGTTCATTACAAGGAAATTCAACGCATGTTTGATGTGGATAAATCCACGAAAATGCGCCGAAAATATGTCGCGAACGGGGTTCACGGACCGGTCTATTGAAAGGAGGAAAAATAATGTCTAAAACGAAAAAAATACTTTCTGTGTGCTTAATTATTGCGGTTTTGTCAACGATAGTCGGCGTGATTTCTGCGATAATTAATCCGGAATCGGCCTTTTTCGCCGCATCGGTCGGGCCGGCTGTTACTTCTGTTGTGCTTTGTGTTGCTTTGTTGTCTTCTAAAGGAGGGTGATGGGGGTTGCTGTAGGGGCGGGTTTTCGGGCCCGCCCCTGCAATCTAATTTCTGCGTGCCGTCGTCCCTACATAAAAGTGTAACACGGTTTTGGTAAACACTATTGACAACCCACACAAAAAAGTGTATAATGCAAATAACCCACTAAACCAAATGAGCATTAGACAGAAAAATCGCAGAAAAAAGGAGCCGAAAATGAGCATTGGAAGAATAATTTTTGCAGTCATCGTTTTATTAGTCGTTTTTGGAGGCATGAATTTTTATGTCGGGAGGCGGTTGTTTCAAACAATTGCGTTTCTTTTCCCGAATATTGATTGGCGAATATTTGCAGGAATATACATAGTAACCGCAGTGTCGTTTATATTAGCTCGGTTGCCGTTGCCCGCTTTTATCAGGGCGATAACGGGTTCAATCGGCTCGATTTGGATGGGCATATTTATATATCTTTTCATGTTTTTTATTGTTTCCGATGTAATTATTTTTGGCGGTAACATTGCAAAAATAATACCCAAAGATTTATTTTTTATTGTCAGTTTTTATGCAAGAATAGTTGCTATAACATTGAGCGTAGGAGTCGTTTGTTACGGCGTGTATAACGCAACTCAAACCAAATTTGTTTCTTATGATGTCAATTTAGACGAGAAATTGTCGGGTGAAATGAATATAGTTTTTATTGCCGATTTGCATTTGGGGGATACGAATGGTGAAAAACGCCTTGAAGAAATAATACGAAAAATAAACAATCAAAACCCCGATATTGTGTGTATAGCGGGGGACATTTTCAACGATGATTTTAACCTGATACGTGACCCCGAAAGCGCATCGGCACTGCTAAAAAGTATAGAATCAACATATGGCGTATATGCGGTTTTAGGTAATCACGACGGCGGAAAAACGCTGCCGCTAATGATGGATTTTCTTGAGCGCAGTAACGTAAAACTTCTTAATTGCGAACACGTTATCATTGATGAACGCCTTGTTTTGATTGGCAGAATGGACGCTTCGCCGATTGGCGGATTCGGGGACATGAAACGCAAGAATCTTTCGGAAATTATGGGGAAAATAAATGTGGATTTTCCAATTGTTGTTATGGAACACAATCCGCAACACATTGATGAATATGGCGGCGAAGTTGATTTAATCCTCGCCGGGCACACTCACAAGGGCCAGTTGTTCCCGGCAAATTTAATTACGAACGCAATTTTCACTGTGGATTATGGGCATTACCAAAAAAACGCCGACAGCCCTCATGTTATCGTAACGCAAGGTGTGAGTACATGGCAAATGCCGATGCGGGTTGGTTCTAACAATGAAATTGTGAGCGTTATAGTTCGGTGAAATGACAATTTTGCACACCCTCTACCACCCCCGAAAAACCCCCACCAACTCCCCCGTATTCCGCACCCCCAGCTTCCTGAAAATGCTCGTTTTCTGATTGGCAATCGTCTTCGGTGAAGAGCCTGATACTGTGTCCGGTTTTGATTGAAATTGAGATGACAAGACGTCCGAATTTGCGGCAATCAGCTCGTTCAAAACGCCGCGTTCGGCGGCCGTCAACTCGCTTAAAACCAGCTCTTTTATGAACTGCTCTTGCGGCGTGGCGGAGATTGCAGTTTTGTAAATAGTATCGGCGAGATTTTGGCAATCGCTCTTGAAAAGGTACCCGGATGCGAAGGATTTTTTGCTGGCTTCTATGACAATTTCGGGCTGTTCGTAGGAGGTCAAAAGTATAACTTTTGAGTTGGTGGTAAGTCGGATTTCTTTTGCGGCTTCAATGCCGTCCAATTCGCTGCCCGAAAGGTTCAAATCCATCAGGGTTATTTGCGGGTTCAAAGTCTGCGCCATTTCCACTCCCGTCGCCCACCCCGAAGCCCTGCCGAGATAGTCAAGGCGCGGGTTTGCGGTAATCATCTTCTTGACTAAAAACGCAAAATCGTCATCGTCTTCAACTAAAATTACTTTGATTTTTATGTCGTTATTATTCATGCTTTTCACCTCTACAAATTACCCGCTTTAACGGAAGCGTAATCGTAATCGTCGTGCCTTTGTCTAATTCGCTCTCTGCGTAAATCCCGCCCTCGTGCTTCATGACTACGTTTTTGCAATAGGCGAGGCCCAGCCCGAAATTCTTTTCGGTGCTTTTTGTTGTAAAAAACGGCTCGAATATTTTCCGCAGTTCTGTTTTGTCAACGCCCGCGCCCGTGTCGGTGAAACGCAGTGCGTAATGCTTTTTCGTGAGTTCACCGACGATTGTAACCACGCCGCCGCCGCGTATTGCCTCGACGGCATTTGAAATAATATTAGAAAAAACCTCGGTGATATGGCTTTTGTCGCAGTGCCAAAAAATATCATCGGGGATATTTGCGTTTATAGTAATATTTTTTGATACACGCGAAACAGGCATGTAGACTGCGATTGCGTCATTGAGCAATTCCCGCAAATTGCATTGTTCTTCGCGCAAAACTATGTTCTGCGAGTGCCGTTTTATTTTGCTCATGTAATTTTTAATACTGTCGATTGAGCGGGATAATATAGCGAGTTCCTCCGGATTTTTGCTATCTGCGTACTGCTTTTTGAGTTCATCTACGCACAGCTCCATCTTCGAGGTTTGATTTTTCATCATGTGTCCCCAGTAATCCGCGCCCCTGCCGATTAGGTCTATGTCGGTGTTCCAGTCGTAATTTTCCTTTGACAATTTCAGCCCCATGAAGCCGTCCCTGAAAGTCATTACGACCAAAATCCCCAGCCCCGCAAGCAGAATCACCGCATTAATCTGCCACAAATTAAACAGCCCCGAAAACTCAAACGGGTGTGTCAAAAACACCGACACCGCCCAAAACACCACGGGCGGCAGAATTACAAGCACTACCCGTTTCTTTTGACGGCGTTCCTCGCCCTGCTTTTCATGGTGTACACTTCGGCACAACAGCCACGTGTACACGGCCGCGCCCGCAAGATTATGCACTGCGTAGACAATCCAAAACGCCAAGCTCGTCAACTGGTAATCCCGAAAGGCAAGCGGCGGGAAGAAGAACGAAAATACGATTGCGGGAATGTAAACTGCGAATCTTAAAACTCGCAAAAGTGAAAGTCGAGTTTCGTGCAAATTGCAGAAATACAAGGCGGCGATAATCACGGTGGGCATGGCGAACGAGTACAGCATCCAAGTGAATATTGAGTAGAGCGGCATGAAACTTGCCGCTATGTTTTCGGCGTTATCGAACATGGGGATTACATTGTACAAAACCGCTTCCTTAGCCACTCCGAGCCAAAACATGAAGCCCCCGAACGCGCACCACTTGTTGACCTTATTGCGCGGATTCGACAGGTAAAACATCATGACCAAAATAAGCAAAACAACCGAAAATAATATATTCAAAGCCACTCACCCCCCATTAACTGATTATAACACATGATTACTAAAATTTCTATACTTTAATTGTAATTATTCGACAAACTCCTATAAAATTTAGGAACACAGCCCCGCCGAAATGTGGTATAATTTGAATATACATGGGAAGGGTGGCAGGGGGTGTGGGGGTCTATGTCTGCGCCACAGCCAGAATCGCATGCCCGCCACACAAACCTTTTTATTCCCACTTTCTCGATATGAGACTTATCCCCTTGGCGACTTGCGGGTTCGCTGTGCCTTGAAAGTCTGTATTCATAGCGGGTTCTTCTACCTACAAAATCTTTATGACGAGAAAGTTATGCTTAAACAACTGCAAGCGCGGGTCGTGCGATTCCGGCGGTGGCGCAGACATAGACCCCCACACCCCCTGCCGCCCTCTCTCACTCCACAAAATTACCACAGGAGGCCACACAAATGGGATTTTTTTCACCGGCTAAAAGAATTATCACGACCACCCAAGAACATACATTAGAACAGGTGCGTGACGCACTTAACCAGTTTGGCGGATTCCCGGGCGAGGCGGTTATAGGCGGCGCATTGGGTTCAAAGGGCGTGTATTTTATCACCTACAAGGCCGCCGATGTCTGGATTCGGGTGCAAAAGCAGAAAATCACCGTCACTTGCAGGCAGATGCCGCGCACGAGCAACCTTGTCGGCGGTATAGTCGGCGGCGCAATCGGCGGTGCTGTTGCGGGTGCAATGGGCAGCAAAAGCAAAGCCGCTTCATGGAGCGAATTTCTCGGCAAGGAAAAGTACTCGGCGGACGATATAGTCCCCCTTGTCGCCGATAAGTTACAGCAATTTTTCTGCCCATGATTTTCACGCAACATAGAAAATTTTACTCGACATAAAAATTTTAGCTATGTAGGGGCGAGTTTCCCACGGTTCGCCCGTGGATTTACAATTAACGAGGTCTTTAATGAACATCAACAACAAAAGCCTGTGCGTGAGCTGTTTTGCAGATATGAATACGGCGGCAAACTGCCCTGTATGCGGAAATAACCAAGCCGCCGAAAGCAAGTATACTACAGCTTTACCCGCCGGCACAATCCTTTTGGGGCGGTATATCATCGGCAAAGTCTTGGGCAAGGGCGGCTTCGGCATTACCTACCTTGCTTACGACACGGTCGAGGATAAAAAGGCGGCGGTCAAGGAGTACCTGCCCGACTCACTCGCCCACAGAAACGCAGGCGACACCACCGTTTCAACGACTGCCGAGGACAAGGAAGACGCCTTCCGAAAAGGCGCGGAGAAGTTCTACGAAGAAGCACAAATACTCTCGCGATTCAATGGCAATCCGGGGCTGATTTGGGTCTACAAGTTCTTTTATGAGAACAACACCGCCTATTTCGTCATGGAATATTTGGAAGGTTGTGACCTGAAAAGCCACATAGTCAGCAATGGCGCGCCGTTGAACGAGCGGCAGTTGTTGGATATTATTATTCCACTGATTGATTCGTTGATTGTCGTTCACAGTATTGGGGTGCTTCACAGGGATATTTCCCCTGATAATATTTATATAACGAGCGAGGGCAAAATCAAGCTAATCGACTTCGGGGCGGCGCGGCAAGTACTCGGCGAGGTGTCGAAAAGCTTGTCGGTGATTCTGAAACAGGGATTCGCGCCGATTGAACAGTATCAGACACGCGGCAAGCAAGGGCCGTGGACGGACATTTACGCGCTCGGCGCGACCATGTACTATTGCTTGACCGGGAGCATACCCGATGCGCCCATGGATAGGCTCGACGAGGATAATTTGACTATGCCGTCGGGCATTTCGGGCGGGCTGAGTTACGTTTTGCAGAAGATGATGGCGGTTCGGGCGGCGAATCGGTATCAGAACATGCCGGAGTTGAAAAACGACATGGTTTTGCAGGGATTATTCGGCGCGGAAGCAGTCGCAATGCAGACTTACGCCCCGCCGCCTGTTGAATCTGCACAGTCGGCGCAAGTTGCAGAGTCCCCAACAAAAAGTTTCAACAAGAAAAACAAGGCGATTTATGCCTTAATTACTGCTGCTGTCGTGATTATTGCGGGGCTGTCGGTGTTTCTTGTGACACGGGGCGGTAACCTTGGTGATAATATCCCCGTCACAGCCGACTATGATTACACAGCGCAAACCCCGCCCGAACGCCCCGCGACAACACCGCCGCCCGAAACTACCCCACCTCCTGTAACCACCCCGCCACCCGCGACAACCCCGCCACCTGAACCACCTACTCCCGAACCCGCACCCACCCCCGCCACCCCAACCCACACACGGATGGGAACTTTAGGGGATTTTATGATTCATAACAATGATGCCCCCGACACCCAAAAAGGTTGGCTCACCGATAATTATGCCGATGATATTTACAGCCCTTTCGAGTCGATAGATTTTAAGATGGCGCCATATCTGATTCTTGAGTTTTGGAACCCGCCCGCCGGTGGTGTGTGGCTGTGTTGGAACAGCGAGTTAAGCGATTGGAACGAGTATCAATTCGTTGCTGTTGGCGGCAGTAACGAGACCGTGTTTGTGATTGACATGGGGGAAATCCCCCACTACCACGACACTTTTTTAGCTTCCCTTGAAATCAGACTGCTACTCGGTTATTACAGCGATTCATGGGACGATTTGCAGTTAAAAGATGCTTATTTTGCAGATTTAATTTAAGGAGAAAACTTTGAAAGACCCGGTGCAAATCGGGGGGAACGAAACTTTCAAATGCACTTTTGTGCAAGAAGGACTATGGTGAATTATTATGAACATCAACAACAAAAACCTGTGTGCGAGCTGTTTTGCCGAAATGGGCGAGGGG
>Ga0099364_10003722_pt1 | contig 23510 bp, 10 predicted proteins | sample TergutTh196P3_FD_73070 | JGI IMG/M metagenome (GOLD analysis project Ga0099364, IMG submission 73070) | Microcerotermes parvus P3 segment gut microbial communities from Pointe-Noire, Republic of the Congo - Th196 P3 | ecosystem: Host-associated > Arthropoda: Insects > Digestive system > Gut ...
GTTTTGTGACACGGCAATTTGCAATGCACAATGCACAATTCAATAACGGCACTTCTGGATTGCTTCGGCGCTACGCGCCTCGCAATGACGGTACGGCACTTCTGGATGGCGCCCGGCGCTCCGCGCCTCGCAATGACGGTGTGAAATTATGCATTATGCATTATGAATTATGCATTGTAACCATCTGTCTGCTGACCAGTTCATAGAAATAACCTTTGTTCCCGTACAGTTCGTCAAATGAGCCTTCCTCGATGACTTTGCCCTCGTCCAGCACATAGATTTTGTCGCAGTCCTTAATCGTGGACAGCCTGTGCGCGATGACGATGCGGGTGCATTTCAGCCCCGCCAGCGCGTCGGCGACATGTTTTTGCGTGATGTTGTCCAGCGCCGACGTCGATTCGTCCAATATGAGGATTTTCGGCTTCGGCGCCACTGCGCGCGCGATCATCAGGCGCTGTTTCTGCCCGCCTGAAATGCCGCCGCTGCCCTCGGTGATGACGGTGTGCATGCCCATCGGCATGTCTTCAATGTCCTTGTCTATACTCGCAATCCGCGCCGCTTCCCACGCATCGTCCAGCGTAAGCCGGGGCGAGGAAATGATGATGTTGCTGAAAATATCTCCCGTGAACAGCTTGCCGTTTTGCATGACCGTGCCGATTTTGCTGCGCAGCGACGACAGATCGAGCCTCGCGATGTCCTGGCTGTCGTAATAGACCGCGCCTTTGACCGGCTTTTCAAAACCCAGCAAAAGCCGCACGAGCGTGGATTTGCCGCAGCCCGTCTTGCCGACGATGGCGACATACTGCCCCGGGCGGATTTTGATGTTGATGCCGTCCAATACGTTTTTGCCGCCTTCTTCATAGCGAAAAGTCAAATTCTGCGCTTCAACGCTGCCGGAGATGGACGTCACGATGTCTTTGCTGCCGCTGATTTCCGGCACGGCTTTCATAATGGGCGCAATCATATCCAACTGCGGTTTCAGCCCCGCGAAGAAGGTGGTCAGCGTTCCGAGCGACAATACCGACGCGGAAACCATGCCGTAGGCGGTGTTGTACGCCATGTACTCGCCCACGTCGATTTTGGACATGACCGATACAAAGTAGACGACGGCCAGCCCCGCCGCGGAAATGGCCATGCTGATTTCCCCTTGGTATTTGAGGATAAACGGGGGGTTGTACGTAAAATCCGCCGCCGTCTTGTACTTCGCCGCCCACCGCGCAAATACCCGTTTTTCCGAACCCGTCAGCTTGATTTTTTGTACGCCCGACAGCATCGAATAGGTCATGCCGGAAAGCTGCGCGTTCGCCCGCAGTGATTTTTTCTGGATTTTCACGCTTGCCAGCGTGGTGATGATGTTCATGGCGAGCGTCGCGCCGATGATGATCAGCGACGGCGCCATCAACGCGGGGGTGATGTTCGCGATCTGCGAAAAATACGCCAGCGAGAACAGCGAGGTCAACAGCGTTCCGGTGATGATCGAGAAGATGGAATTGCAAACGGACGGTATCTGCGAGAAGATGCTGTTCAGCTCGCCGGCGGCGTATTTTTTGAAAAACCCGGCGGGGAGGTTCAGCACCCGCATCATCGAAGCCGGTTCTATGGTGTTGCTGAGCCGCATCGTCAGCCTGTTCATAATTAAGCTTCGGCCCAGCCCCAAGAGTTGCGTCGCCAAAGCCAGGGATATGATCAACGCGCCAATCGCCCATAAGGCGCCGATGTCGCCCTGCGGGATGATGTGCGAATACAGCAGCAGCGATATCTTCGGCTGGATCAGTCCCAGAAGCGTCGTGACGACCATGATGGTCAAATAGTAGAATATGTCGCCCCCCGTGATGGTTTTGAACATATATTTGATCAAATCCAATATGGACAGTTCACGGGCGGGGAACGGCTTGTACAGGCAGTACGCTTCGTCCCCTATGTTTTTCGCGGTCTTCGCGTTCAGCGTGACGCGCTTTCCGCTGGAATGGTCGAAATAGCTGTAGCCGTTTTTGGACGGCAGCAGCGCGACCAGTTCCCCGTCCTCTTCGGGGGCACCGGGGGGGCGCGAAACACCGAGCATCGGGCCGGACGCGTCGGTCCACCATTTGCCGGAAAGTTCCACCCGGCGTTTCATGATGCCGGACGGCCTCAGGCAGTAGCTGACATACTCGTTTGCATCCGAAATATGGTCGGGAACGGGCGCGATTTCCTGCCCGAAAAACTTTAGTATTTCATGTACGGCGTTGCGCGTCTTTTGGCGCGACGTGACAAGCCCCGCTTTCGCCGCCGTCTCGCCCATGACGATGGAGGACAGCTCGGTGAACGCGGAGGAAAAATCGTCCTCGTCGTTTTGCAGCCTGTTCTTTATTTGGTCTTCGAACCAGTTCAATGTAAAAAACCTCCGGGTTTTCAATTCTCAATTCATGATGTGCTAATGAGTTCTCTGTATTTACCATCCATGGTCATCAATTCGTCATGTGTGCCGCGCTGGGCCACCTTGCCTTTGTCCAGCACGATGATTTCATCGCAATCGCGTATGGTTGACAGCCGATGCGCGATGATGATCGTGGTGATGCCCCTGTCGCGGATGGCGTTGATGACGTCGAGTTCGGTCTTGGCGTCCAGGGCGCTTGTCGCTTCGTCGAGGATGATGATGGTCGGCTCGCCGGCCAAAGCCCCCGCGATTTCCAGACGCTGGCGCTCGCCGCCGGAGAAGTTTTTGCCGCCCTCCAAGACATCGGCGGCATAACCGCCCGCCCGGTCGATGATGGTTCTATGGATTTGCGCATCCCGCGCCGCCATGATGACCTCGAAATCCTCGATGGATTTGTCCCATGTCTTGATGTTATTGTTGATGCTGTCTTGAAACAGGATGATGTCTTGGTCGACGACCGAGACGGAGCTTGTGAAAACCTCACGCGGCACTTCGTCGGTGGTTTTGCCGTCAAAGCGTATTTCGCCGCTCCACGGTTTGTACAGGTTGCTGACGAGCTTCGCGATCGTGGACTTTCCGCAGCCGGACGCGCCGACCAGCGCCACGCTCCCGCCGGGCTTGAGCGTCATGCTGAAATGATCCAGCAAAGGCTCCGCAAGCCTGTTGTAGCCAAACGTCAGGTCCTTTACTTCAATTGCGCCTGTGAGCTTGTAAAAACGCTCCTCCATGTCAAAGGCCGTGTATTCCACGTCCGTCTTGTAGTTTAATACATCCTGCACGCGCTCCATGGACACTTTTGTCTGCTGCATTTGCAGCTTCGCGCCGATGATGTTTGAAAACGGCGCGAGGAATGCGGCCAAAAACCCTTGAAACGCGAAAAATATGCCGATGGTCATATCACCGCGTATAATCAAATACGCGCCAATCAGCATGACCGCTATGTTTGTCATCTGGCTTACAAGCTGCGGAATCAGCCCCACCGACAGGTTCAGTTTCATGGTTTTAATCTTCGAACCGTTTACGGCGGCGTGCAGCCCCGACCATTTTTCAAAGAAGCCGTCCTCCGCCCCCGCCGACTTGATCGTTTCAATCATTTCCACGCCTGCTACGGTCATCGCGTTTAGCTTGCCCGCGTCGCGGGAGGACACGCGCGAAATGTCCACGCTTTTGTTGGTGATGAATTTGTTGACGGCATAATTGATCAGCAGCGATGAAAAACCGATGACGGTCAGCAAAACGCTGTATTGCAGCACGATGAAAAGGTAGAAACCCACCATCAGCGCATCGATGAACAGCGGCGCGAATAATTGTATGAGCGACAGGGAGATGCCGTCGTTTTCGCTTTGCCTTGCGGCAATGTCCCCGGCGTTGCGCGACGAGTAAAAGTCGACGGGTAGCCGCAGGGCGTGCCATATGAACATCCCGCTGGACACCACCGCGAATTTCGCGGCGATTTTCAGGTTGGTGCGCGTGTTGATGATGTTTAACAGGATGCTCAGGAACTGAAACGCCAAAAACAGCGTGATAAAGCCGTACATGATTTCGGGGCGGGCGCCGGAAAGCAGGTCGTCAATGAAGACCCGCCCGAACAGCGTCACGGCGATGCCGATGACCGAAGTCAGCATGGTTACGGTGATGATAAAGGCGAACACGGGCGCGGCGCCTTGCAGCCTTTCTTTGGCAAAGGGCCACACGCTGACGGGTTTTCCGCTCGGCTCAAAACCCTGGCCCGGTGTGATGGACAGGACGACGCCGGTGAAAGACGTATTGAACTGCGCGATGGGTACTTTGACCGCGCCGCGCGCGGGGTCGTTGAGGTACGCGAATTTTTCCGTGACTTTGGTCAGCACGACGAAGTGGTTCATGTTCCAGTGAATCACGCAGGGCATTGGGATGGCTTTGATGGCGGACAATTCCACGCGGAACGCTTTTGCGTCAAAGCCGTACATACGGGCGACTTTGAGGACGGCCTTCGCCGAGCTTCCGTCGCGGGACACGCCGCAATCGACCCGCAGACGTTCCAGCGGCACCCATTTCTTGTGGTATGCCATCACCATGGCCAAGGAGGCGGCGCCGCACTCCACCATTTCAAGTTGCAAAATTACGGGGACTTTTTTGGGCATATATATTCCTCAGTCAATTCCTAATTCTCAACAATTCCGCATTCCGAATTCCCTTACCCTCCAGTGCTTCCGAAGAACAAATCCCAGACCGGATAACCGGTGGACGCCGTGAAGAAGACCAGCCCGGCCATGGCGACGACGATACCGGCAAGGATTATCCATATGCGGGGGTTCAGGACTTTGACATAGCTGTTCAAATCCTCCGGGCTTGTGATTTTGTCCACCGCTTCTTTTCTGAATAAATCGCCTTTCATACGCTGTTCCTTTCCGTTATTGCGGGCCGCAGGCGGCGCCGACGAATAAACCGGTTAATTATATCATACCTTTAAGTGGTTTTGGAAAAAAACCGCAAATAGTTTTCAAGATTGAACAGGGCAAACAGCGGAACGTTGAGCAATCCATCATCAAGCCGCAGATTTGATAACGACGCACGGATCGCTAAATGAGGGCTGTACCGCTCCCGATACACCCTTAGGCTTCTCGCTTGTAAGTTTTCCCCCGCTTTAACCTCAACCGGATAGATGTTTTTGCTGTCCGCAAAGACAAAATCAACCTTTGCCGTGGCTTCCGACGTCCAATAATAGATGTTGCGGATAAAGTCTTTTCCCGCAAGTTCGGACAAAACAAACTGCTCTGTGAGTGCGCCCTTAAATTCTTCGAATATCTTGATGCCATCTATGATTGCATCCGGCGGCAGCTCGCTCATCACGCGCAACAAGCCGACGTCAAGGTGGTACAGCTTAAACGCTTTTAAGTCCTCATAGGCTTTCAGCGGCGCGGCGGCTTTTGTGATTCTGCCGACTTTCCGCAGCAGCCCGCTGTCGAGCAGCCATAACATCGCTTCCTCATAATCCCGCGCCCTGGCCCCCTCGCGTACCAAGCCATAGATGAATTTCTTGTTTTCTTTCGCAAGCTGCGATGGTACGCTGTTCCACAGATGCCACAGCTTCGGCACAATACTTTTCGGGGCGTGTTTGGAAAAATCGTTCTCGTAGGCTTCAAGGATATCAAGCTGCCGCCTTTCCACCACCGAAAAATCCCGCGCATCCAGCCATGAAGCGACCACTGCGGGCATACCGCCTATGACAAAGTATAATTTCAGATAATCGGTGAGCTTTTCGGTGAGCGCTTCCGGTATTGTGCGAATGTCGCCGCTTTTTACAAACTCAATAAGCATATCCTCGCCGCTTGCCAGCAAAAATTCTTCAAAGTTAAGCGGGCCGAGCGTGAGAAAGTCAACTTTTCCAACCGGAAACGACGTGCCGCTGTGCAGGGCGACGCCGAGCAACGACCCGGCGCAGCAAACAGCGTATTCGGGTGCGTTTTCCGCAAAGTATTTGAGTGCGGTCAAGGCGCGGGGGATTTCTTGTACCTCGTCAAATATCATCAGCGTTTCCTGTGGTTTGATCCGCTTGCCGTGCAAAGCGCCGAGCAAGTCCAAAATCCTCTGCGGCGATAGTTCCCCATCAAAGGCCTTCTTTAACCCCGGCGCGTTTTCAAAGTTGATATACAGGGTATCATCAAACGCAACTTTGCCAAACTCGTTCAAAAGCCACGTTTTTCCGACTTGACGGGCGCCTTTCAAAATAAGCGGCAAGCGATTTTTTTTGTTCTTCCACTGAATTAAATCCGCTATTAATAATCGTTCCACAAGCATCTCCTCACATTTTTCAAACATCATTTTGTCACATCGCACACATAATGTCAAGATGATTTTTGATTTTTTCGCACATAAGTCGAAGATGATTCCGGCCCAGTTTCAAGCGGTGGTTCAGTGGAAATCAAATGCGTATGGAACTGCTTAATCTTGGGAGTCTTTTACTTGGGTTGATTGCATGGCTTCTGCCCGCTATGAATCTTGCAAAATGCAATAAAGCTGAACATAAAAAGCGGTGTTCGGTTTTTCTGCACCTTTATGACGCCTTATCTGCACACCACGTCCTCCAGCGAAAACAGGGAAACGCGCTTGTCGTCCTGTGCCTGTAGCATCAGCTCTTTGGTAAAGCCAGACTTGGCAAACAAAGCATACGCCACTGCCGCCCCCTTTGAGGCGATTGAGGATTTCTCTTTTAGCCGGTCGAGGTCGGAGCCATCTGTTGCCGCGTTGCGGAACTTGCACTCGCCCAAAAGGTAATGCTTTGATTTTGCGTCAACAGCGACAATGTCAACCTCTGAATCGACCGAGGCCGGTTTGCCGTTTTCTGTTTCAACCGTTCGTTTGCCCCACCATCGGCCGAGCTTAACTGCGCGGAAGGATAAGGCGCCTTGCCGGTTCTTCTTGCGGACAAATTCACGGCAGATCCGTTCAAACACAGGCGACGCAAAGTCATTCATTTGCGGCAGAATCGAATAGGCCAGTACGCCTTCGGCATCCCCTGTCTCCAAGTCCGACATATTTGGGAAGACAAAGTGAAACCAAAAGCGGAAGAAATTATCTGTGATTCTGTAAAGCCCCCGCGAGGAGGCCGCCTGCTCTTTGCCACTTGACAAGACGGAGAATTCCCGCTCGAGGATTTGAAGCGCGATGAGATTTTTGAGATACACGCTGATTTTGGATTTATCAATCTGTGTCTTGGTGTAGATGTCATTAAGCCGTGTGTTGCCGAGCGCGATCGCCTCAATGACCGTGTTATACAGGGCCGGTTCGCGTAACTCCTGCCGGATTAGAAATTCCACCTCACTGTACAGCACACAACCTTTGGTCAGGATGTGCTTGATGATATTCTCATGCAGGGGAAGCGCCGGGTCAAACTGCCGCAGATAGTGGGGGATGCCTCCCAAAATGGAATACGCCAGCATCTTGTCTTCGGCGGAGTAGTTCGGAAAGAACTGGATGGCATCGTCAAACGGCAATTCGTTCACCTTGTAAATGCCGGTTGTGCGGCCATATAGCGGTTTCTTCTCGGAGAGGATTTTCTTCTCAATAAAGCTCATCGCGCTGCCGCAGAGAATGATCATAATGTCCTGATTGTTGAACAACTCATCCCACAGGATTTGCAAAATCGAGGGAATGGAGGGGTTGCCCTTGCACATATAAGGGAACTCGTCGATGATGAGCAGTTTCTTCGCACCATCGGCCGGTAATTCCAAAAAACCTTTGAAAGCTGCCTCCCAATCTTTGAAAGCGCTGATGTATTTTGCGGCGGGGCTGCCCGCTTTTAAGACGCGCTCCGAAAACGCCGCAAGCTGCTTGGTGTCAGAAAGCTCACGGCAAGCGTAAAAGACATGCGGCTTCCCCTCGGCAAACTTGCGCAAGATTTCCGTCTTCCCGATGCGCCGACGCCCGTACAAGACGACAAGCTGCCCGCCGGGCGTGTTGTATTTTTCCTCGATAAATGTAAGTTCCTGTTCCCGTCCGATAAACATACAGTCCACCTAAATTCTTCTAATCGTGATTATACAAATCGTGATTTGTATTTATTATTGTATCCTGTGTTATAGAATTCGTCAAGCTGCGTCGTCAAAGTTGACGCTTACCAATTAACAGCATACAGCTTCATAGAAAAACCGGTTTACAGACGTTCTTTCACACCTTCTTACTTCCCAAAATTGGATAGCAAAATGGATAGATCGGCGGCGTTCACGTCCCCGTCGTCGTTAATATCAGCGGCGGGGTTTGTGATGGCTGTGCCGGACTTCCCGAAGTTGGCTAACAGGATGGATAAATCCGCCGCGTTCACATCGCCGTCGCCGTTAATGTCGCCGGGTTTGTTACCAACGGTGTCGAACAAGCCATCAAATATAATTCGGTCGCTGTTGTTTGAAAGCTGTATTTCTTCGCCGGAAGAAACCGCTTCAAAATGGATGGCGAAAAGCATAAAATCATTCGGTAGGTGTCCATACTGTTCGGGGACCTCAAATTCAAAATCTTCACTCACCCCCGGCGCGAGCGTTCCGATGTTGATTGTGTCCAGTTCATCCCCCGAAGCGTTCGCGTCTTTAATGACGATATATGTGTCCGCCGCCGGGGAAAAACCGTTGTTGGAGACAACGCCTGTAATCGTTCCTCCCCTCGGTGTTTTTTTAAGTTCCAAGTCCGCTATCGCTATATCCGCGTACCCTATTGTTACCATCGCGGAGTTGTTGCTTGTGTCCATGTCTTCAAAGTCCGGCGTCACGAATAATGTGACCGTATGCTTTGCCAAGGGGGAAGGGAGCGTATAGAAGACCTCAAGTACGGTGGTCTCGCCCGGGGCAATCGTACACATGACTTCCCACTCGTCAATCAGACGATCTTCCTCGTCCCTCAACGCCACATTGACACGGTTCACTGTTTCAGCGCTGTTATTCGTCACTTCAAAAGCCAATCGCGAATTTTCTCCGGGGTTCAAGTTCTCCGATGAATAATCCACATAATCACCCATCACCAAATCGGAATAGTCACAGTTTGCGATAACCGCGAGCGCCGCCGCCCCGAATAGCGCCCCCGCCGATTCTTCGTCCACATCGACAAGGTTGAACGCCGCGGCAATCTCGCCGGCGTCATTTATCGTGCCGGCGTAATCGCGGATATACTTATTGAATCCTGTCAGTTGAACAAGCTCGCCCCAAGTATTATCGCTTTCGTTGTAGTGGCTGACATACAGTTCACAGGTGAATCCGGTCGGAATCAGCGTCAACGCCGCCATCCGATTATCTGAAGTAACAATCTCAAAATTCGTCAAGCCTGAAAGCCCTGTGGGTTCGCCGTCGCGATATAACTCGTTGTTCAGGAGGCTGAAAACTTCGCCTCGCGACTGCTGAATGAGCCCCCCCGCGTTTGGCAAAACAGACGCCGCGGCGTTCTCACGATACGCATACGTTGTTTCCACTTCGGACGCGTCGCTAACCGTATAAATCACCGAATACTCGCCGTCGTGTATGTCTACCGAAAGTCCTGTAATATAGTCGTCTCCGGCATACAGGGTTTCAATCGCCCCCCATAGGCCGTCCTCATATACGCGGAGATAAATCGTGTTTGTCCCGTTATCCAGCAGAAGATCGTTTTGGTTGTTTTCGACCCACACAACCGCCGTTTTCCCATCATCGGACGCAATCTGATGGTCCGTCTCAATAAGCCCGTTCCCCGCTTCGGATACGACAACAGGGGCGGAAAAAACGCCGGTGTTTATATTAAATGTTGAATAGCACAGGTCCATATGTTCAAGCAGCGTGTACTCGTCCCATCCCGGCTGAATCGGCGAGTCAGCCCTCATCCAGATTAGGCGTACATCCTCTCCGTCCTGACACAGCACCGGGTGATCATTGTAAGCGCCATTTTCATGTACGACTTCACTCGCGCTCCATCCCGCGCCCGGCGTGTAAACGCTGTACATAATAGAGGTCCGCTCGTCGGCGGCCTTTTCACCCGTATCACCTACCCAAACCAAGAGAAGTTGTCCATTTGGAAACGCGAACAGCGACGGCTCCGCGTAAGGGTATACGGGATATTGATAATATGAGTAATCCGTCAGCGCGGCGCGTGCGGCCCGTATGTTTCCCGTATTCAGATAATCCCTCTGAATCGGCTGGGCGTTTCGCAAAAATTCGCCCATGTGATTCATCTCCGGCAAGCGCATCGCCTTTGATAGCGGCAAAATTCCCAATTCAGGATATATGCCGAGTTTGAGCAAATCTACGCTGTAAGTGTCTCCACTTCCCAGCACCCAGGCTTTCAATCTCCATTCAAAATAGATGCGCCCCGTAAGGTCGACCGTGAGAGGCCCATCGCCACCAGGCGAGCTGACGCGCAACGGTTTGACATTCGCGGCCAGTTCACCGCTGAAACCGCCCTCAATATAGCCTTGGAACGCCCCTGTGTTTTTTCCCAGACCAACCCCTGTTGACATTTTCAAGGCCGCGCTGATCTCCAAATCAAACGTGGGTACCGATTCCGCGACAACAATCAGCTTCCCCTCCGCGGAAACCGCGAACTTCATTGTCACGTACGCGGCGGGAAAGGCGGGGATACGACCGTTCAGCTTGGTATCTATTTTAATCGCGGCCGAAGCGCCGCCCTCGGCGACTCTCCAACTGCCGGTTTCGTAGCTCAATTCGAGATAACCGCTTATCGCGCCTTTCGCGCTCACAATCATATCCATCTCAAATTCCTGCAGCTTGTTGTATTCCGCGTTGAACTGGTTTCGTATCGTTGAAGGGTGCGCGTTTGAGCCGGACAATAGTTTATACAGCGATTTGGCTTGCGTATATGACTCCCAATAGTCTTTCTCCGCTTCCGGTGAATTTGGATCGCCGACAATCGTCATTTGCCCGCTAAGCGTCTTATAGCCAAGCAATATGTTGACCGTTTTCTTTTCATGATCGGCTCGGACTTGAAGGGTCACTTTATCGCTCAAAGGCAATTCAATTTCACTTTCAAATTCAAAAATGTAAAATGTTTTCCCCATGATTGTGACGCTTGGCCCCCGGAGTGTGTTATGCCCGAGGGAGATGTTGTTCAAAATGTCGCGATACTCTAAATCCACCGCGTCAAGTATCTGCCTTTCATCAGTGGAGTGTACGGGGATTATTGGCGTAGGAGACGGCGGAAGCGCCCTCAGATACGGATATCCATTATTTTCCGAGGACGATACACTCCATACATCCGCGAAATCAAAACCGATGAAATTGACAGGAACTTTCATCTGCGCGGTTGTAAGCGGCGTCGTTGTGTCTGTACCGTTCCCTACGCCTTTTTTGACAGCCACAGGGTCGTCGTTTATCGTCTGGGCACTGTCGCTGTTCCAATAGCAGTTCTCAATTGTGACTGAGGAGACATCGCCGACAATCCCCCCCGCATAAGAGGAAGAAAAAGAAGAAGAAGAAGCAGCAGAAGCGGACACGTCACCCGTATTGTAGCAGTTCTCAATTCTGTCGGAGTCGAAGATGTAGTCATTGCCAGCAATCCCCCCCGCATAAGAACGAGAATAAAGCGAAAAAGAAGAAGAAGAAGCGGACACGTCACCTGTGTTGTAGCAGTTCTCAATTATGCCGGCGGCGCGGCCGACAGTTCCCCCCGCATGAGAATGCAAAGCATGAGAAGAAGAAGAAGAAGAAGAAGCGTATACGTCACCCGTATTGTAGCAATTCTCAATTATGTCGGTGGAGCTAGAGCTGTTGCCGGCAATCCCCCCCGCATAAGAATAAGAATTAGAAGGAGAAGAAGAATAAAAAGAAAAAGAAGGAGCGGACACGTCACCTGTGTTGTAGCAGTTCTCAATTATGCCTGAGAAGGAGCCAGCAATCCCACCTGCAAGAGAAGCCAAAGAAGAAGCGTACACCTCCCCCGTATTGTAGCAGTTCTCAATTATTCCTCCGACGCGGCCAGCAATCCCACCCGCAGAAGAAGCAGAAGAAAGAGAAGAAGAAGAAGAAGAAGCGTACACGTAACCCGTGTTGTAGCAGTTCTCAATTCTGCCGTAGGAGCCGGGGCTGTAGCCGACAAGCCCACCCGCATAAGAATTAGAAGAATAAGAATAATTAGAAGAAAAAGCGTACACGTCACCCGTATTGTAGCAGTTCTCAATTATTCCTGCGGCGTGGCCGGCAATCCCACCCACATAAGAATTAGAAGCGGAAGCGGAAGCGGAAGTGGAAGCGGACACCTCCCCCGTATTGTAGCAGTTCTCAATTATTCCTGCGGCGTGGCCGGCAATCCCACCCACATAAGAATTAGAAGCGGAAGCGGACACGGGACCCGTGTTGTAGCAGTTCTCAATTATTCCTGCGGCCTGGCCGGCAATCCCACCCGCAAAAGAATCATCCGCACGGACGGTGTTTATTTCCGTGCCTTCCAAGCCGACATTTTTTATTATTGTTCCATAGAAAAATTCCCCGAACAACCCGGCGTATTGAACATTGCCTGTAATGGTGAGATTGCGTATCACATATCCTTGTCCGTCAAATGTTCCTTCGAAGCTATCAGCGGTACCTCCAATCGGCACCCATTCCGCACCTGACAAGTCTATATCATTGGTCAAATGATAATTACCACTCAAATTATTCCTGATGGCTTCCAGTTGCGCTCTGGTGGATATGGGTATCGACCCCGCGACCGGTGCGCCAATCGGCGCGAGGAATTTCCCGTTGCTTCCATATCTCGGCGTCAAGTCGGCAGAAGACGCACTAAAATCCATGCCAATCAGTTCTTGTGTTCCCGCGATGTCAAGTAGGCTAAGGTCAATCGCGCCATTATCAAAATTGATATTTTCATTGTCCGCGTAAACTTTGAGAATCTGTCCACCCATACTGCTGAACAATAGCATAACTGTTAATGTCATTGTCAATAAAAGGGAAAGTCTTTTTTTCTTATACATTTGTCCACCCACTCCATAAATTTGATATGAGGCGTTTCCCCGGGGTCCCCATGCGACTTATCGCATGGGGTTGGAGCGGGGTGGGGGATATCCCCCGCTCGTTATAACGGAACCCCGCCAGAGTGAAATTCTGGCGGGATTCCTCAATCTGGTTTGTTTATTCCGCTGTCTCTAAAAATGTCTCTAAAAATCTCTTCAGCATCGTCGCGTATTCCGCACGGGTCGCCTGGCCTTTCGGGTCAAACAAGTTGCCCGGCTTGCCGGTGATGATGCCGTTCATGGAGCAGAACATCGCGCTTTCTGTCGCCCAATCCGCGATTTCCGTAGTGTCCGCGAAGTTGAGTTGAACTGCCCAGTCCCCTTCAGGCCCATCGCCATTAAACACCGCGTAGCGGTAGAAGATCGCCGCCAGTTGCTCACGGGTAATGTTCATATCGGGCGCGAAGCTGTCTTCTGTGACGCCCGTCACGATGCCGTTTGCTGCGGCCCATTTCACCGCGTCGGCGTACCATGCGTTATCCGGGACATCCGCGAACGGATTGCCATAGGCGATTGCCGGGACCGTTTCCTGCGCACGATACAGCACGGTGACCACCATCCCTCTTGTCAGTGAAGCGTTCGGGCTGAATGTGCTTTCGGACGTCCCATTCATTAGGCCGTTTTCATATGCGTACATCACATCTTCATAGTACCATTCGCTTGCTGATACATCGGTAAATGGGCTTTGTGCCGCGTCGTCATAACCTACCACGTAATACGAAAGATGATTTGTCGTAAATGAAACGGTCTTTGTCGCGGGGTCATAGGTGGATTCCTTTCTTTCAAGTTCACCCTTATCATTGAGATACCATACAGCGGCGGGAAGCGGACCGCTATAGGCCACAGTTACCGTTAATTCTCCGTTAAAGTTTGTAATATTTCTATTGCCGGAAATTATGTTGATGTCCAATATGACATCGCTTCCTCTGACTGCCTTTCTTTGTTCGACAGTTAAGTCTGAAACTTTAAGCGGCTTTAACTCAACGCTTACATTTGAGCCCCTTGCCTGCGCTACCAGTGACTGCGTCGCGTCCGTGTCAAGTGCGATTACCCCCTGCGGAAAGTTGATTTCCACGTCAAGACCTGCGTTCGCAAACTGAGCAAAGGCCGTCGCCGGCAAAATCGCGTTGGTCACGCTGGATACGTTTGACAAGTCGAGTGTAATACTGCCGCTGGCATCTTCACCTTGCGCTTCTGCCGCTTTCACCGCGTTGTCAATGAGGGTTGCTGTTGTTGCTTGGTCTATTTTGATCGTGGCCTGACCCGTACTGCTGTTTACCTCGGCGGAAATGTTCACTGCATTGCCCTGCGTCTCCGTTGTGCCGCCGAAACCGGCAACGTTCGTGTTCGTGACAGGCGCGGTCGTGTTCGTGACAGAGTTGGTCGTGGACGAACGGGAACTGCTGCTGCTACTGTTGCTGTTGCTGTTGCCGCCGGAACTGGGAGACGCGGTTGTGGTCGCTTTCGCGCCTTCACCTTCGCTGTTGAGCGCTCGCACTTCAAACGTGTAATTCGTTCCGTTCGTCAGACCTGATACAATGTGACTTGTCGTGCTCGCGCCGGAGCCGGAAATCGCTTGCCAATCCTCCGCATAACCGGATGTTTGGCCGTGTGATATCTCATAACCTGTAATCGCCGCCCCGCCGTTATTGGGTGTTGTCCAGTTCAGCGTGATCTGCCTGTTGCCTGCAGTCGCCCTAAGGCTTACAGGCGCGGCGGGAGTCGTAGAAGCAGCTAGTGCTCCGAATTCGTATGATAGTGTGGCTGTGCTTCCATTGTTGCTATCAATCGTCGCCGCTGAACCGTTAATGGTTCTCGTTCCAAGACCGCTCGTAAAGGTATAGCCTGCGTTTGCCGCTAATGTAACCGTAGCGGTGTACGTTCCGCCCCCTTGGAAGAACGAATGATTGGGCGACCATGTAACCGTGCTCACCGTATAGCCTGTACCGCCTGACGGTGCTGTGGTGACCGGTGTATTGCCCGGCACGGGTGCGGTTACGATTATTGTCACATTGTTAACCACGGTCGTTCCTGTAACTGTACACACCGCGTTTACCGCCGCGCTTACCGTCGTGCTGTATGTCGCGGCCGTGCCGCTTGCCGTGCCACTCCAAGAATATGCGTACGAGCTCGCCCCCGCACCCGCGACCGTGATTTCGAATGCCTTGCCGCCAAGAACCACTGTGCCTGTTGAAATGAGGCTTCCGTCATACGTCGCACTACTGATCGTTGACCCGCTGGCGCTTCCGGCGTTGGCTACGGAAAAGGCGACCGTATAATAATTCAGAGTCGCGCTGCTTGCCGTGCCGCTGATTACGAGCGTCTCTCCGGTATCGGCAGTGCCGTCGAATATATTGTATGTACCGTCCACGACATTGCTGAATGTTACCGTTCCGCCGGTTCCCACGCCTGTGTATTTTGTGTCTCCACTCTGTTGAAGCGTGAAGGTTTTGCCATGACCTGTGAAAGCTGAACCATCTTTGTTCACCGTCAGGGTAGCTTGGTAAGTTGGTGTGGATACCGTGAAGTTTATCGTGAATATATAATCTGAATCAAGGTTCGTGTCGGATATCGTCACCGTGGTGGTGTACGGCGAGCCGCTCGCCGCGAGGTTGTCATTCGGTTTGATTGTGAATGTCGTCGTGCCGCCGGTTCCGAGCGTGGCGTTCAATCCGGCCGTGTCAAGCGTGAAGTGCGTGCTCGATGAAAGCGCTACGTCCAAATCCGTCATCGCGCCTGTGCCGGTGTTGCTGATCGTGAAAGATGTCGCGCCGATGGAGCTGTAGTCCGCTTCCGCGCCGGTGAACGTGTACGTGCTGCCGCTCGCCACAAAGGGGTCTGTCACCGAGACTGTATACGTCGGCGCGGCGCTTACGGTGAAGCTAACGGTGAATGTATAGCCCGCGCCGAGCTTCGTGTCGGATATCGTCACCGTGGTGGTGTACGGCGAGTCGCTCGCCGCGAGGTTGTCATTCGGTTTGATTGTGAATGTCGTCGTTTCGCTAGAAGCCAGCGTTGTGTCCAGTCCGGTCTTGTCAAGCGTGAAGTTCGCGCTTGATGAAAGCGCCACGTCCAAATCCGTCATCGCGCCTGTGCCGGTGTTGGTGATCGTGAAAGATGTCGCGCCGATGGAGCTGTAGTCCGCTTCCGCGCCGGTGAACGTGTACGTGCTGCCGCTCGCCACAAAGGGGTCTGTCACCGAGACTGTATACGTCGGCGCGGCGCTTACGGTGAAGCTAACGGTGAATGTATAGCCCGCGCCGAGCTTCGTGTCGGATATCGTCACCGTGGTGGTGTACGGCGAGTCGCTCGCCGCGAGGTTGTCATTCGGTTTGATTGTGAATGTCGTCGTTTCGCTAGAAGCCAGCGTTGTGTCCAGTCCGGTCTTGTCAAGCGTGAAGTTCGCGCTTGATGAAAGCGCCACGTCCAAATCCGTCATCGCGCCTGTGCCGGTGTTGGTGATCGTGAAAGATGTCGCGCCGATGGAGCTGTAGTCCGCTTCCGCGCCGGTGAACGTGTACGTGCTGCCGCTCGCCACAGACGGGTCTGTCACCGAGACTGTATACGTCGGCGCTGCTGTCTGGATGTTAAGTGCTGCGCTTGCTGCGGATGCGTCTTGTGTCGACGTTGCCTTTATGCGCTGAAAAAAACTATACGCTGTCCCGGGTAGCAGATTGCCGAATGTAGGACTGTCTTGCCATACAATTCCGCCATTTGAGTACTCATAACCCACAGATGTCGCCAATGTCACGCTATTTTGTGTAATCTCAGTTGTTATCGGGGCTCCCGGGGCGCTCGGCCCCACAGATTTCGCAACCGGGGCGGTCTGCGCTGTTAAAGAACCGCTTTTGCCGCTTTCGGTTACTGTTACCCTGATGATTTTCCCAATGTCCCCTGCAGTTGGTGTATATGAGGCTGCATTGGCTTCGGGAATAGTCTCTCCGTCCGCGGTCCATTCATAGCTATACGCACCACTCGGCGTCACCGTTACGCTTATTAGCTGATCAACTCGAGGCGCGGAAAGCGACAGCGATACAGTGCCGGTAAGAACACCGGAATCCGCCGCCGACCATGTGTATGTTATGGAAGAATTAACAGGCTGATAGAATGTTGACACGAACAAGTACGCGGTCTGACCGTTCGTGTTTATGGTTGCCGCTTCCCCTTTTGTAAGCGGGTATACGTCTGCACCCGATATGCCGGACGTGTATGTGGGGTTGCCGGTTGTAAGAATATCTTTTGGAATGACCACGTAATAAAGTGTGTCAAGGTTGCCGTCATTTGGAGCTGTAATAGTCAACATCGAATCGGAAGGGATTCCACCTGTCAATTTATAAAGCATTTCATGCGTCGGCCCCGCCGTGCCCGCACCGGTTGGTGTGCCCGGAGTGCCATAACCGGAAAGTGCGATACTTCCATTATTGCTCAAAGACGGAATCATCGGAAGCCATGTGTGCGCTTCATAATATCCCCCGGAAGACCCTGTTAGATACACCCTCCCGCCCGAAACGCCGGCGACAGGTCTGACTGCCCAAAAATTGTCAGGCGGATTAGAAGCCGCATAAAACTTAGTCGATTGAGCAAAGGTTGTGCCGTCCTGGCTATAAATCACCCCGCCATCCGCCGCAAAGTTTTCCATGAACAAGGCATACACAAGCCGCAGCGTGTTTTGTGCGCCGGAACCAATATTGGTAGCGGCGCGAAGAAAGTCCCCGACGATGGCGTCATGTCCGCTTGCCCCAATAGCGTTCTCGTTAGCCGTAACCCCGGAATTATTTGCGGCCCGAGGGAAGCTTGTTCCCATTTCTACATAAATACGCTTAGTAAATGCGCTTCCGTATGTCTTATACATAAGCATACCAAACATATCGGCCATGCCGTAGCTCTTAAAGCTGTTGTTAAAGTTAAAAAAATCCCCATACGTGTTGCCGGCATAGCTGTTTTGCATCGCTGTCCTTAACCGCCCAAATTCGGCAATTTCGGCGCCGTCCTGAACAAAAAACGTGCCGGCAAGTTCGCTCAGGGCTTCATTGAACCATGAGAATGTCCGCGCGGTTGTCATATTCGCTGGAACATACACTCCAAAATTCATATAGAACAACAAGTGCTGAAATTCGTGTGACAAAGTACTATACATCGTAAGCCTATCGGACGCCGTCGCGCCGGACGCGAAAGCCTTGAACCCTTGGTTTGCGCCAATGTCGATATGCAGCATATCCAAGCCATTCATGAAAGAAGCGTTCGGGTACCCGGGCGGGGGATCCCAACCGGCGGGCCTTATATCATGCCCATCGTCGTAATAGGTGAAAAAATCGCCGTTAGAGAAAAATCCCGCTGTATAACCGCTAGTTCCTCCTCCGTCTCCATATAAATCGTAAAGGAGGAAGTTTACCTTGCCGTCACCGCCTAAGTCACCGACGGATGGCATGTCACCAAATCCGGTATTGACCATGGCTCCGGTGTGCAAAGCGAAATGATCGGTCACCAGTTTGTAGATGGCGTCGAAGTCATTAGCGATGCTCTGCGCAAGAACCCTGTCGATATCCTTTAAGTGACAGGTATACTCGGGCGCGGGATTGGTTTTTGCCTGAAAATCATCAGGATCCAAAACCCATATGTTAACATGCTCGCCTTGCCCCATCAACACACCTTGAATAATCATGTCATTAGCTGCTGCCGCGCCGACTCTCGCTCGAAAAGCGCGCGTGTCTCCAATGTCAAATGGTCCCGCGTAGGCAGGCGGCTGTAGTACGGCGCGGCCGATAGGCGCCGGTTCCGGTTCCAAGTATTCTTGCGGCTGATGAATGATGCGGCTCATGTCAAGTTCAATGACTTCTAAGCCTGTCGCTTCTTGCGCCATCGTATCGAAGAATACCTCACGATACTCGCTGAGTTGCTCCTCAAAAGCCACGATGGTATCTGCTCCACCCTCCGTCGCCTGCGCGTTCATCCCGGCAACCGGAACGAGCGCAAACAGTAACACAAATGCAAGCAGCAATGCAAATCTGGTCTTAAGCGTTTTTTTTGTTGTGCTTTTCACGAAAAATTCCCCCTATAAATTTGTTGTAAGTATTCAGTTCAGTGGTTACTAACCTACACCTTGTGCGCCATTTGGTTTTGCACACGAAACTCAGTAGTATGCTGAGCTTTGCGTTACTTTTTCTGCGTTTCCTTGGGGCGCCAGGCCATGTAACACAATCTATATTGTGTTACATGGCCGTTTTCTTTTCTATAAAAAGCAAGGAATATCCTTGTTTTTTGTGTTATAACCCCACCTTCCGGGGTAAAAACCAACGGTAATCATCCGCCCAATCCTCCCACATTTCTCGTAAAAGTCAAGTAAAATCAAGCAAGGTAACACAATATAGATTGTGTTACATGACATGGCGCCCCAAGGAAACGCAAAAAAACAACACAAACCAACAATTTCAACAGAGGGGAGATGGTTGGCATAAAAACAATGATAAAACGATTCGCAGAAGCAATGCTAATCATTGCAATCCTATACGTTATCATGGCGTCCGTGTCTGCCAACGCTTTATCAGCATCCACCACAGGAAGTACCTATGAATTAAAAAGCGTTGAGGAAGAAATTCAATTCGCTCAGGGTAACGATGAAGAACTACAAGTAAGTCAGTTCCCAGATGGAGGAGATTTTTTCGCGGATGACGGGTTTTCAGAAAGCGAAGAACTCACGAAGATTGAAGAAAGTGATTCACCTGTACGGTTTGGTGAAGATATTCTCGGTGCGATTCAAACAATTTCGCCGTTATCGTCGTTTGATTTCAACTGGGAAAGATATGTGCTTAGATCTGCCAATAGCGGGATGATATTTGACACACAGTTGGCGGAACTTGCGCGTCAGATGTCTGTGGATGCATATGAAGTCGATTATTACAACACAGCGGGCGCGAACGCCACGATGCGCACGGAGGGATTCGACAGTCTTGGCACTCATCATACATCCGATACCATTGTGCCGCAAGTTTCCAATAATTATGCCTATGGAGTCCATACTTTTTTCGCGAACGGAAGAGAAAATCATATTCTCGCGATCGCTTTCAAGGGTACGGAAGCGTTTGGCGGCGGTAATGTATTAGATTCGATAAATGACCTTATTACCGACACGATGTTTTGGGGTGATGGCAGTGGTTATCATACAGGGTTTGCCAGAACTGCCAGCGCCGCCTACGATTCCTGTCTTGGCCGGGAACTTTCTTTTAGCGGCAAAAATATGACATTCGAGCAATATTTTAATGAGGCGGCGAAACCGAACAGCAACTACTATGTTATGGTCACGGGTCACAGTTTGGGCGGGGCAGTCGCGAACATTTTTGTGAGCAGACATTTGAACGCAATATCAGGATTGAAAGAAAATACAGTGGCTTATACCTTCGCCGCGCCATACGCCTGTTCCGCATCAACCGCGCAAGGGCTTGGCGCTTGGAACATCTTTAATATCATCAATACGAACGATGGCGTCACCAAAGTTGGTTATGGTGGAATGAACGGCGGAGCGAGAGCCGGCAGAGACATAAATTATACAATATCCCTTTCCGGCGCGGAATCTGTTAATTATTATGACAGCGCGGGAAATCTCACCGGATCCTACGTGTATACCTCCGGTGAAAGTGACCACGCCATCAGAACAACGTATCGGTACATTTTGGGGAAAATATCCGAAGATATCGGCTCTTTTTACAGCCATTTCTACAGGAAGACTCGACCTGATAATATCGCAGAGGTGGTTTTGGGCGGCAATTTTACCTTAGTTGGCAACCATACTTTCGTTTCTGACTTTACCCACATAGGAGGAACGTTGGAGATACAGAACGGGCAAATCAATATAACCGGGGATTACTGGCACGCGGATGGAACGCTGGAGATACAGAACGGGCGAATCAATATAACCGGGGATTACCGGATGGCGGCTCTTGATGGGGGAAATGTAAGTAGTTGGTTAAAAATGCAAGACGAAGGGTCATACCTGTATATTGGCGGAAACCTTGTACACAACTTGCGTTTAGGCGGCGGTATTTTAACAGCTGGAACAATTGAAGTGAAAGGCGATGTGACAAAGCGTGGGGCATATGACCTTATGCCGGACGGCACACACAGGTTTCTGCTTTCGGGCATAGGCAAGCAAACAATAGCGGACACAAGAACCAACCATTCCGTCTATTTCAATGTTTTAGAGATCACGAACTTGTCCGTCGAAGGCGTGGAGTTCGCAACGTATGTCGTCGTAAACACCTTGTTCAACCACAACCGCAACAACTTCACCCTGAACTACGGCGGAAGTTTTCCTGATTACGACGGCGATGGCATCCTCGACCATTTAGACCCATATCCGCTTGACCCGAACAATGCGGTGAAACCCGGCGACCTGAACAACGACGGCGACGTCAACGCGGCGGACTTGTCAATATTATTAGCCAACTTCGGGAAATCCGGCGCGGCCATCACAAACCCCGCCGCCGATATCAACGATGATGGCGACGTCAATGCCGCTGATTTGTCGATACTGCTGAGCAATTTTGGGAAATAAAACGCGAAGGGTTCGCCATAGGGCCTTTGCACAACATATTCGTTATACTCAAAAGCTTTAAGGGGAAATTGGCAATGTCAAAAACAATCAAAGTTGTATCAGTGTTACTCATCTCTATTTCTTTGATGGTTATTTCATCGCTTGTTGCTTATGCGGTTCCCGTAGATTCAACGCCTCACGAAGTAAAGCAAGCGGATGGAACGACCATTACAATTATAGGACATGGGGATGAGTTCTTTAGCTGGGTAGAAGATGAAAACGGTAATGTTATCGCGTATGATGCCGCATCCAAGAATTGGTGTTACGCATACATATCCGGTGATGAAATTCTGCCGAACCAACAGTCCGTCGTAGGCGTAGCGATCCAGCCCCGTTCAGGCGGAATGCGGATACAAAGCGATGCGTTAAAACCGTTGCTTGATAAAGTGGATTATTCTATTTATGACATTGTAATAGAAACAGACGCCCAATTACAAAGCCAATTAGATGCGGAAATCATGGATTTTAGTAGCATCTATACTGCCCATGAAGGGATTTTATTGCCAATACTGATTGAATATAATGATGTTAATATAACTCAAACCATGCAGTATTGGCATGATAAATACTTTAACATGGGAGAAACCAGCGTTAATAAGTTTTACAGCGATATGTCTAGCGGTTCCTTCACATTTAAGCCGGTAGATTTTACCAGCGACAATGGCGTTATTACTTCAGGTTTGCCGAGCGGCGTCACTTCGGTTGAATTATCCAACGGCGTTGCAAAGGTAAAACTGAACAAAAACCATCCCTCAAACAATGGCGGGGGACATCAGCCTCCCGGAAACAGCACTTTTGATGATGTCAATCTTGCTTATAGCGCGATTAAAAACTATATAGATTTCGACCTTATTCCAAAAGGAATTTCGGGTTATATTGTGCCGGAGGATTTTGCGGTATCCGCAATCATTGCAGGCTGGTCAAGTTCCACATATATTAATGATGCTCGAGTACAAAGAGTAGGCGGTCTCGCTCGAACATTTAGAACAGGAGGCCGTGTTTTTACCGTTCCCGCAAATGGAGATGCTGTTGTTGGAAACGATACGTATTTGTCTGTTGCGACACAAGCCGAACTTTATTATTCCGACGGCGACTTAGTCGATGGAATAATAACCGGTACTGTATCACCATTGGGTATCGGTACAATCGTGCATGAAGTCGGGCATTTACTTGGCTTGCCTGATTTATATGACGCTTCAGGCGCAGACTCAGCGGGAATTGGTGTATATTGCGTCATGTCAAGCGGAAGCTGGGGTCAAACGCTAAGTGACTGGTATCCCGGTTTAACGCCCGTTGCTTTCAGCGCATGGTCTAAAATCAGATTGGGTTACATTACCCCAACGGTGATAGATCAAAGTGAGTCGTCAAGTACTTTTGATATGAAAAGTTTTAATCCGGCAGATTTTACAGAATATGACGTATTGAAAGTAACGAACGCCAATTTAGGCTCGAATCAATATTTTCTTGTCGAAAACAGGCAGAATAGTAGCTGGGATTTGGGATTCTGGTATAATCCGCCGGTTTATGATGCTGGCGGCGGTATTCTCATATACCAAATTGACGAATCCGTTGTAGATAACTATGGTCGTATATCAAACAGGAACTGGCACCATAGAGGTGTGGATATTGTAGGCGCGGGGCAAAACGGAGCAAACTCAAGCCTGTTTTATACATCTGATCATGCAACCAGAAACACGCTTAGCAACTTTACCAATCCGAATAATTCTTTCTATCAACCGGTGGTAGGCGCGTATGAGCATACCTCGCCTGCATCGAATTGCCACCCTCGGGATATACCCAGCAACATACAGATAAAAGTCAACAGCACAAGTGCCAATACAATGGAAGTTGAAGTCGGGCCGGTGAAACCCGGCGACCTAAACAACGACGGCGATGTCAACGCGGCTGATTTATCCATCCTGTTGGCCAACTTCGGAAAATCCGGCGCGGCCATCACAAACCCCGCCGCCGACATCAACGGAGATGGCGACGTCAACGCCGCGGATCTATCCATTTTGCTGTCCAATTTTGGGAAGTAAAGCGCGATACGA
>Ga0099364_10003723_pt1 | contig 23509 bp, 17 predicted proteins | sample TergutTh196P3_FD_73070 | JGI IMG/M metagenome (GOLD analysis project Ga0099364, IMG submission 73070) | Microcerotermes parvus P3 segment gut microbial communities from Pointe-Noire, Republic of the Congo - Th196 P3 | ecosystem: Host-associated > Arthropoda: Insects > Digestive system > Gut ...
GAAGACTGTTGCGGCGGGCGGCGCGACACGGGGGGTTAATCGGGGTTGAGGGACCGTTTTTGTATGAATTGTGCGAAAAAGTAATCGAATCGAGCGGCGAGGCTTACCCTGAATTAGTCGAAAAACGTGATTATATTAAGAAAACTTTGAAAACCGAAGAAGAAAGCTTTGGCAAAGCAGTTGAAAAAGGTCTTGAGCTTTTGAACGATTTTATGCAAGACAGGGGCGTAGTCCGCGGCGATGTTGTGTTTAAATTGCACGATACTTTTGGATTCCCCGTGGATTTAACCCGCGAGATTTTAGCCGAGCGTAATCTCACCTTTGATGAAGACAGGTTTAACGAGTTGATGAAAGAGCAAAAAGACACTGCAAGGGCAAATCAAGCGTTTAAAGGTGGATGGGACAGTGCGGCAGGCTTGCCGGCGGGGATGAGCAACCTGTTTGTAAGCCGAGCATTGGCGAGGACAAAAATCCTGGAAATAACAGAAAACGAAGACAACACCATGATTGTCCTTGAGAATACTCCTTTTTATGCTGAGGGCGGGGGGCAAGTCGGCGATAAAGGAATTATTACGGGGCATAATGAACAAGTCCACGTAATTGATACTCAAAAAACAGCATCCGGGCTTTCGGTGTGTTACTGTCAAAAGCATACCGATGACAAACGGGATTTTCCTTTTAAAAAAGGCGACGAGGTTGTGGCTACAATTGATGCGGTTCGCCGTGCGGCTATTATGCGTAATCATACTGCTGCACACATTTTACAATCAGCTATGCGGACACTTTTAGGGGAACACGTACATCAAGCGGGTTCACTCGTTGACGAAAAACGATGCCGATTTGACTTTACGCATGGGCAGGCACTTACCGAGGACGAAATATTCGAAATCGAAAACTATGTAAACGATATTATTTTGACTAATCATTCCGTAACAGTCGATAAAATGTCGCTTAACAAAGCAAAAGAAATCGGCGCAATCGCACTGTTTGGCGAAAAATACGGCGAAAAAGTCCGCGTAGTAAACATTCCTGGCGTGTCGATTGAGCTGTGCGGCGGAACTCATGTAAAAAATACGGGCGAGATAGGTCTGCTCAAGATTGTGTCAGAGTCAAGCGTAGCATCCGGCGTTCGCAGAATTGAAGCAGTCACCGGACCGGGAGTGCTTGAATTGCTTTACGTCAAACAAGAAGAAGTCAATTTGGGATTAGAAAAACTAAAACAAGCCAACTCTGAAAGTCAAAAAGAAATTGCTCGGCTTAACTCTGTTATTGCGGGTATGCAGGCAAAGTCCGCCGAAATAGAAGAGGTTGGTCTTGTTGACGGGATTAGGCTGCTTACCCAAAAAATCCCCGGTGCGGATGCAAACGCAATTAGGCAGGCAGGGGACAAGCTCAAGGATGCCGAAAACAGCTTTGTAGCTATAATTGCGGGCGAAAGTAACCTACTTTGCATTTGCAGCAAGGAAGCGGTCGAAAAAGGATTTAATGCGGGCAATATCGTGCGAGAAACTGCCGCAGTTACGGGCGGCAAAGGCGGAGGCAAAGCCGACTCGGCGATGGCGGGAATCGGAGATGTTTCCAAGGTGGAGGCGGCATTGGCGGGCTTCGCTTCAATGAAACGCTGAACTTCAATGAAATGTTGAAAATGAAGGACTCCGATTGCTCGGAGTCCTTCATTCAGACCACATACCTTTACTCATGGCCTCACTTAACCAACCAAACTTCCTCAACCCCCGACAAATCAATCCTGTCTCGCTTACCGCCGCCAATCACAACCGCACTTCGCGACCTAACCAACATCGCCGGCAATGCCCACTTATTCGTCCCGTCAGTCAAGTAATACCCTTTAGTCGAGAAAAACACATTAGCATTATTGCGTATTTCAACCTTGCCATTGACAACATCAACCTCAATCGTGGGCAACTCGTCACGCACTTTAAAATCGCAGTCATCGCAATAAACCGCCTTCGTCAAGTCGGTCTGCGGCTCATAAACGTGCGGTTTCACAGGAAACACCTCTTCCCCGCAAAAGTCGCAATCAACCGCAATCGTGCAATCCGTCTGCGGCGCAACATCGCAATCGCACACAATCATACCGTTCGAGCTAATCACCGTGGAATTGCCCGCATTGTCGGTAATCCGCGCGTAAGCAACGCCTTTCCAATTCGCATTCACTGTCGTAAAATCGCCCGTTGTCCAGTCAACATTATCCCAATCAGTCTCCGCGGGCAACGCGGTTTCGGACAGGAAATACTCGATTGAAGCAACTCCCGAACCCTCGTCATCACCTGTAATTGTCACGTCAACCGTGTTTTTGAAAAGCAATCCGAATGTGATTGTGTTGAGGAATGTTGTGAATTTGTTTGTTTCGATTGTGATTTCACCTGTCGGGTCGGTTGTGTCGAGCCATTTAGCGTAAAGCGTTATGTTTTTTGTCACAACATTAACATCAAAATCCCACTCGTCAGTAAAGTCTGTGTCCGTGAACCAGCCGCCGAATGCGAATCCGTCTTTGGTCGGCTCTGTCGGTTCAGTGATTGTGTCACCGTCTGCCACGAGCAACTCTTCTACCGGAGTACCGCCGAGCGTGTCGAAAGTAACAGTGTAAGGAGGCGTGACCTTGAGCCATCTAACATTATCCCAGTTATTGGGTCCACCACCAATTTGAGAAGGTGTGCCGGATGAGCTTAAGCTCCACTCGTATCCCCCAATAATCGTCGTCGTCCCCGCACCGCTGATACTTCTGCCCATACCGCTGATAATTCCGCCGCTAATCGTGAAACTTTTGCCGCCGGTGTCAAAATGAATACCAAATCCGCCGCTACCGCTTGCCGAAACTATACCACCACTCTGAGTGACATCAACAGAACTAACAATCGCATAACCGCCTGTGGCAGTATTTCTAATCCAACCACCTGCGACTTCAAACGTACCGTTTCCGCCAACCTCGACAGTGCGATTAAGATTTGAAAGTGAACTCAATTTCGCTTTCCACACCACCTTAGAATTGTCGGGTATGTTTAAGGAATATCTACTGAGTACGTTTTGTGTCTCACCTCCAATCGTAATCTCGACATTTTGCGGAACGTTAAACGCTGCAGGGCTTATTAGAGTGTTCAAAATTACGACTACATCGCCATTTTGGAGATTCGTTGGCGCTGATTCAGTCCAAATGTGGTCGCCAACGGCGAGCCACTTTACATCACCCCAATCGGAAACAGGTGTCGCGGCGGCTGAAACAGTGCCGGGACTATCACCGCTGACGGAATTGCTCCAAAAGTAATTGCCTGTAACAGTTGGGGCTTTGTTGAATGCCGTTAAACCTCCTTTTACAACACCGTCACTGACTGTGATAGTGCCGTTTACGTTGTTAATAGCCACGCCTGATGAGGGTAAGGCTGAAACAACACCGCCGCTAACCACGATATTAGCAGACTCAGTGTAAATCGCATTATTACTGCTACCGCCGGTGATTTCGCCGTCTGCAACCTCAAACGTACCATCTCCGGCAATGTTGATGAGCCGAGGAACTGCCCCGCTCAACTCCGCCATCCACACGACTTTTACATCGGTGGGTATGGGTAGAGTGAGGGTGTCGAATGCTGTTGTAATCGCCCCCGTAACTGTGACGGTGTCGCCGTCCACTGTTGCGATTAGTCCGCCGCCTTCGAAACTCTCGATAGTTGACTTCAAAGCGGAAGTATCCGCCGCTACAGTCAACGGCACAGCCGGGATTATCGCGAGTATAATTGCGATTGTCAGTAGGATTGATGCGGAGGTTTTTAGGTTTTTCATGTAAAGTTGCTCCTTAGTAATAATAATATATAACAAAAAGCGACCTCCCCCTTAATTAAAGGGAAAGTCGCTCTGTGTTGCTATTTGTATACGGGAATAAAGCGGTATTAGCCCGCTTGTTGCTTGTTGCTTGTTGCTTGTTGCTTGTTGCTTGTTGCTTGTTGCTTGTTGCTTGTTGCTTGTTGCTTGTTGCTTGTTGCTTGTTGCTTGTCTAATTATACCATGTATTTGCATATTTGTCAAGTCCTTTTCGATATTTTTTTACAATTATAGCACATTATTTTCGGAAAGTCAATGGGTAAAATTGCACAAATTTGCATAAAGTTTGGATATAGTCGGTCAGTTTGAGTTTAGTCGCCGTTTGTGGCATATTTTCCGCCATACTGCGTTGATTTTTACTTAAATATGCACGGATATTCGTGCAAAAATCGTCTTGTTTGACAAAAAATCTGCTCACAAATCAGCAGACTAAACTCAAACTGACCGACTATAGACTTAAGAATCCTCTAAAATACCGACAGTTTTTTCATTCAGTACACCCAATTCATTAATTTTCATAATAGCATCAACATTATTACCAACGCCGAGCTTATTGTAAATAAGGTCAGTGTGGGTTTTTACACCGCTGGGTTTCAGCCCCATCTTATCGGCTATTTCCTTTTTGCTGTGACCCTTGCACATTAGTTGCATAACAGTCTTTTGCTTATCGGTGAATGTCAGATTTTTAGATGCTCTGCCGCCTGTAAGCCCTTTAGTACGCTTAGACTCGGCAAGAGCCGCAACATACAAAGACTTTGCGAAAGCTCCTGAAACACAACCCGCGTAATCCTTTTGCACAACGCATTTGTGGAGTTTGTGCAACATTCCGACAAGCTCCGCGCCTTCGCTCGCGAATAATTGCTTATACCCGTATTCTATCGCCGTTGAAGCGGCACGTTCGATATAATCCATTGCGACATTACGTCCGCCTTTGCCTTTTTTCCGGTGAACTATTGAGAGCAAAATACAAGCTTCGATTACGTCAAGCGGTCTTCTGTATCTTTCGCTTAACAAAAGAAGTTTTTGCAAAAGAAGTGCCGCCGCAGTGTACTCCCCGATGACGATATGTGCCCTTGCAGTCGTAATGTACTGATAAGTTTTGAAAATCGAGAGATGAGAGTCAAAAACTTTTCGGTGATTTTTCAGCCAATCCCGTGCATCGTTCACACTGCCGTCTGCTAATTTAAGCCTGCACAAATAAGCTTGCAGATTAGCTTTCAAGTAAAATATCTTGTCGCGTTCAATAAAATCATTCACCCTCGCTAAAACTTCGGATGCATCTTTTTCCTGACCATCGGCGTGCAGTGCGGCCGTGAGCATCATCATCGCGCAAAACCTTACTTCTGCGGAACAGCCTTCGGGAATGTTCCCGTATGCCGCTAATGCGTGTTCGCACGCTTTGTCGGAATCGCCTTTTTCGTAGTACAATCCCGCTAACAGACATTCCTTAATTGCGGCAAATTCCGCGCCGACAACAGCACTTAGCCCCTTTTCAAGCAGAGCTATTCCCGAAACGGGGTCATCGGCAAGCTCGGAAAAATCCCTTACCGAGCGGTGAAAAAACGGTTTATTATTCGTTATGCTTGGGGTGAACGCTTTGATGTCAACGATGCCTTTCAGCGGAAGCCTGCTGAGTGTTTTCATCATGGGGTTGATTGGTTTTCTGTAGTCTACCGCACTCAAAAGCATGAAGTTAATCGTTGAACGCGGGTTTGTTATAACTATTTTCGGAAACAATTTGTAATACTTATCCAAATAACGCTCAAAATCATCCGCACGTCCTTCAATGTACGCCGCCCACGCTTGAACCTCAAGCAAAAACGGGTGCTGAGTTACTATAGTATCGTTGATTGATTTATGTATGATGTAGAGCGTGTCCTCAATTGAAGTTGAATAGGTGCTGTAATCGTACATTTCGTATAAAGATTTCGCCACGCCGTCATCACTGTGTCCCTTCAGATAATACTCGGCGGCACGGAAATAATATTCTTTCTCAAAGTAATAGTCGCCCACTTTGGTGTATTGAGCGTCAACAGCCCGTTCACCGTTTTCTGAAAGCATCTGCAAAAGGAAGTCACGGAATAAGTCGTGGAATCGGTAGGTTCCGTTCCCTGTTTCCCTTAAAAAAGCATTTTCTCGCGCAAGCCCCGACAACATAACCGCGCTTTCTGTTTTTTTCAACAATTTATCGCCTTTTATGAGCTTTTGGCATAATTCGTGATTTAGTTCAGGGGTGACCGCTATAAGAGTGAGAAACTTTTTAGTCCGCTCGTCCCAACGCTCCCACACATGGTCTTTAAGAAAGTTGTCAAGATACTGCTTCGTTAAATCAATACTGTATGATTTTTCCTCCGACAACAATAAGGCACGAAGAGCAATTGCCCAACCGCCGGTGCGTGTGAAGATTTCGCTTGCCACTTGATTTGAAAGATACCGCCCGTTTTTGTTGAAAAAAATTTTGATTTCCTCCGCCGTGAACTGCAAATACTTAGCATCTACAACGGGCATTTCCCCTTTTACAACCATATCCGAGAAGCTGTCCGGCGGGGCGGTTCTGCTTAGTAACAGCACAATGCAGTTTTTGGAAAGCCTTTTCAGTAAGCAAGGCAGTGTACTCAAGATTTCCTCATTGTTAATGTTCTGTAAATCATCAATGGCTAAAAAGCACGGCATTTTTAGTGAAGTAAAAAGCCCCGGCATACGCATTGCAAACTCTATCGGTGCTGTATTGAATTGAGGGTGTGCGGCAAGTTTTAGTAATTCGGTGTTTTCCGGTTGCAAGCTTGAAAGCGCAACGGCAAATCTCCTGAAAAAATCAGTGGTCTTATTATCATGGCTGTCCAGACTGAGCCATGTGTTGTTTGCACCCGAAATTTTCCTCCTGTGTTCCAACCACAGCAAAGTTGACATGGTTTTACCGAAACCTGCGGGTGCGTGTATGTATAGTACGGGACTTTCAAAGAAACCGTCCATCAGTTTCATCAGTGCAGTCCGCGGTGCTTGCGATTTCAACAGCATTGACAGTATCACCTCACTAAATTTTTATGACAGAAATTATTTTATCACATAATGCATCGTTTGTATAGTACCCGTGGTGGGTATTTTGTGCTATGTCGGCAGATTGAATCAAAAATAAATAAAATTTCAAAACTACACCCCCTTGGATGTTGTTTAAGGCATTTATTTTTGATATAATTGATATATTCGCGAAGATACGCCGTGCGTTAGTTTCCGTGGAGTTCTATTCTAACATTGCTTAAATAGATAAGAAAGGATATACAGCCAATGCCTAAATTTCCATTAATTCCATTAAAAGGAGTACTTAAAAGAGTACTTAGTGTTTTTACGGCAATCCTAATTTTGATTTCAGCGGGGTGCGATTTGCAGACTGATAATCAACCGACAGACGATTTTTCCGGAATTCCCGAAGGTTTTGTTTATATAACCGATGTTATTCCCGATGCAATCCTTGAAATACGCTACTACAGCACTTATAATTTTGTCGGCGCAAGAGTGGATGACTATTTAAGTCCCGTTGCGATTATCAGTAAAGAGGCGGCGGAGGCTCTAAAACAAGTCAATGACGAATTACGTGCGGAAGGATATGCAATCAAAATATTCGATGCTTACCGACCTCAAGGTGCGGTCACGCATTTTATGCGTTGGGCAGCGGACGAACATGATACTCTGACTAAAGAGTATTTCTACCCGGACATTGCGAAAGAACGCATTATTCCCGATGGTTATATTATGGAGCGTTCGGGGCATTCTCGCGGCAGTACGGTAGATTTAACCCTAATTGAAATGAAGACGGGCCGAGAACTCGACATGGGGACTCCTTTTGACTTTTTTGGGCTTGCTTCACACCACGGAAGCGATTTAATCACAGCGGAGCAAACCGCGAACCGTTTAATTCTCAAAAACGCTATGGAAAAAGCAGGGTTTAAAATCTATGATGAGGAATGGTGGCATTATACGTTGATAGATGAACCGTACCCCGATACTTATTTTGAATTCCCCGTGGAATAATAAGCGGTGTTCGTGTTGTTAATTAATTATTTATAGAGAGGGAAATCTACTGTTATGGAAATCAAGAAAACGCAAATTGAAGGCACGGGAGTGCTTAATTTAGTCGGGCGATTAGACGTTATTACATCTCCGAAATTGCAAGAGTCATTGTTGGAAATCATTTCCGAATCACAAACGATAGAGTTGGATTTTTCGGAGGTTGCTTATGTGTCATCGGCAGGTCTCAGGGTTTTGCTGTTAGGTGAAAAGAATGCCAAAGCTTCCGGCAAAACTATGTCGATTAAAAATGTGCCGCCTAAGGTTCTTGAAGTTTTTCAAATTACCGGGCTTGCGGGGGTTTTGACAATTGTTTGATGAAAATTCAAGAATGGGCAAAAAAATGGGCAAAAATGGAAAGGTGTTGTCATAAAAGATGAAATCTGATATATTTACCGAAAAGCACGGCATGAAACATACCCTTTCGGAGGTTGAGAGATTGGGTCAGTTTTGCAAGTTGTCACCATCCGATAAGGGAAAACTCCGTCTGCTTGCGGAAGAAATGTTAGGGTTGACTGTGCGTTTGTTTGACAATTTGAAATATGAGTTCTTTATCGAAAATGAAGGAAAACGTTTCACGTTGAATTTGGCTGCTAAAGTAATTACAACGCAAAGTAAACGAGAAAAAATGCTGTCGCTTTCGACGGACGGCAAAAACAAAGCGACACAAGGATTTTTCGGTAAAATCAGCGGTGTATTTGAAAGCCTGATGTTAAATGATGGTGAGTGTGAGCCGATTGTTATGCCTTATTATGACGGAATCGGGTACTCGTCTTACTTTGCATTATCGGCATACCGCGATGAAATCCCGCTTGCCGCAAAGGAAGTACAAGAAGAACAGTGGGACGGGCTTGAAAAATCTATAATAGCAACTCTCGCAAAAGATGTTGTAATCGGCGTGAGGAATGCCAAGGTTGAAATGATTGTTGAAATGGAATTTTAGCAGAGCTTTTCAACACGCTCTAAACAACTTCTAAGTAGAGTATCGTAAGGAGAACGGAAATTTATGCTTCACAGAAAACCTCAAGATAACTCGCAGAATACATTCTCGTTTGATTTAGACAGGGAAGAGGGTACAACATATTATTTCACCCTCAAAGGTCAGATTTTTGTAAAAGAAGCGGCGTGTATGGAGCGAGCTCTTATTCGTGCCGAACGCGAAGGTTGCACCCACATTATAATTAATATGTCATCGGTGAAGGCGTTCAGTTCAAGCGCAATCAGAGTTGTTCTCTCTTTTTATAAGCGAATGAAAAACGTGGGCGGAACACTGAAAATCGAATCCCCTGCCGAAAACGTGGTAAATACAATAGGCTTGGTTGCGTTAGACGAGCTCTTGCTTAAGCATGAGAAAGAGGTTACACTTGCGGCTAATCTTGAAAAGTTCGATGAGCTAATCGGATTTGTCAATGAGTTCATAAAAGATGCAGAAATTGATACAGATGTTTGCAGTGATTTGCTTGTCGCGGTTGAGGAAATATTTGTCAACATAGCGAGTTACGCTTATCCGGGTGGAGAGGGTGATGTTACCGTTCGATTGATAAGCGAAGAGGATAAAATGACAATCATATTCATCGACAACGGAATACCGTATGACCCGCTTTCAAATTCAGACCCCGATATTTCTTTGTCGATTGAAGAACGTAAAATTGGGGGACTCGGTGTTTTCATGGTGAAAGAAATGATGGATAAAATCAGCTATGAATACAAAGACGGGCAGAATATTCTGATTATTGAAAAAAATTCGGGATAAGAAAGGCATGGATTTATATTATGCTATCGCACAGAGGTAAAAACGCACATAAAAAAAGCCTGACAGCAGTAATTTTGTTGTCGGTGAATTTATGTTTAACAGTCGGGATAATCATGTATTTGTGTTTATTCGCAAATGTAAAATCGGGAGTAAATCCCGATTCGGATGGTTTCCTCAGCTTCGATGAAAGCGAAAGAGTAAAGTATACTTTGTACATCGGGACTAACGATAAAGATACTTATGAACAAATAATCCCGACAGATGAAGCAGTGGAAATTGTGAACGCAATAATCGCGAAACACGCGGGCGGTTATACGTTTAACAATGCGGTCGGCGGCTGGGTTGATGAACTTGATATATGGACTCACGAAAACACGCTTGTGTATACACTGTCGTGGATTGATGAGGAGACTGTCGGCGTGATTATGGATGAGGTTCTGGCGGCATTGAACCAAAATTCGATTTTGCTTGAAAGAAATTACGTGTCGAGTGTCTTTTACAACGGGAAAGGTTTTGACGAATGACCAAGACAGAGAATAATATCTTGTTGTTTTCAATCACGCTGTGTTGGGCATCGTCGTACGTGTTCATCAAGAGCCTGCCGCCGGATTTTTCATCGTTTGCGTACTTAACTTTAACAACAGGGATTTCGGCTGTTATATTGGTAGCCGTTTTTTGGCGGAGATTGCGTGAAATCAAACTAAGCACACTCAAACGCTCATTCATTTTAGCGTTGATTTTGACAGTAAATCTTCTTGCGGAAAAACAAGGTGTAATGCTGCTTCCGGCTTCAAATGCGAGCTTTTTGTCGGCACTGACTATATTGGTTGTACCTATTTTGATGTTGTTGCTTCGTAAAAGGCCGACTAAAAACAACATAGCGGGGGCAGGGATTATTGTGTTGGGTTTATTTTTGACCAATCGCTTTTTCATGTCCGCTTTTCTTAATAAAGGTACACTTTTTATTATGCTCGGCTGCCTTTGCAGTGCTGTATATATAATCTCGGCAGACCGATTTACAAAAAGCGAAAATCCGCTTTTAATCGGTGTTGTGCAGATGGTTTTTACTGCAATTTTCGGATTCGCGCTGTGGTTGTTTGAAGAGCCTACGACCTTTTTAAGCGTGAACTATACAAAAGAATTACTGTCCTCAATTTTTATTTTAGCATTTTTCACAAAGGCGTATGCGTATATTTTGCTGATGTTTTCTCAAAAATACGCCGACCCGATGAGAGTTACGATTATTGCGGCCACGGAACCCGTTGTCACTTTAATGCTCGCGGTGCTGCTCCCGTCAGCGTATGGGGCGAGCGAAAAGTTCAATATATTTTCCTTGTTTGGAGCAGTGGTAATCGCGATTGGCGCAGTAGTGGCGGGGAGCGATTTTATGAAGTCGCGAAAAAAAGTAAAAGCGGTTGGAGAGCAAAATGGAAATTAGCCGTAAAAAACAGTTCATGCTCACTTTTATAGCTTTTGTTGTATTAGGTGCGGCGTTCAAAGTAATGGTGTTAGTCGAAGGATTCACCGAAGTGAGACCGGTCAACGCAATTCCGCCTGTAGCGGGACTCGCATTCGGGCCGATTGGGGCAATCGCTTGCGGAGCGGGAAATCTTGTTGCGGATTTATTCGGCGGGTTCGGGTGGAGTTCGATTTTGGGGGTTGCGGGGAATTTCATTGCGGCATATTTACCGTACAGATTGTGGCATTTGTTTTCCGATGAACAGCCTAATGTTCATTCACGCAAAAACATATTTTTATATCTGATGATTTGCTTAATAAGCGCGTTTACTGTGGCGTGGTTTTTAGCTTTCGGGCTTTACACCTTTTTCGGAATTTGGGTTGCTCAAATATACATTTATGTATTTTTTAACAATTTCGGATTCTCACTCCTTTTCGGGTTACCTTTGTTGATTGTGGTAACGTCGGATTCACTTTTACTTAAAATGAACAAAAAATCCAAACATATAATAATCCGCAGTAAAACCAAAAAGCCGATTTGTGCAGTGCATTTGTTGCTGATGTTTATTATTTTCGGTTGTGTGTTTTTCGGGAAGTTAAGTCCGGTGGATTCGCCGTGGATGCACATATTATCGGCATTATCGCTTGCGGGGGTAATTTGCCAGATTGTTTGAGGAGGGATACAGGGTGCTGAAAAAGTCTGAAAATAAAGCGTTAATTGCTTGTTTAAAAACGCTTATAACAGCAGTCGTCTTTTTTGCTGTGAGTATGCCGTTTCGCGAGCTTTTCAGTGTGATGGAAGTAAGCGAAATGCGTCCTGCGAGTGCATTGCCGCCTGTGTTAGGGCTAATGCTCGGACTTCCGGGGATTTTAGGTTGTACTCTCGGAAACTTAGCCGCAGATATTGTGTCGGGCTATGGTGCTGTAATCTGCGTATTCGGATTTGTTGCACAGTTTATTTACGGGGCATTACCGCTGTTGATGTGGAAGTTGATGAAACGCAATGACGTTGAAAAAGTGGATTTTTTCAGATTGAACAATGTAAAAAACGTAATTCGATATATCGGAATCATACTTGTGAACTCAACTGTTATGGCGACTATGTTAGGCGGAATAATGCAATTTTCGGGAATAAGCCCGTTTTTCTCCGCCGCAACGCTGCTTTTCTTCTTTAACAACTTTGTGTTTTGCATGGTACTCGGAATCCCGATAATAATTTTTATGTCATTCAGAAAACTCAAAAATGTTCATATGGGGCTTACTCTGAACGAACGGTTTGTTCTGATGTTTTTGTCGCTCGGAGTGCTGTCGTCTTTGTTGCTCGGGGGGTTCGCTTATGCGGAACTGTCGCGCATTATTGATGACCCGCTTACAATGTGGAACAGGATTTACATCTATATAGCTTTAAACATTTTTGTATTTAACTTAATCACGTTGGTATTTTTGTGGTACTCGGAAAAGAACATAACCGTTCCCGTTGAGGCTGTATCTGAAATTGCCAAAAGCTACATCGGCGAAGAGGGTGAAAAAGAGGACAGTCAAGCAATCGCCGCAAAGTGTGAAGTACTTGCGAAAAACAAAAGTGAAACCGGGGTGTTGGCTGAAGCGTTTCGCACGATGATTCTTGATTTGGATACTTATATCGACAATTTAATGCGGGTCACGGCGGAGAAAGAGCGAATCGGTGCGGAATTAGATGTTGCCACGAAAATACAGGCGAATATGCTTCCGAGTATTTTTCCCCCGTTCCCCGACCATCGCGAATTTGACTTATATGCAACTATGCAGCCGGCAAAAGAAGTCGGCGGCGATTTTTACGACTTTTTCCTCATTGATGATAACACTCTTGCAGTCGTAATGGCGGACGTTTCGGGTAAAGGTGTTCCCGCCGCGCTGTTTATGGTGATTGCGAAGACACTTATTAAAAATAATGCCCAATCGGGTAAAACCCCGAAAGAAGTCTTTGAAACAGTGAACAACCTGCTCTGTGAGGGCAATGATGCGGGAATGTTTGTTACAACTTTCATGGGGTATTTGGATATACCGAGCGGAAAGTTCAACTTTGTGAATGCCGGTCACAATTTCCCGCTTATTAAAAAATCGGGCGGGGAGTATGTTTTCTTAGAAACTTCTCCGGCATTGTTCCTTGCGGGGATGGAGGGTATGACTTACATTGAAAACGAACTCTCGCTTGAGCCGGGCGATGTTTTGTTTTTATACACCGATGGCGTCACCGAGGCAATGAATTTACAGTTAGAGGAGTTTTCAGACCCGCGGCTGCTTGAAACTGCAAATCGCTATAAGGATTGTTTGGTAAAAGAGTTGCTCGTGAACTTAAAAAAAGAAGTAGTACTCTTTGCAAACGGGGCAGAGCAGGCTGATGACATTACCATGTTGGCATTTGAAATTTCTAAAGGCTCTAATAATGGGGGTATGAAGGTTTGAACAAAATTAATAAAAGAGGAATAGCGTTGGTTTTGATTTTAACATCACTCTTGTTTTTGCTAACGCTGTCGGGGTGTGAGTTTTCAAAGCAAAAAGACGAAATTTCCGAAACAATCGAAGCAATCACAACGCTCGAACAGTTGAACCAAAGCGGAATCAAAATCGGAGTACCCAGCGGTTCAAAACCGGATGAGGCCGCAAGAGAGCATTTCCCCAATGCCGAAATCATGCAGTACAGGAACATAGGCGAGGGGTTTGTAGCACTTAAAACAGGGAAAATTGACGGGTTTTGCTTTACGAAAAACATCATGCAGTATGTTGTAAGCAAAAATCCCGATTTAAGATTGATTGACGAAGCGATTGACTTTACCGAAATGGTGGTGGGCGTAAGATTAGACGATACGGAGTTAATGGCTGAAATCAACGCCGTGATAAAGACGCTTAACGAAAACGGAGTCCGCGCCGAAATGGAAGCGCGGTGGTTTAACGATGCGGATTTTAACCCGGCTATGCCGCACATTGAGCCTGCCGCAAATCCGACTAAAAAGCTGATTATAGGAATTCCCGATGAAAATCCGCCGATGTCCTACACCAACGATGACGGCGTTTTAATTGGTTACGATGCCGAATGCGGACTGCGGCTCGGTAAAGAACTGAATGCGGAAGTTGAGTTTCAGGTAATGGAGTGGCCTGCGATTATACCGTCTTTACAATCGGGTCGTGTAGATGTTATTATCTCGAACCTGAACATTACCGAAGAACGCAAGCAAGTCATGCTTATGTCGGAAGTTTATGCCGCAACTGATATTGTGATGATGGTTAGAAACGAATCCGAAACCGCACACGGTTTGCAGGGTTTCAGTGTTGAGGCTTTTCAAGGGAAAAAGATTGCCGTAACTACAGGAACTGTACTCGACAAAATTATAGCTGAGTACATTCCGGGGGCTGAATCGACATTTTTCAACAATCCCGCCGATGCAATTGAAGCCGTGAAAACCGGTAGGGTAGATGCCGTCATTGACGATGATGCGACACTCAGAAGATACGTAGCGGCAAATCCTGGAATGCGGATTTTACAGCCTTATGTCACGCATGACGAATACGGGGTAATTACTTCCAAAGAAAGCGACGGCTTATTAGACAGCTTAAATGAATTTATCGAGTTTTTAAAATCAAGCGGCACTTACGATGATATGCTGTCGCGCTGGTTAGACACCGAAACAACGTTGCCTATGCCCGAAATCCCCGAAGGCGAAGGCGAGGTCTTGAAATTCGGTACATCCGGCATTGTTGACGGATTTTCCTATTACCGAAACAACGAAATATCCGGGTTTGACATTGAGTTTGCCAAGCGGTTTGCGGCATTCACGGACAGGAAGCTTGAAATATCCGTAATTGAATTTGGGGGGCTTATTCCCGCGGTTCAGTCGGGGAAGATTGACTTTGCCGCTTCTCTGTTCACTATAACCGAAGAACGTCAACAAAGCGTAAACTTCACCGTGCCTTATTACATCGGCGGAACAGTCCTCGCAGTCTACGAAAGTCCGCAAACTGCTGAAACTCAATCATTTTTGCAGAGTTTGAAAACCGGTTTTGAACGCAATCTGTTGCACGAAAACCGCTGGAAAATGCTTGTTGACGGCTTATTAAACAGCATTGTCATAACACTGTTTGCTTTCGCGCTTGCGACATTGTTGGGGTTCGGTGTGTGCGGGTTGAAAATGAGCGGGAATGTCATTTTGAGGGGGATAGGCAAAGCGTACATTACTGTGTTGCGCGGTACGCCGATTGTTGTTTTACTGATGATTGCATTCTATGTGATTTTTGCAAAAAGCAGCATGAGTGCTGTAATGGTTGCTGTGATTGCGTTTGGTGCGAATGGTGCGGCGTTCATTGGCGAAATTATTCACAGCGCGATTTTAACGGTTGACAAAGGTCAAGTAGAAGCGGCGCGGAGTATGGGGTTCGGGAAAATCGCGACATTTTTCACAGTGACTTTTCCGCAGGCGGTGCGTGTGGCATTCCCTGTATATATGTCTGAGTTTATCTCACTTTTCAAGATGACAGCGGTTGTAGGCTATATCGCTGTTATGGATTTAACCAAAGCAGGTGACATTATCCGCAGTCGTACCTATGATGCGTTTTTCCCGCTTTTGTTTGTTGCGTTAGTGTACTTGGTTACGGCTTCGCTCATGATTTTTCTTTTCAGTAGGATTGAGCGTTTCACTAATAAGCGTTTGAGAAGCCAAAGGAGGAAATAGTTTGAAAATAATAAATCAAGAAAGGAACGTGGTAAACCACACATGGTGTGCGAAATGATTACGATAAAGAATCTGAAAAAGAGTTATGGCAGCCTTGAGGTTATAAAGAACATCACAACAACCATCGAAAAGGGTGAGGTAATAACGATTATCGGCCCGTCCGGCACAGGGAAAAGTACTTTTCTGCGTGCATTGAATATGCTTGACCCGCCAACGAGCGGAACGATTGAATTTGAGGGCAAAAACCTCACCGGTAAGAAAGTCAACATCAATGATATTCGTAAAAAGATGGGTATGGTATTTCAGAACTTCAACCTGTTTTCTAACATGAGTGTGCTTGACAATCTCTGCGTAGGGCAGATAAAACTTCTCGGCATACCTAAAAAGGAAGCTGAGAAAACAGCTCGCGAATTGTTGCAAACCGTGGGGCTTGCCGAAAAAGCGGATGCTTATCCCGATGAATTGTCGGGCGGACAAAAACAGCGTGTGGCAATTGCACGGTGTTTATCCATGAAGCCGGATATTATGCTGTTTGATGAGCCGACTTCCGCGCTTGACCCTACGATGGTCGGCGAAGTCACAGCGGTTATTCGCCGATTAGCGAGGGAAGGCATGACTATGGCGATTGTGACACATGAAATGGAGTTTGCAAGAAATGTGTCAACGCGAATAATTTACATGGATGAAGGCGGGATTTATGAGGAAGGTACGCCAAACGTAATATTCGGCACACCTAAAAGAGAGAAGACAAAAGCTTTCATAAGGCGGTTCAAAAGTTTTCGTTACGACATTGTTTCCGAGGGGTTTGACTTTATCGGACTTACTAATGAACTTTTAAATTTTTGCACTGCGAACGCTTTATCAAAAGACAACATTTATAATGCAGGGTTGCTTTCTGAAGAGCTTACAGTAAACCTCATTGATAAAAAGGATTTAATGAGCATAGAATTTGCTTTTCCAGATGACAGGGAATTTTTTGAGCTTACGCTGACTTATTCGGGCGAATCGAGGGATGTTACACAAACCGATAGCATGGCGGCGGCTCTTGTTCGGGGGATTGCAAAAGAGGTCATTCACGAATACGACAAAGTGAATCGTATTCGCTTAAAATATTATAAGGATAATGAGGTATCATAGGCATGAGATTAAAAGGAGCAAGGATTATCAGTATTTTTACTGTGTTGTGCTTTGTTGTCACGCTAAACGTGTTTACAGCGGCAAATCCCGCACACGGTACACAACAAGGAATGAACATTGTAGTACCCGACCCGCTGAAAACAGGGGATAAGGTGGCAATTGCCGCACCCGCAAGGAGTGCAGCAAATCTGACATCAGAGAGGTTTGAGGCGATTGTAGAGTTTCTTACCGAAAAAAGCTTTGACGTTGTTATATCGGACGATATGTTCATCGAAACTCCGCTGGATGTCGGCGACGGAACTGAGGAAATTCGTGCAGCTGCTTTTAACAAACTTGTCCGTGACCCGGAAATTAAAGCGATTTTTTGTATTCGCGGCGGTTATGCTTCTATGCACCTTTTACCGCTCTTAGACTATGCGGCGATGCGGGAAAATCGCCCGATAATTGTAGGTTATTCGGACATTACGGCAATGCAGACCGCTATTTTGCAAAACGCGGGACTGATTACATTTCACGGGCCTATGTTGTCATCGAATTACGGTCAGGATGAGTCGTTTGATTTGCTGTTCGATATGCTCATGAACAAGTTAGAAGAACCGCTGACAAGCTTTCCGCTTGAAAACATTGACGGCACTGAGTTCTCGGTAATAAACGAAGGAGTGGCGGAAGGTGTAATTGCAGGTGGCAACATGACGTTAATCAGCGCGCTTATGGGTACGCCGTATGAGATAGATTTAAGAGAAAAAATTCTCTTCATTGAAGAGTTAGAAGAACCCCCGTATCGACTTCACTCGTATATTTGGCAACTGAAACTTACGGGTAAATTAGACCAAGTCGCCGCAATTGTTGTAGGTGATATTCTTCCGAAAAACGGAATCCATCTTCAAGTCATTTTAGAAGCTCTCCGCACTGTAAATGTACCGATTTTGCATGGCGTTCGTGCGGGTCATGATGGTAACCCGTTCACGATTCCTATAGGTGCGACTGTCAGAATTGAGGGAAATAAGATGAGCGTAATCAGACTCGGCACCGAAGAGCCGATTGAGGTTAGCATTGTCGACGGCAAGGTTGAAATCCGCAACAACACTGATGAGTTTTTCTCGACTAAGGGGTATTACTTGACCGATGATACGAGCGAGTGGGTATTGCCGGTTGTGCTGATTAGGGCAGGGGAGACGGTTACGATTGGCGGAGGAAAGCGGGTTCGGATTGATTTGACCGATGTTGATGAGGTTTGGTTGGTGTTGGAGAGTAAGAACCTGTCTTCATAAGCGACGTGCTGATAAAGCGAGCGATATTTTTCGTCAGACAAGGCAATTTTGACGATAATATCTGTTGATATTTGAGGAGAAATTAACGCAGTATGGCGGAAAACTCGCCGATTTAGCAGTGCGTTTGCTTATGAAGACAGGTTCTAAATCATAAAACCCCGCTCTGTCATTTGACAGAGCGGGGTTAATATTACGCTTGTTTAACACTCAATGAAATGCGCTTTTTCCCCGGTTCAACCGACAGTACTACCACATCAACAATATCCCCCGCAGTGACAACTTCACTCGGGTGTTTCACAAACCTGTTTGCAAGCTCCGATACATGGACAAGTCCGTCTTGGTGAACCCCAATGTCAATAAACGCGCCGAAATCAATTACATTGCGGACTGTTCCGCGCATTTTCATTCCCGGCTTCAGGTCTTTCATGTCCATAACATCCGTCCTGAGCATTGTAGGCGGGAGTTCGTCACGCGGGTCACGTCCCGGTTTAATCAGCTCGGCAACTATGTCAATTACCGTAGGAACGCCGACTCCGCTGTATTCAGCGGCTTTTTCGGCGGTTACATTCCGTAGTCGCTCCTTTAAATCCCCTACATTGCCGTCCTTAACGTCCTTGAGCGAATAACTGCAGGCTTCCAAAACTTTTTCGGCGGCTTTATAGCTTTCGGGGTGAACCCCTGTATTGTCGAGAATGTTACGACTTTCGGGAATCCGCAAAAAGCCCGCACACTGCTCAAACGCTTTCGGCCCTATTTTAGGTATTTTCTTGATTTGTGTGCGAGCGGTAAACTTCCCGTTTTCCTCGCGGTACTTTACTATGTTGTTCGCCGTTGTAGGCGTTAATCCCGATACATACGCCAAAAGTGCCGTACTTGCGGTATTCATGTCAACGCCGACTGCATTTACGCAATCCTCTACGACGTTTTCAAGCGTTTCGCTCAATCGAGCTTGCGGCATATCATGCTGATACTGACCCACGCCAATGCTCTTCGGGTCAATTTTTACAAGTTCGGCAAGCGGGTCTTGCAGTCTGCGTGCAATTGATGCGGCACTTCTTAAAGAAACATCCAAATCGGGGAACTCCGCCGCGGCAAGCTTTGATGCAGAGTACACCGATGCCCCCGCCTCATTTACCACTATATAAGACACGTCCTCCAAATCGGGATTGTCCTTGAGCATTTCGGAAACGAATATTTCCGATTCCTTAGAAGCAGTCCCGTTCCCGATTGCAATTGCCGTTACCCCGTGCTTTTTTATCATACGGGTGAGTGTCGCCCTTGCCTCGGCGGTTTTGTTATGCGGCATTGTCGGGTAGACTACACCCGTTTCGAGAAGTTTTCCCGTTTCGTCTGCAACTGCAATTTTGCAACCCGTTCTGTATGCGGGGTCAAACCCCATAGTCACCATGTTTTTTACAGGCGGCTGCATAAGAGTCGGCTTTAAATTAACCGCAAACATTTTCACCGCTTGCAGGCTCGCCCGCTCGGTCAATGCGGCTCTTATTTCCCGCTCCAATGATGGGAATATAAGCCTTGAATAAGAGTCTGCGGCGGCGTTGGCTACAAAAGCAGTGAATATACTGTTGTTTTTAAGTTTAAGCACTTTTTTCCTAATAATCTTCAATGCCGTTTCATCGCCAATGTCAACAGAAACTTTGAGGAATTTTTCTTTTTCCCCCCTGTTTACGGCGAGAATCCTGTGACTTTGCAGTTTAGGCAACTGTTCGCGGAAGTCGTAGTATAAACGATATACCGAGTCTTCGGGTTGAGCATCGGGTTCGTTGCCGACTGATGCCGCAATTGAAACAAGAGTCCCCTGCTCGAATGCGTGAGTTCGCAAACTGTCCCTTATTTCGGCATTGTCTGAAATGTCCTCGGCGATTATGTCATTCGCACCCGCCAATGCTTCTTCGGCAGTTTCTACACCCTTTTCGGGGTTAATGTACTCTGCGGCAATTTCGTTCAAATTGCCGTCTTTAAGCTCCTGCGCGAAAATCAATAACGCGAGCGGCTCTAATCCTTTTTCCCGCGCAATCGTTGCCCGTGTACGGCGTTTTTGTTTATAGGGGCGATAAATGTCCTCTAATCTTGCGAGCGTTTCGGCGGCTTCAATTGCCGATTTCAGTTCATCGGTGAGTTTCCCTTGCCCGTCAATGGAGGCGATTATTTCTTCTTTACGTGCTTCTAAATTGCGGAGGTACTGTAAGCGTTCCGCCAAGTCGCGCAAAAGGCTGTCGTCCATTGTACCGTGCAATTCTTTACGGTAACGCGCGATAAACGGGATAGTGTTCCCTTCATCAATAAGGTTGATTACATTTTCAATGTGCGTTGGACTGCGGGAAAATTCGCCCGCTAATTGCTGTACGATTTTTTTTAACCATCCGGATGGGTTTAAGTCCCCCGCCACTTTGGCGGAACTCGCAAGTGGTGCATCTAATGCGCGCACTTCTGCGTGTAAAGCATTTACTTTTTCCAAGATTATACTCCTATTTAATTCCAAATTTTCTGCGTGTTTGTATCTCATTATACTACACGCTGTACTCAAATGTCAAGCATTTATTTGGAATTCGTCTGCTAAGAAACTGCTAAGAAACAAGCTTGATTAATATCGCCGCGACAGCCGCGCCGAATCCCGCCGCGCCCGCGAAGATAAAGCCTACATGAACATTTGCCCTTCTTTTTTTTCTTCCGGCTTCAAAAATGAGCAAGTCCGCGCTTTTGTTGAGTTCTTTCGGCGGAGTATCCTTCATTTGAGGTTTTACAAAGAATATTGCTCTTTCAAAAAACTCGCTGTTGGGGTTGGAAACCTCAACTATTAATTTATTTACGCCTTTTACCACGATAACCCCTCCCATTATTACTGATTGTATTATAGGAGTATTGTTGGAAAAAATTTACTTCTTATTCCGAATAACTCAACATTTCTCGCTGGTTTGACTTTACAGAGTGTAATTTTTGTGGAAAACACGCTAAAACTGTTGAAAACTCCTTTTCTGTCAACACTTTTTAGCCATGGTTTTAATATTCTTGTTGAAAACTTTGTGGAAAATGTTATAAAACGCATAGGAGTCACACTGACTTTAATCTAAGAAAACATATATGATGTTGAAAGATATTTTTTACAAGTTTAAAAAAACTTTTTTGCATAAATTTAATAATGCCTAATATAAATGTTTTATAAAGGACAACTACTTCCTTAGAATGGAGAAACCAAATGCGAAAATTTTTTATTTCTTTTACAGCTTGCTTATCATCAATTATCCTTTGTTTTAGTCTTGCCGCTTGCTCGGGACCGTCAACCATAAACCCCGAAAGGCTCAAAATCGACAAAGCCTACAGCTTTAATGCCGACATCAAATACGGCGATTTTAGCGCGGAGGGTGTGCTTGAGCGAAAAAGCGCGGGGGTATGGACGATTACCCTGTCAGAGCCTTTCGCACTCCAAGGCGTGGTAATGACTTATGAGCAGGGGACTCTCACGGCTTATTTTGAGTCTCTTCCGACACCTCAAGTATTGCCCGAGCTTGAAAACAAAAGCAACAGCGTTATCGAGCTTATAGTCGGTGCGTTTGAAAACGCAATCAACGGCGAAGGGCGGGAGGCGATTTCATTCGGCGATAAAGTGAAAATATCGTCGCGTGCGGGCAATCCCCCAAAACCGTATGAGCTTATGTTTGATAAGCAAAGCCTTGAGCCGCTGACACTGAGTATTCCCGATAAATCATTGACAGCCGAGTTTTCGGAAGTGCAGGTTTCGCAGATTGTACAGGTTATTTTGCCGAGCGAGTGAAATCAAAAAAGCCGGGGAACTCTCACAAGCTCCCGCGGCTTTTTGCCGTCAAATAGGCGTTAATGAATCCGTCTAAGTCCCCGTCCATAACTGCGTTGATGTTCCCCATTTCAAACCCGGTTCTGTGGTCTTTCGCCATTGTGTACGGCATGAACACATATGAGCGGATTTGCGCACCCCATGCAATTTGCAACTGTTCCCCTTTTATGTCGGAGACTTTTTCAAGATGTTCCCGCTCTTTTATTTCAATCAGCTTTGATTTAAGCATACGCAGGGCATATTCCCTGTTTTGATTTTGGCTGCGCTGTGTCTGGCAACAGCAGACAATCCCCGTGGGTTTATGGATTATTCTCACTGCCGAGCTTGTTTTGTTGACTTTTTGCCCGCCCGCACCCGATGCACGATAAAATTCTAATTCCAAATCGTCATCGGGGATTGACATCAGACCGGATTGGTCTTCTATCTCCGGCATGACTTCAAGGCTCGCAAAACTGGTGTGCCTTCTTCCTGATGAGTCAAAGGGAGAAACGCGGACAAGACGGTGGACTCCGTTTTCCGATTTAAGAAACCCATATGCGTTAAGCCCTTTAATCAGCATTGATACATTTTTATACCCCGCCTCCTCCCCGTCAAGGAAGTCGAGCAACTCCACCTTGAAGTTGTGTCGCTCTGCCCAGCGAGTGTACATACGGTAAAGCATTGCCACCCAATCCATTGCCTCAGTGCCGCCTGCACCGGAATGGAGGCTTAATATAGCGTTTTTGGAATCGTATTCGCCCGAAAGCAACGCCGCCAACTTCTGTGTTTGCAAGTTTGATTTTGCAGTCGCCGCGAGCGCGATTATTTCTTCGAGCAACTCCCTTTTTTCGTTTTCATCGTCCAGTTCCTCCGCCAGTTCAATCATGGTTAAAACATCGTCAAAACTTGTGGAAAGCTTTTTGAAAGTCTCCGCTGTGTTTTTTAAGTCGCCGAGCCTTTGCTGCGTTATTCCTGCGGCGGCGGGTTCTAACCAAAATTCGGGTGCGGCAGTTTGCTCTTCAAGCGCGGCAATCTCTTTTTCCGCATTGTCAAGGTTAAGTGCAAGCGCAAGCTCCTTTAATTGAGGTTTTAACCCCTCAAATTCTAATCGTAATTCTTCAAATTGTAACATATTATCCTTTCTGCGAGTTCCTTTAATTAAGGTCTAAACCCCTCAAATTCTAATCGTAATTCTTCAAATTGTAACATATTATCCTTTCTGCGAGTTCCTTTAATTAAGGTCTAAACCCCTCAAATTCCAATTGTAATTCTTCAAAGTTTCTCCTTGCTATTTTTTATTAATAAGGTATAGTGTAGCATGGTTTTGCGGAATTGTCAAGAGGGTTGTGGGATTTTAATTTAAGGGATTGTTAAAGTGTCAATGATAGGTAACACATTCATCCAAAAAACATATAATGTTAATCGCATTAATCGGGGTATGCCCGCCCGGCAGGGGCTTTGCCCCTAAGAGGGCCGG
>Ga0099364_10003724_pt1 | contig 23506 bp, 14 predicted proteins | sample TergutTh196P3_FD_73070 | JGI IMG/M metagenome (GOLD analysis project Ga0099364, IMG submission 73070) | Microcerotermes parvus P3 segment gut microbial communities from Pointe-Noire, Republic of the Congo - Th196 P3 | ecosystem: Host-associated > Arthropoda: Insects > Digestive system > Gut ...
TTACCGTCCGATTTTCCGGCGGCAGATTGTCATTGTCGCGCGGGGCATGACAGGCGGCGAAAATCAACAGCAATGTGAACATGCAAAATGCAAAATTTTTCATAACATCGTACTGTGTAATCAAGGCTGACATGGCGTATACATCAAAGTGCTGACCATAACCGTTTTATTTATTTTTCGACACGTATGATACCGTTTGCCATTGCATAGCGCACCATTTCCATGGTGTTGTTGATGCCGAGTTTCTGGTAGATATTCTTTTTGTGGGTATTGATGGTATTGATACTGAGGCCCAGCCGTTCGGCTATTTCCTTGCAGAGCAGCCCTTCGCGGCAGAGGAGGATGATGTCGCGTTCGCGTTCGGAAAATTCGGGGGTGACGGCGGTCGTTTTCTTTTTGGCGACATACACATCGTAGATGATGGCGGCAATGTCGCGTCCGAAATAGTCCTCGCAATTCATGACCGAGTGAATGGCCTGGTTCAGTTCGTTGGCGTCGCTGCGTTGCTTGCTGATGAAGCCGTCTATTCCGGCTTCGAGCATGGTTTGTACGGTATTGTTGTCGTTCTCGGCCGAGATGGCAAGGATTTTCAGTGCGGGATAATCGCGCCGGAGGCGGCGGGCAATTTCGGCGCCTCCCATGCCGGGCAGGTTAATATCCAGCAGCACAAGGTCGGCATCGGCGAGCGCTGGCAACGCAAAAAGGGCTTCGCCGCTGTCGGCTTCGCCTGCAACAGTGATGCCGGAGCAAGCGTAAGTTAAAGTGTTTCGCAATCCCATGCGGAACAAACGGTGATCGTCCACAATAATAATATTTATCACGTCTTTCATAATTTTTCAGTTTTCAGTTTTCAGTTTTCAGTTTTCAGAACCATAAAAATAACGACACAAAGATACACCTTTTTTCTTTATTCCAAAACATAAACCATTTTTTTTGAGCATTACAAATGCTTATACTTATTCCGAATTCGGAATAAGTATGAGCATAATATTTTTAAATTTACTGCCCATTAGATTATTCAGCAACCATCGGTGGGGGGATATCACCGAAATCCGCAATCTGTCCCAACAGGGACATCATATCGGTAGAAAACCGAATTAAATAAATATAATAGCCTGTATATAAAAGTGATAATTAAGAAATTCGGAATAACAAAAAATTCGGAATAATTATACTCGCACTTGCTTAATTGCAAATTAAGCAATACGGGCAATGACGTTCGTAATTCGTAATTCGTAATTGACTACCCCCCTACCCGCAATACGACATCGAAGATACGTTTGCCGTTGCAGTCCACCCATTTGTTTTTGGCGAAACGGGTGTCGCCTTTCTGGCGAAAGTCGAAGGTAACCAGGTAGCCGCGATCCATGTTCTTTGATTTCAGATAGCTGGCCAACTGTTCGCAGGCAGCCTTATGATGGCTTTCGCCATACCACAGTTTGAGTTCGACGATAAACTGCTGTTGCAGGAAGTCAATCACCAGGTCTATTTTCCCCTGCTCGCGCGTCTCGGATTCAAAGTGATAAAATCCCAGTCCGTTGATCAATGGCATCAGGTAGGTGAGGAAGATCAGTTTGCCGTCTCTTTCAAGAAAATCGATGTCTTTGGAGGTGTATATCTGCGCATAGTGATTTTTAAACCTGCTCAGGCACAACTCCATATCGAAATAACTGTCCCTGATGATTTCAGATTTCGAGATGTTATTCACATTTCTATTCCCCGGCGTTGTTCTGTTTCTTGAAATAAAATAATCGGTGATAACGATTTCAAAAATCCTGTTGTGAATCTTAACCAATGTATCATTTCTATCTAAGAAACAAAACATCAGTCCGAATTTAATAACCGGATCATTGGGCATATATGAAAATTCCCGAGCGCCAACCGTCAGGTTATACAGCATATTTTGCAAATCAGGATTCTCTTCCACCTTCTTAAACAGATCGTCGAACAGCGTACTCCTTTCAATCAATATTAATTTGATGGCTTTCTGTACGCCTTCCAGCGTCCAGTTACGGTCCAATTCGGATTCTATCAGCAGGCAGATTCTTGAAACCAGATAGGGATACCCGCTGGTATAGAAACGTATTTCCTGTGCGATTTCGCTGATATTCATGCCCGTATGATGGTCGTTTTCATATTCGACGAGCATCGTTTCGATTTCCTTCGCCGAAAACGACATGTCAATTTTGAAATCCGCAGCAATGTTCCACGGCGAGTTCGTGACGCTTTCGCCGGCACCTGGCGTGTAATTACCTGCCAGTATCATCTTTTGCTTGAGATTTCGGATGTCGTAAACGCCGGCAAGGATGACACTGTGAAATGTAAAATCTTTTCCTGCGTTTCTGAAAAGAAATTTATCCCTGAGCATTTTCAGAAAACGCACGAAGATTTCATTGTTCGAGGCTTCGTCCGCTTCGTCAATGATCAGGACTATTTTTTTGCCTCGACATCTTTCTGTTATGAAATAATCTAACTGCTCAAAATTTGTTACGCTCTCATCAAGCCAAAGTTTTGCCTCTTCTTTATAATCCAGCATCAGCACACGATTTATTCTTCTTAACAGTCCCTGAGAAAATCCTCCTTCATCTGTAAACATTTCATCTGATGAATACTGAAAACTGATGCTGGCGCAGATATAATCGTCCGTCAACCGTTTTTCCAACATGCCAATCGTTGTGGTCTTGCCATACTGGCGGCCACGATTGATGGTGAAGTATTTTTTGCCTTCCACCAATTTTAAAATCTGTTCGATTTTTTCGCTTATATCCACCATGTAGTGCATATCAGGCACACACAGTCCAGTAACATTAAACTCTCGCATAATCGATTTCTTTAAAAAATAATACGCAAAGTAAACCTTTTCTTTTGAGAAAACCAAAAATAATAATAACTTATTGATGTTTCGCTTCTACCGATATGGTGTCCCTAACGGGACAGAGGGTTGCTGAAAAATCCCGTTAGGGATTAAATATCGGTAGAAAAGGCATATTTTCTCCATTCATCCTCCCGTAGGGACGAAATATCTGGTAGAATACATTTGAAACATTATATATTGCATACCTGACGGCACGCTAATTGATGGTTTAAATCCGTTATTCTACCGATATTATGTCCCTAACAGGACAGATTGTTGCTGACCCGGTCGAAGCATTGTTGTGAATGGAAATGTTAACAGGCATATTTATAAAATCATTTACGTTTGTTTGATGCTTTCATTGAGGTCTCGCAATGACGAAGTCCGTAAATATAAACACCTCATTATCCGCCAATTGTGTTCCCCGTGCAAAATCTTTGTGAACTTTGTGTTGAATGAAGATGTATTTTCAGCGCAGAATCCAAAGATTATTACGTACTTTTGCAAAAAAAAACAAAAATGATAAACTATTGTACACATGTAGAGATACCCAAGTCTGCTTTTGATATCAGTCATACAGACCGGTTGATGTTTTTAGGTTCGTGTTTTGCCGAGCAGATTGGCATGAAGATGAAGGAGCATGGATGGAATGCGTGCATCAATCCGTATGGCGTTTTATACAACCCGTTGTCGGTCATAGCAGGGTGTAAGCGGCTACTCCAGCCCGAGCCGTTTACAGAAAGTGATTTGTTTGAATACAACGGGATGTATCACAGTTTTATGCATCACGGGAGATTTTCCGGACAATTGGCTGTCAATGTCCTCAAGGAGATGAACAGCGCGCTATCGGCAGCGTCCGACGGTTTCCGTTCGATATCCTATCTGTTCGTTACATTGGGCACGGCATTTGTATATCGTTTGAAAAGCGATGGACGGGTGGTAGCCAACTGTCATAAAGTGCCGGCCGACAGGTTCGAACGGGCGTTACTGACCGTCGACGGGACTGTCGACGAATGGTCGGCGTTCCTGAACGGTTTATATGCCGTTAATCCTTCTGTGAAAGTGATCTTTACGGTTAGTCCGGTACGTCACTGGAAAGACGGCGCGCATGGCAATCAGATAAGCAAGTCGACCCTGCTGCTGGCGGAGCAGGCATTAGTCGACAAATATGCCGGCAGGGTATTTTATTTTCCCGCTTATGAACTGATGATGGACGAGTTACGCGATTACCGTTTTTATGCCGACGATCTGCTTCATCCGTCGAAAGTGGCCGTTGATTATCTATGGGAACGGTTTTGCGATGTATACATGGATGCCGATACAAAAAACGATTTGAAAGAGATAGCGTCGATCCGTCGCGACATCGCTCACCGTCCGTTTCATCCCACCACCGGGCACTATAAGAAATTTTTATTGCAGACATTTAACAAAATAATACGGTTGCAATCGAAAAATCCTTACATTTGTATCTCGAATGAGGAAAAAGAAGTAGCCGGCAGGCTGCAGGAATTGTCATGAACTATCGGATAAAGGAAATAGCGGATATAATCAAGGCTTCATGTCATATCGTTTGTGACATGACGATCGCGTGTCTGCTGACCGATAGCCGGACGGTTTTTACGCCGGAGAACGCCCTGTTTTTTGCGTTTCACACCACGACCAATGACGGTCATAAATATGTCGGCGACCTGTACCGGATGGGAGTGCGCAATTTCGTTATATCCAAGGAGTTGCCGCAATACAGGCAAATGGAAGCGGCCAATTTTCTGCTTGTCAGAGACCCGTTGAAAGCCTTGCAGCAGTTGGCGGCGCACCATCGCCAGCGTTTTTCAATACCGGTAGTGGGGATCACGGGAAGCAACGGCAAGACGGTCGCCAAGGAGTTGCTGTATCAAATCATGCATACGGATTTCAATATCGTACGTTCGCCGCGCAGTTATAATTCACAGATCGGCGTCCCGCTTTCGGTATGGGAGATGGATAAACACCATACACTGGGTATTTTTGAGGCCGGCATTTCATGTCCGCACGAGATGGATGCGCTGCGTCCGGTTATCGCCCCTACAATCGGTGTGATAACGAATATCGGAGATGCGCATCAGGAAAATTTCAAGTCGGCCAAAGAGAAATGTATCGAAAAACTCTCGCTTTTCACCGACAGTGAAGTCATCATCTACAATGCCGACAACCAACTGATAGCGGACGCACTGGAGGCCTCCTTCCTTTCGCATAAGGCGATTGGATGGAGCCGGAAGGATGCCGGCGCCGCTTTCTTTGTGAATGAAATTGATAAGGGCGATACGTCGACAAGGCTGTGCTGCACGGTGACGGGTATCACACTCGAGTATAACATTCCTTTCACCGACGACGGCTTCATCGAGGACATCATCCATTGCATGGCCGTGCTGTGTTACCTGAAACCGTCGGAGATATTCAGCAAGGACGCCGTTTTTGCATCGCTCGAACCGGTGTCGATGCGACTGGAGGTGAAGCAGGGCATCAACGGATGTCACCTGATCAATGACACCTACAATTCGGATGTCAATTCGTTGTCCGTGGCGTTGAATTTTCAGTATAGCCGCAAGGCGGGGAAGGAACTGAAAAGTACGGTCATCCTGTCCGACATCCTGCAGTCGGGCATCCGTCAGAAGTTGTTGTACTCGAATGTAGCCGAGCGATTACGCCGCAAGCAGGTAGGGCGTATCATCGGCATCGGGCCGAACATCAGCGCGCATGCCGGACTGTTCGACCAGCCGGAAAAGGAATTCTACCCTTCAACGGACGATTTTATCAGGCAGTTCAAACCGGCGCAGTTCAGCAACGAACTGATTCTCATCAAAGGCTCGCGCCCGTATCACTTCGAGCGAATCACGGAGTTATTGGAGAAAATAGTGCACGAGACCATCCTGGAGGTCAACCTGGATGCGATCATACACAACTATAATTATTACCGTTCGCGCCTCAGGCCGCAAACCAAAATCGTCAGCATGGTCAAGGCGTTCGGGTACGGGGTAGGCGCTTTCGAGATAGCCAAAACGCTTCAGGACCATCAATGCGATTACCTGGCGGTCGCCGTGGCCAACGAAGGCGAGGATCTGCGCAGAGAAGGCATCACGATCCCGATCATGGTGATGAATCCGGAGTCGAACAGTCTGAACATGCTGTTCGAGCATCGTTTAGAACCCGAAGTTTACAGTTTCCGGCTTCTTGATACCTTGGTCAGGGAGGCCGCCCGGCGGGGTATCACTTCGTTTCCCGTTCATATCAAGATCGATACGGGTATGCACAGGCTTGGTTTCGACCCCGACGATATCCCCGAATTAGTCTGCCGTCTGCAAGCCCAAAGCGGCTTGACCGTCCGATCTGTTTTTTCGCATCTGGCGGGGAGCGACCAGCCGGCGCTGGATGATTTTACGGATTATCAGTTGAAACTGTTTTCACAGTCGGCTGCCGGAATGGAAAGCGCATTGGGCTATCCGGTGATGAAACACATACTCAATTCTGCCGGTATCGAACGGTTTGCGGATTATCAAATGGATATGGTGCGATTGGGTATCTCGCTTTACGGGGTCAGCGGGTCGGGCGCTGCCAAAAATTTGCAATGCGTATGTTCGCTCAAAACGATCATACTGCAGTTGCGTCGTGTGCCTGCCGGACAATCGGTGGGCTATGGGCGCAAGACTTTCGTCGAGCGGGATGCGGTCATTGCAACCCTTCCGGTCGGGTATGCGGACGGGATGAACCGGCTGCTGGGCAATGGCGTAGGGGAGGCGCTCGTCGGAAGTGTGCGTTGTCCGGTGGTCGGCAATATATGCATGGACGCATGTATGATCGACGTCACCGGCGTGGACGCCAAGGAAGGCGACACGGTCATACTTTTTAATGACGAACTGACCATCAGCGAAATAGCCGGAAAAATCAACACCATCCCGTATGAGATACTTACCTCCATTTCTCCGCGCGTGAAAAGAGTTTATTTTAGAGTTTAGTTATTAGAGTTTAGTTATTAGAGTTTAGTTTTCATTGTTCATTGTTCATTGTTCATTTTTTTGTTATGTTAATAAAGATTTATCCGGAAAATCCCAATCCCAAGGATGTAGGCAAGGTCGTGAAGGTCTTGCAGGAGGGCGGTTTGGTGATCTATCCAACCGATACGATGTATGCCATCGGCTGCGATGCGCTCGATGTGCGGGCCGTTGAAAATATTTGCCGGATAAAAGGAGTCAATCCGGAGAAAAGCAACCTGTCGATTATATGTTATGACCTGTCGAACATCAGCGCATACGCCAGGGTCAGTAATCCCGTTTTCAAGTTGATACGCGATTACCTGCCCGGCCCGTTTACCTTTATCTTGCCCACCAACAGCGGTCTGCCCAAAATCTATAAGAAACGCAAGGAAGTAGGCATCCGTATGCCCGACAATCCGGTCATTCGCGAGATCTGCCGCGAACTGGGACATCCGATGCTATCCATGTCGGTCCACTATGACCCCGACGAACCCGAATACGCCACCGACCCCGAACTGATCTTCGAACGGTACGATGGCCAGGTAGATATGGTCGTGGATGGAGGCTACGGCGACACCGAAGGCTCTACAGTAGTCGACTGCACCGTCGAACCTTTCGAGATTGTCCGTTATGGCAAAGGTCAGATAACGTTGTGAATATTAGAGCATAGATGACCTACTAAAAACACAGGTAATAAAAAAAGAAATCGAGGGTTTATCAATGAATGAGGTAAAGTATTTGTTGCAAAACGTACTCCTTTTGACGGTGGTTTGGGCGTATTTGCTGACAGTCTGCCTGATGGCTGGGGAAGTTTAATCCTTGACAGGTATCTGAAAAGCAAGGGAATAGACACATATCACATGTGCTTTTTGGGCTACTATTAACGAATATACAGTTAATTACAAACGTATTATATGTTAAAAAAATAAAAAAATGCGTATGGTATATTGGATTACAAAAAAAAACGCTACATTTGCGCGGTATTGATAAAAGCGAAATTTTAGTTTCACAGATAACAAAAAAATAAATGATTAGACAAGGTAGTATAATAAGTTTTTGGCAACGGTTTCAGTTTTCAGTTCTCAGTTCTCAGTTCAAGATTGCTTCGTTCCTCAGTTCAAGATTGCTTCGTTCCTCAGTTCAAGATTGCTTCGTTCCTCGCAATGACGGGATGTTTTTAATTCCTGCGTTTACTTTTTTACGAATGTGCGCGGATCGTTTTGTGTTGATAGTGTGAGTGGTATATAAATTGTTCGATTATTTTATTTACTTTTTTATTACATGGGTAAAAATTGTGATTAGGTATAGATAAATTTGCATCAAAAATTATTTCAAATTATGTAAGTATGAAAGGCATTACGAAAAAAATTACTTTATTGTTGCTGTCCTTCTTTCTCTTTTGTTTTACTTCTTTCGCGCAGGGAGTACTACAGGGACAGGTGCTGGATGATTTTGGAGACCCGATCCCCGGCGCGAACGTGATGATTCAGGGTACAACTGTTGGCGCGATGACGGATTTCGACGGCAATTTTCAGATTAACAATGTGCCGGTGAACAGTGTTATCCTGATCAGTTACATCGGTTTCAAAAGTCAAACCGTCACTTATACCGGACAGCCGACGCTCCGGATCGTGTTGCAGGAAGATTCGCAACTGTTGGACGAGGTGGTTGTGATCGGCTATGGAACGATGCGGAAAGGCGACCTGACCGGTTCTATTACGGCCGTCGGCGAAAAGGATTTTAACAAGGGGATTACGACCTCGCCTGCCGACCTTATTACCGGTAAGATCGCCGGTGTACAAATCACCTCGAATGGCGGACGCGCAGGCGCCGGCAACCGTATCCGCATCAGGGGCGGCGCATCGCTGTCGGCCTCCAACGATCCCCTGATCGTGCTGGACGGCGTGCCGTTGGATGTAGGCGGTATTTCGGGGACGTCGGATGTGCTGTCGACCATCAACCCGAACGACATCGAATCGATGAACATCCTCAAAGATGCCTCGGCCACCGCCATCTACGGTTCGAGAGCCTCGAACGGGGTTATCATCATCACGACGAAAAAAGGACAGAAGGGCGCGCCCCTGAAAGTCAATGTGTCGTCCCAAAATTCGATTTCGACCGTTGCACGCAAAGTGGATTTGATGGATGCCGATACTTTCCGGAAAGTCATCACCACGAATCCCTTTTCAACGCAAAAGTATGTCGATTACCTGGGAAATGCAAGCACCGACTGGCAGAATGAAATCTACCGCAATGCTTTCTCGACCGATAACAACCTGAATTTGAGCGGTAACATCGGCGACAATCTGCCTTATCGCGTATCCGTCGGGTTGATGCTTCATGAAGGCACCCTTAAAAGGGACAGGGTAACGCGTACATCGGGCGCACTGAGCCTTTCGCCCGCCTTCTTCGAAAACCACCTCTCCGTGCAGGTCAACCTGAAAGGGACTTACTACGATTCGTTCTTCGGTAACGGCGAAGCCATCGGGGCAGCCCTCCGGATGGACCCGACGCAACCGGTAAAAGCACCCGGGTTTGAGGAATTTAACGGTTATTACACATGGCTGAGCGGCAATTCGCAGATACCGAACACACTGGCAACCTACAATCCGGTAGCGCTGCTTAACGCGAGAAACGACACGGGCAATGTCATGCGCAGCATCGGAAACGTTCAATTCGACTACAAACTGCATTTCCTGCCCGACCTGAAGGCCAACCTGAACCTGGGATATGACGTTTCACAGGGCAAAGGGGACAATGTGCACGAAAAATGGGCGCCCAACACCTACACGCAGGGCGGCGAACGCAGGAAATACAAACAGGACAAGCGTAACCTGCTGCTGGAGTTTTATTTGAACTATACAAAAGATTTTTCAATCGGCCGCCTCGAAGTAATGGGAGGCTACACCTATCAGGACTGGAAGAGAACCGACCACAGTTTCAACGTAACCAATTACGACGGCAATTACATCGTGAGCGAGCCGACCTATCCGTTATATGTCAATCAGAATACACTGATCTCGTTTTACGGACGTCTGAACTATAACCTGATGGAAAAATATCTGCTGACGGCAACGATTCGCCAGGACGGTTCGTCGCGCTTCAGCAAAGACAACCGGTGGGGTACGTTCCCGTCGGTTGCGTTGGCCTGGCGCATCAGCGAGGAAGGTTTTCTGAAAGATGTCGAGGCGCTGTCGAACCTGAAACTCCGGTTGGGCTACGGACTGACCGGACAACAGGAGATAGGCGATTACGAGTATATCGCCCGGTATGCATTGAGCGACCTGACCGCGCAGTACCAACTCGGCGATACGTTTTATCAGGGCTGGCGTCCCAGCGGTTACGACAACAACAGAAAATGGGAGGAAACGGCTACTTCGAACATCGGCCTCGATTTTGGCCTGTTCAACAACCGCCTGTCGGGCAGCATCGATCTGTATCACAAGGATACGAAGAACCTGCTCAACAACATCGACCTGCCGATGGGCAGCAACTTCACGAACATGATTGTTAAGAATATCGGCAGTATGATCAATAACGGCTATGAAGTCACGCTGAATGTCGTCGCCATCAATCAAAAGGAGTTGCAATGGGACCTGGGATTCAATGTTTCGCATAATTATTCAAGGATCACCAAACTTACGCTGAACGACGAAACAGGGTCGGATTATGTAGGTGTGGCCACCGGAGGTATTTCGGGCGGCACGGGTAATCTGATACAGATCCATTCGGTGGGGAAAGCGCCAAACACTTTCTACCTCTACAAACAACTTTATTTTGAAGACGGTCTACCGATCGAAGGTGGATTCGCCGACCTGAACGGCGATGGCGTGATCAATGAGAAAGATAAATACTTCGTACATACGCCGGAACCGGATGTCGTGCTGGGCTTCAATACGACCTTGCTTTGGAAAAAATGGTCGTTCGGCACGTCGTTGCGCGCGAATATCGGGAACTATGTATATAATAATGTATATTCCGACCTCGGTAACTATTCGCAGGTGTTCAATCCGAACAACTTCCTGATGAATACGGTCAACGACATCAAAAATACGGAGTTCTATAACCGCAACCTGATGTCGGATTATTACCTCTCGAACGCATCGTTTTTGAAAATGGACTATTTCAATGTCGGTTACGACTTCGGACGTATAGCCAACAGGCTGAACCTGACGCTGAACTGTTCCGTGCAAAACGTGTTTACCGTCACGAAATACAAAGGAGTGGAGCCTGAAATAGCAGGAGGTATCGACGGCAACTTCTATCCGAATCCGAGGGTATTCATGCTGGGGGTAAACCTTGGATTTTAATTACGAATTACGAATTACGAATTATTCAATTACGAATTACGAATTACGAATTACGAATTAGGGGAAAAATCAATAATTCAATTATTCAATTAATCATAACTCATAATTATTTTTTTATGAAAAATATCAATATATTCAAATTAAGCATTTTATACGCGTTTTCGGGGTTGTTGCTGTCGTCGTGTCTGAGTGATCTTGACCGTTTTCCGGTGAATGAGACGACGGGTGATGATGTTTACAGTACGTTCGACGGGTATAAGGGCGCTATTGTAAAGGTATATGCGGCGAACGCCTTATCGGGCAACGAGGGGCCTTCGGGCAAGCCGGACATCTCGGGGTTGGACGAGGGGTCGTATGCCGACTTTTTGAGGATGTACTTCAACCACCAGGAACTGCCCACCGACGAGGCGCATTGCATCTGGCAGGATGAGGGTATCCCCGGATTGAACAACGTCAATTTCTCGTCCGAAAATCCGTTTACGAAAGGGATGTACAACCGGTGTATCATGAACATCATGTATGCGAACGAGTTTTTACGTAACTCCTCTTCAAGCGCCGTCAATGGCAAGGGATTGACCGCATCACAGGCGGAGGAGATCAATATTTTCCGTGCGGAAGCCCGCTTCCTGCGCGCTTTCCAGTACTGGGTGCTGATGGACCTGTTCGGCAGTCCGCCTTTCGTTACGGACGAATCCGAACTGGATGCCATGCCCGAACAGATCAGCCGCAGGGATTTATTTAACTATATCGAGAGCGAACTGAAAGATATAACCGACAATAACCTGCTGAAAGAAGCCCGCACAAACGAGTACGGACGCGCCGACAAAGCCGCAGCCTGGGCATTGCTGGCCCGGATGTACCTGAATGCCGAAGTTTATACCGGCACAGGCCGGTACAACGACGCCGTAGCCTGCGCGGAAAGGGTGATCAATGCCGGTTATTCGCTGAAAAACGATTATCAGCAGTTGTTTTTAGCCAACAACAACCTGAACAATCCGGAGGTGATCCTGTCCATCAACTACGACGGCGAACGTACCCGTAACTACGGGGGTGCGACCTTCCTTGTCAATTGCGGCTCGAACACCAACTATCAAACGGATTATGCGGATGTGCTGCTGCATTACGGGATACGTGAGAATGCCAACTGGAGCGGTTACCGTGCCAGAAAAGAGTTTACCGAAATATTTGAAGAGGGCGACAGCCGGTTTTTGTTCGTGGGCGAAACATCATCGATCGAAAATGCGATTGAGTATAAAGAAGGACTGGCTACGTATAAATGGCGTAATATCACGGTTGATGCAGGCGGGACATGGGCGTATGGCTCGCATATCTCTTTTGCGGACAACGATTTCCCGCTGTTCCGCCTTGCCGAAATGTACCTCACCTACGCGGAAGCAGTCAAAAGAGGCGGTAACGGCTCGAACGTCACGGCTTTGGAGTGTATCAATAAAATCCGTGAAAGGGCTTTTGGAAACACCGATCATAATTACAGAAACCTGAACGACGTGACACTGGAGGATATCCTGAATGAACGCGGATGTGAACTCTACTGGGAAGGACACCGGCGGACAGACCTGATACGCTTTAACATGTTTACCGGCGGCAGTTATATCTGGGAATGGAAAGGAGGCGTCCGCAACGGACGGTCGGTCAGTGCACATTATAACCTGTATCCGATCCCGTCGTCCGACTTGATGGCGAATCCTAAATTGAGGCAAAACGTAAATTATTAATTACGAATTACGAATTACGAATTACGAACTGTTAGTCAATTACGAACTGTTAGTCAATTACGAATTACGAATTACGAATTACGAACTGTTAATCAATTATGAATTATGAATTATGAATCAATTATGAAATATCAAATATCAAATAAAATAATTATGAGACGAAATATGTTTTTTCTATCCATTCTTTTCTGTATTGTTTTTGCGGGGTGTGAGACGGATATTGAAAAGATGGCGGTCAGGCCGACGGGAAATGTGACGCCTCCGGTGTTGAAAAGTGAAGGGTTTACGGATATTGTCGTCGACGAAACGAACATAAACCTTGTACCTGTTGTGTTGAGTTGGTCGAAGTCGGATTTCGGCGATGACGTCCTGGTCGAGTATTCGCTGGAAATGGCTACAAACCCGTCTTTCAGCGATCCGTACATCGTGACGGTCGGCAATAATGCTTACAGTAAGGCGCTCAGTTGTGCCGACCTGAGCAGATGGGTGATTGCCAACTTCAACGGATTGGACGATAACGATCTGCCGGTGAAAGTCAATCTGACAGTGCGTATCTGCGCTACGATTGCATTGGAAAACCCGACGGTGACGATTCCGCCGGATAAGGTGTATTCCAATACGGTAGCGTTATCGGTTACGCCTTATAATGTGCCCGACTCCTACCCCGCCGAGATGTTTATGATCGGCCAGGATTTCGGAGGTTGGGACTGGGATTCGGACGGTGTCGCCGTTATGACGCCGGTGAATGGCTTTGAAGGTCATTTCTGGTGCGTCCGCTATATCACCGCCGGCAACGGCTTCAAATGGTGCGCGCAGCGCGCCTGGAGCGGCGACTTCTTCAGTCTGGGCGAAGATATCGGATTCACAACGGCCGATGGCAATGCGTTTGTCAGCGAAGACGGTATGTATATGGTCTATATGGACATGGTGAACGGCAGGATTTCCGTCGAACCAGCCAAAGTATATGGTATGGGCGACTGCTTCGGCGGATGGACGACCGCTACCTATCCGTTCACAGTCGAAGGCAAGACAATGGTTGCCACGACTGCCGCCGCAGGCGAACTGCGTATCTATGCCGCCTCCGACATCGCGCCCGTGGGCGGCGACTGGTGGAGGATGGAGTTCGTCCCGATGAACGGTGTGATTGAATACCGCGGAACCGGCCCGGATCAGGATCGCATCCCGGTTGGCGCAGGCGCGACGGTCGTGCTTGACTTCAATGCCGGAACGGGGGTCTTTAAATGAACAATGAACAATGAACAATGAACAATTATTCATTCTTAATTATTAATTATTCATTAAGAACGTATGAAACAATCATGTTATTCCAATTACAACCAAGCGTTTATGAAAAATATTTCAATCAATCAATTACTCACAACTCATAATTAATTTTCGTATGAAACAATCATTTAATCCATTACACCCAGGCATTAATGGAAAAAATCAGTTATTCCGTTATTCAATTACTCCGTTATTTTTATTTTTGCTTGCTTGCCTGATGATTATTTCGTCATGCGAATATAAACCGGAGCAACTGTTCGACAAGGAAAAAGACCCTGCCGCTCCCGTGCTTACGATTGAGGGCGTAACGAACTTCGTCATAACGGAGGATTTACCCGATTTTTACTATACAACCCTGACATGGTCGCGTGCTAACTTCGGCAAAGGCGTTCCCGCCAACTATACCTTGCAGGTTTCGAATGTTGAGGATTTCACCGGGACTGTTAAGTCGGTAGAGATAGGAGTAGACGCCCTGCTGCGCGCGTTGACCGCCACCGAACTGTATGGCTGGGCTGTCGATGATTTCGGCGTTTATAACAGCGAAACGGAACGGACAGACCCGGCTTCCCTCTATTTCAGGATTATTGCCGAAGCAACGTACTATCCAAATTATGGCAACGCTACTTCGTCAACTCCCCAACCTGTTTACTCAAATGTGGAATCCATCACCTCCCAATGGGAAGAAAAGAAGGCTGAGGAGCCTGTCGAACTGACGATCCGCTTCAGGGTCATTTCCGGCGACTGGGGCGAATATGCGGTGTATGCCTGGGGCGCAGCCGAGGTGTATGGTGCCTGGCCGGGCTTGACGCTCGAAGCCAATGAGGAGGGCTGGTATTCGATTGACGTCCCAGTCGACCGACCTGTCAACCTGATTATCAACAATAATGGAAACGACCGGCAATTCGACTTCCTGAGCGACCCGACCGAAAGCCTTTGTTATGAATTTGAGATTGGCGAAGGCAATAACGATTGTGTCTGGACTGCCGTTGACTGCCCCTCCGCAGAGGCTGCCATGTATATGATAGGCGAAGAGTTCGGCGGATGGGACTGGTCGTCCGATGGCATCGTAACGATGACGCCCGTCAATGGCTTTGAAGGTCATTTCTGGGCGGTGCGTTACATCACGGAAGGTAAGCCTTTCAAGTGGTGTCCGGTCAGAGACTGGAACGGCGACTTCTACACACTGGGCGAAGACCTCGGTTTTACGACTTCCGACGGCAATGCATTTGTAGCCGAGAGCGGCATGTACATGGTATATGTGGATACCGAAAACGGAAAAATTTCTGTCGAGCCGGCAAAAGTTTACGGCATTGGCGACTGTTTCGGCGGCTGGGATTCCGCAAACTATCCCTTTGAAGTACAGGGCCAAACGATGACCCGCACAACAGTCGGCAACGGCGAACTGCGTATGTATGCCGCATCCGGTATAGCACAGGATGTCGACTGGTGGCGCATGGAGTTTGTGGTCATTGACGGCAAGATAGCGTATCGCGGTACTGGCGGCGACCAGACGCGCGTCGCGGTAGAAGCCGGCAAGACTGTTGTACTGGATTTTAATGCCGGTATTGGTACTATTGAATAAGATTGTTTAGCACGCAGATGACGCAGATGACGCAGATGCACGCAGATTATCTGCGAAAATCCTGAAAATCTGCGTCATCTGCGTGCCCCAAAAAAAATGAAAAAATTATTGTTCATTGTTCTGCTGGTATCATGCTCCGTCAACAACCAGCCCGAGCCCGACCCTGAACTAAACAGCGAAGAACCCGAAAAGCAGTACAGGGCAGGCATCACCCGTATCAGCGACGATTCGCTCGCCTTTGTCCTTTATGCGCCAGGCAAGTCCCAGGTGCATCTGATAGGCGATTTCAACGACTGGACATCTACCGACGAATATAAAATGACGAAAGACGGCGATTATTTCCGGACGAAAATAGGCCGGTTGGATAAAAACAGGGAATATATCTGTCAGTACCTGATTGATAATCGAATACGCATAGCAGACCCCTATTCCAATAAAATATCCGACCCGAACTGCGACGCCGAAATCCCCCCCGAAATCTACCCGAACCTGATAGCATATCCAACAGGTAAAACAACCGAAATAGCCATGGTGGTGAGTACGGCAAATGACAACTATCAATGGCAAGTCGAAAACTTCAAACCGGCTGATATCCAAAATCTTGTCATCTACGAAATACTGATCCGCGACTTCACCGATAAACGCTCCATCAAAGGCGTACAGGAAAAACTGCCCTACCTGAAAGCGTTGGGCATCAATGCCATCGAACTGATGCCGTTCAACGAATTTGAGGGTAACGACAGTTGGGGGTATAACCCGTCGTTCTACTTTGCTGCCGACAAGATTTACGGCACAAGTAGTGATTATAAGGATTTTATAGATGCCTGTCACCAGCATGGCATGGCTGTCATCATGGACATGGTGCTGAATCACAGTTACGGTCAAAGCCCGTTGGTGCGGATGTATCAGAACACGAACGGCACGCCGTCGGCCAGCAATCCGTGGTATAACACGACTTCCCCGAACCAGACATATTCCTGGGGATACGATTTCAATCACGACAGCCGCTACACACAACAGTTTGTGGATAGCATCTGCGCCTACTGGATGCAGGAATATAAGATTGACGGTTTCCGCTTCGACTTCACAAAGGGTTTCACCAATACCCCCGGCGACGGATGGAACTACGACCCTGCGCGGATAACGATCCTCAAACGGATGGCCGACGAGATTTGGAAACGCAAACAGGATGCCCTGATTATTCTGGAGCACCTGACCGACAACCGTGAAGAAAAAGAACTGGCCGAGTATGGCATGTTACTGTGGGGTAACCTGAACTTTCGCATGAACGAAGCAACCATGGGCTGGACGCAGCAAAACGACGACGGCACGTGGAACGCGGACATCTCGTGGGGTTCTTACAGGGAAAGAGGATGGACGACCCCGCATTTGGTCGCCTATATGGAGAGCCACGACGAAGAAAGGCTGATGTACAAGAACAGCCAGTGGGGAAAAGAACATAACGGATACAGTGTGAAAAACCTCTCCACGGGACTGCAGCGAACAGCCGGCGCGGCCGTACTTCTTTTCTCGCTGCCCGGCCCGAAGATGATATGGCAGTTCGGCGAACTCGGCTACGACTACTTCCTGGGTTCGTCAGCCGAAGAGGGTCGCTTAGATAAGAAACCCGTCCGGTGGGATTACTACGACGACGCTGAAAGAAAAGCCCTACATGACGTATTTGAAAAAATGATAACGCTAAAAAAAGAAAACGAGGCCTTATTCAACACCTCCAATTTCACATGCGAATTGAAAGAGCCGTTCAAATACATCACCTTGCTTTCAGCGAACAAAAGCGCCGTTGCCATGGCCAACTTTGACGTAGTCGAGGCGACGCGCAATGTAAATTTCAGCAACACCGGCCTGTGGAAAGATTACTTCTCCGGTCAGGAGATAACCGTCTCTTCCCCCATTGCAAGCATCACGCTGGCGGCGGGTGAATACAGACTCTATTTTAATGAACAATGAACAATGAACAATGAACAATGGAGAATGAACAATGAACAATGAACAATGAAGAATGAACAATGAACAATGAACAATGGATTTTCTCATGTTTCGCGATTTGTCCCATAGGGACAATATATCGGTAGAAAGGCATTTGTACCCCTCTTAAAGTCCCGTAGGGACGTAATATTGTGTACCTGACGGCACGCAATGTAGGAGATCAATCAAATTTCTACAGATATCACATCCCTAAAGGGATGAAATTCATAATCATAATTCATATTTGCTTCATGTTTCATAATCGCCTCATGTTTTATATTTCATAGTTGTCTCATGTTTCGCGATTTGTCCCATGTGGACAATATATCGGTAGAAAGGTAATTGTACCCCTCCCTAAGTCCCGTAGGGACGTAATATCGGGTACCTGACGGCACGTAATGTAGGAGATCAATCAAATTTCTACCGATATCGCATCCCTAAAGGGATGGAATTCATAATCATAATTCATATTTGCGTCATGTTTCGCGATTTGTCCCATGGGGACAATATATCGGTAGAAAGGCATTTGTACCCCTCCCTAAGTCCCGTCAGGGACGTAATATCGCGTACCTGACGGCACGCAATGTGGGAGATCAATCAAATTTTTACCAATATCATATCCCCAAAGGGATGGGGCTAATTAAAAATTTCGTATATTTGCGCTGTTGAAAATTAGAGAAGATGGAAAATTGTAAATATTGTAATGAGCCGGTAGGCGGGAATTATTGCGCAAACTGCGGACAACCTGTGAAGTTGAAAAAAATTGACAGGGGATACATTATTCATGAAATCGCTGACGTATTTAACGTGAATAATAAGATGTTTTTCACCATTAAAAGCCTTTTTGCAAATCCGGGGAAAAGCGTCAAACATTACATTGCGGAAGATAGAAGTCCGTTTGTGAGACCCATTTCGTTTATCTTTATTAACTCGTTAATATTCACCCTTATACATTATTTTTTCCCCGTTAATATTAATGATTTAATGTCTATGATGCAAGTGGAGGAAATGGATGTGGTGGAATTGGACGTGGCACAATCATTCAGTAAATGGATATTTGAAAATACCGGTTATATAACCCTTTTTACAGGATTATTTACGGCATTTTGGGTAAGAATTTTTTTCAGAAAAGCCGGTTACAATCTTTATGAGATTTTTACGCTCCTGTGTTTTGTGTGCGGTTTACTGTTGCTCTTGGAAGCCTTTCTTGTCTTTCTTCAAGCAGTAACCCCATGGCGTCTACTGCAAATCATGTATGTTGTCGATCCGTTATTTATCACGTGGGCAGTCGGACAATTCTTTGACAGCAGAAAAGCAATGAGTTACGTTAAGGCACTATTGTCCTATCTGTTTGGTTTTCTCATACTGACAGTTTTAATAATTATAGTGATGGCGGTTTTAGTAATGCACAATAGTCAATGAACAATGAACAATGAACAATGAACAATGGAGAATTAAATATTCGTACTTTGTCCCATGGGGACAATATATCGGTAGAAAGGCATTTGTTTTCCCCTACCAAAGTCCCGTAGGGACGTAATATATTGCGTACCTGACGGCACGCTAATAAATGGTTTAAATCCGTTTTTCTACCCATATCATGTCCCTAACGGGACTGGAACAGAGACATGAGTTAAATGAGTTGATTATTTTACATGTTGTTTAACAACAAATTATAATAAAGTTCAAAATATTAATTAAATAAAAAAGGATATGAATTATGAGGGAGAATGTGGTTAAGGAGAAATCTTATACTTTTGCGTTGAGGATAGTGAAGGCATTTAAATTTTTAACGCAGGAACAGCGTGAATTTGTTTTGTCGAAGCAAGTATTACGCAGTGGAACATCCATTGGCGCTTTAGTCAGTGAAGTAGAGCATGCCCAATCACAGGCAGATTTTATAAATAAGATGCATGTTGCCCTCAAAGAAGCCAACGAAACCGAGTATTGGTTAAGAATTTTGAAGGACAGCGAATACATAGACGAAAAACGTTTTCTTCGATACAAAAAGACTGTAAAGAAATTATTCGTTTATTAATCAGCATTATTATGAAAGCAAAAGAAACTAACAAAATAAAATGAAAAAAAATGAAAAAAATTAATTCTTCTTCTTCCATTGTTCATTGTTCATTGTTCATTGTTCATTTTCTTTTTATTTCCATAGCGGATGCTATGGAAATAAAAAGAACAGAGCCTTCCTTCTGGTGGACAGGCATGAACAATAGCGAGTTGCAGATCATGTTTTACGGGAAAGACATTGCCCAAAGTCAGGTGCAGTTTGCGTATCCGGGCGTGCGGTTAAAAGAAACCGTCCGGCTGGAAAGTCCCAATTATCTGTTTTTGTATTTAGAAATAGGTAAAGACGCCCGGCCGGGGGTTATGAACTTTACTTTTACACAGGGTCATCAAAAAACGGTCAAACAGTATGAATTGAAAGCGCGTGTAGCCCCATCCGGCGTACAGGGTTTCGACGCGTCGGATGTGTTGTACCTGATAATGCCCGACCGCTTCGCCAACGGCGACCCGACGAATGACGTCTGGGACAATGTGCCCATTGAACGCAACGATCCTGTTGGACGCCATGGCGGCGACTTTACCGGGATAGGTAAACACCTTGATTACATCCATGAACTGGGTGTGACGGCCGTCTGGCTCAATCCGGTAATGGAAAATAAAATGCCCATCTCCTACCATGGCTATGCCACGACGGACTTCTACAAGGTAGACCCCCGTTTTGGCAGTAACGACGATTATTGCCGGCTGATTGACGAACTGCACCGTAAAGGGTTGAAAATCATAATGGACATGATTTATAACCACTGCGGGAGCGGCCATTGGTGGATGAACGACTTCCCGTCGTCCGACTGGCTGAATCATCAGGACGGATTTGTTCCTACCTCCCACGACCTGTATGCCGTGATGGACCCGCATGCGCCCCAGTCGGAAGTGCGTCGGATGACCGATGGATGGTTCGTACCCGAAATGCCCGATCTGAATCAGCGCAATCCGCATCTGGCCACCTACCTGATTCAGAACAGTATCTGGTGGATCGAATATGCACAAATCGACGGCATCCGCCATGATACGCATCCCTACGCCGACTTCGATTTTCTGGCTAAATGGTGTAAAGCCGTTGACGATGAATATCCCGGATTTAACATCGTAGGCGAATCGTGGTATGCACATCCGGCGCCGCTTGCCTGGTGGCAACGCCATTCGATCGTGAACGACCGGCAGACATACCTGAAAACGACAATGGATTTCAGCCTGATGACCGCCTGTGAAAAAGCCTTCGGGTATAAATCCACAGACCACAATCCGTTAAGAGTTATCTATGAAGTCATTGCACAGGATTTCCTGTATCACGACTGGCATAAACAGTTGATTTTCTTGGACAATCACGACACTAACCGCTTTTTTAAAGAAGGCGAATCCGATTTGAGACGCTTCAAACAGGCGCTGGCCTTTATCCTTACCACACGCGGCATACCTCAACTCTATTACGGAACGGAACTGTTGATGTTCGGCGAAAAGAAAGACGGCGACGGCAACCTCCGCAAAGACTTCCCCGGCGGCTGGGACGGCGATGCGGTCAGTCAATTCACAAGGGAAGGCCGTAGCCCGCTACAAAACGAAGCATGGGATTACATGCAACAACTGCTCCAATGGCGGAAAACGAGCCGTGCGGTAATCGATGGCGACCTGTTGCATTACGCCCCCGACTATCAAAACGAATGTTATATTTATGTCCGAACCGCCGCGAACGAGACCGTATTAGTCATCCTGAACGGCTCGGATAAAGAGCAGACATTACCCGTCGGGCGCTTTCACGAAGTGATTGGCGATTGTACATCAGGAATAGATGTGATCACAAATCAGCGTCTTGATTTAATAAATGACATACCGATATCCCCCAGGGGTGTTTTAGTTTTAACCTTACAATAAATAACTCATGTTTCGTACTTTTCTTTTGCTCCGTAGGAGCCAAATATCGGTAGAAAAAGCATGTTCTCCTCTATTCATCGTCCCGTAGGGACGAAATATTGTCAAAATACGTTAGGGACGTGCTATATTGCGTACCTGACGGCACGCTAATAAATGGTTTAATCCGTTTTTCTACCGATATTATGTCCCTAAAGGGACAGATGGCTGTTGAACCTGTCGAAGCACTGATGAGAATGGAAATGTTAATAGGCTTATTTCAATTTCGATTCTTTTCCGAAACAAAACAGGGTTCCTTTGGCGGTCAGGATCATGAACCGGTCTTTGATGACGGCAGGCGAACCTGTTATCTGTTCGCCGGTATCGTATTCCCATACGTGTGTGCCGTTCAAAGCGTCGAGAATGGTGACGATGCCTGTCCTGGTGCACACAAGCACCTTGTCCCTGCACACAACCGGCGAACTTTCTCCCGCGTTGCCTTTGAGCATGTATTTCCAGACTGTGTTTCCGTCCTTGCGATCAACGCAGTAGAGATGGCGGTCGTCCGAAAGAAAATAGACCGCCGACGCAGTAACAGCCGGTACTGACAGGAAAGAACCGCTTTCACCGGTTGATTCCCTTATCTTTTTCTGGCTGACTATTTTACCCTTATCCAATTGAAGTTCATATATATTACCCGAATAATCGCCTATATAACAGAAGTCTCCAAGAATAGCCGGTGAAGCGGGTATATATTCATCCAGCAGCAAGGAATCGGTTGAAAGACCCGTTTCGCAGTTAATGATACGAAGCCAGGAATCACATCCGCCGAAGATAACATGCTTTTCCTGCAACGCGACCGCTCCGTTCAGGTAATATCCCGATTCAAAACTGTTGATTACCGTTCCATCTTTTACATCGACACAATACAGAAAATTGTCATAGCTGCCGAAAACAATCGCCTTTCTGCCGCCAAAGTCCGCACGATTCGGCGATGCCGACAGTTGACCCATTGTTTCATACGTCCAGAGCGTATCTTTTTTTTCGAGCGAAATGGCGGTCATGTATCCGTCGATGCGACCGATATAAAGTGTTGATTCGTAAATCATGGGCGTTGCGTTCACGGCTGTTTGCAGGTCGTATTCAAATTGTAACGTTCCGTTGAGGTCGACGCCCAAAATACGTCCCCTGTTATCGCTCCAGTAGGTTATGCCTTTGTCCAAGATGGGCGACGATTCCGTACGTTTTTCGCTTTTATAAGTCCACAGCAGCACAGGATTATCAGGCAGACGGTTATCGGTGTATCCGCTTAACGATTCATCGCCCCTGAAGAGATGCCAGTCCAAATTCCCCTTACTGCCGGACGGGCCGGACGGACCGATGCTGCCTTTGCAGGCAACCAGCAAACCCAATAATGCTATACCTAAAAATTTTTTCATAGACAATGTTTCGTTTGTTAAAAAAAACGATACAAAAGTAAGAAAATAAACCGGATTTATCAAAAAACGTAAAAAACGTAAAATAAAAATTCATATAAACAAAAAGACAAGTTTTTTTGCATTTCTCTCGATTTTTTCTATATTTGCAGAAAATTTTTAAGAAAGTTCAAGATGAAAAGACGTGATTTTATATCGAAAAGCGTATATGCAGTGGGTGCCGGTTATATGTTTCTATCGCTTGAGGAGGCCTTCGGGAGCAGCCTGTCCAATCCGCAGTCGCCTTATGATTTGATTGCCGTCATGGGCGGGGAGCCTGACGAGATGTATGAAAAAGGGATTGCCGGACTGGGAGGTATGGGTAATTTTGTCAAAACAGGTCAAACGGTGGTT
>Ga0099364_10003725_pt1 | contig 23503 bp, 16 predicted proteins | sample TergutTh196P3_FD_73070 | JGI IMG/M metagenome (GOLD analysis project Ga0099364, IMG submission 73070) | Microcerotermes parvus P3 segment gut microbial communities from Pointe-Noire, Republic of the Congo - Th196 P3 | ecosystem: Host-associated > Arthropoda: Insects > Digestive system > Gut ...
CAGAGTGTTTCTGAAGCTTTAATTAAAGAAGCTGAAGATAAAAAGAAGAAGGAGAGATAACATGGTAAAAGAAGAACTTGTACAGCGCAGTCCTTTAAGGTTGTTTGAACAGTCAATTCATGGCGGGCTTAAGGCCGGTGAAATTGGAGTTATTGCTTCTCCTACCGGAGTGGGTAAAACTTCCGTTCTTGTACAGCTTGCTTTGGACAAATTGCTCCAGGGTAAAAAGGTTATCCATGTTTCATTTACCCAGCATACTCATTATGTATTAGCATGGTACGAGGATATTTTTGAAGAATTCACCGGCAAAAAAAATCTGGAAAACGCCGCAGAAATTAAAGACGGTCTTACGGTAAACCGTGTGTTAATGAATTTTAACCAAGGCGGGGTAACTATTGACCAAATAATTAAAAGCCTGCGCGCAATGATTATTGACGGCGGTTTTAAGGCGGACTCTGTTATAATTGACGGCTTTGATTTTGCAAAAACAGATGCTCAAAACATGACAAGCGTAAAAACTTTTGCAACAGAAATGGGTGTAGCAATATGGTACAGTTGTTCCGTGCAAGACGGAGACGGGCAGTATGACAATGAAAATATCCCTGTTGTACTTAGCGGGTTTTTGTCTTCTCTTGATGTTGTTGTAGTCTTACAGCCCAAATGCGATCATGTGGAACTTTCAATTTCCAAGGACAGGGACTCTATTATTTCTAAGTCTATGGCTATGGAGCTTGATCCTAAAACACTGTTGATATTGGAGAAGTAGTGACGGGGTCACCCATTAGCGCTAAATGAATTTTTAAAAATATTCATATCTGCTTCTGTGCCGGGGCCGTTGGGCTGCAACTCTTCTGCACTGACATTAAGCTGGAAAGGGCGGCGGCCTATATGTTCAGGGTAGTGTGCATCTGATGAAGTTATAAGCGGGTAGTTCTTTGTGTCCAATGGTGAGCCGTCTATAATAGGCGGTTTACGGACACATTCAAGCGCAGTCCAGGGGCCGTCTATTACAACGCCAAGCTGACTGGTCATAGAAAATGCAGGACGATCAACATGGGCGGGAATTACAATCCCACCGTATTCAATTACTTTTGCGCCTATATTATCGATTGATAGATTAAGCGGATTTACAAGATAGTATTCTACTTCACCTTCTATATTATCATCTTCATCAACATAAACTTGATCGCCTGTTTTTTCAGGAATGTTCAAAAATGGTGTTAATATCGAATAGGCATATTCATTAAAAGCCATACATGATTCCAAACCTGTAAATAGACAAAGCACATGGATTTCTTCTGTGGTTGTAGCTTCCATTCCAAAAACAGGAATAATTCCAAACTGGGGGCAGAGCTTTGCAAAAGCAGGACAATTAAGACTGGAGTTGTGGTCTGTTATAGCCATAAGTTTTATCCCTCTGGCAGCGCCTAGCTCCAGTATTCGCCGTGGAGATAACTCTAACGAACCGCAGGGAGAAAGACATGAATGATTATGCAAATCAGCAAGCATAATATATTATAATAATATTTGCCGATATAATAAATATATGAAGTTTCCTCTCTGGGTTTGTTTGTTTTTCCTCGCAATGAGGCTTTTTGCCAATGCACCTCTTGAAAGCGGATACCCTCTTGCATCCAGGGCATCGGCATCACCGGATGAAAAGCAGAGGGCGTATCTGGAAGCAAGAAACAGGGTTATTTCCTCAGCCTTATCTTATGAGAATACTCCTTACAGATATGGGGGGATAACCGCCGCAGGATTGGATTGTTCAGGGTTTATCTTTCTTAGTTTTAGGGATGCGCTTGGGGTTTCTTTGCCGCGTTCAACTTCCGGGCTTTATTCATGGGTAGAAAAAATCCCTTTGGAAAAAATGCAGCCCGGTGATTTAATTTTTTTTAGAACAGACAGTACCGGCAATATTACCCATGTAGGTCTTTATTTGGGAAACCGCCGTTTTATTCATGCGGCTTCTGCCGGGCCCAGAACAGGGGTAATTATTAACACTTTAGATGAAGGTAACTGGACACGCAATTATGCAGGGGCAGGGAGAGCTTTTCCGGAAGCTGCACCCGGCTTTTTACCTTTGGGAATTTCCGCAGCCGGCAGTACGCCAAACAGAACCAGTTCCGGCACCGCAGAGGCAAAAACAAATACAAGTAACTCAAACGGCGCAGACTCAAATGAGGGGAACCGTTTTTTAACAGGGGTAGCCCTTGCGCCAACATGGAACGGTTTTTTAAAAGACGGGGATGTTTTGAGGGGCTTTACCTCACAGTTACGCATTGCTTTGGATACTTCTATTTTTTACAAAAAGATGATTCTTGGATTTGAAGTGCGACCAGAATATGACGGCGAGCTTGGGGTTTTTCGCCTGCCTTTTACATTGTCCTGGGGATTTAATGATAAATTTAGAATTTTTGCAGGCCCTGTAATTAGTTTTGGCAACGCAACTATTTCCACAAAAGACAGTGAAAGACAATATTCCGGCGGGACAAGCTGGTTTGGAACAGCAGGCATAACAGCCGCGCCTTTTATTGTTAAAACCGATATTGGGGATTTTGCCATTTATGCAGAAGCCGCATGGCAGTCATATTTTAGCGATAATAACAAATATAATTTAAACGCAGACTTTTCCGCCGCCGTCCGCCTTTCCACTGGCATTAGATGGACAAAGCAAATAAGCAAAAAATAATTTATTTTTTTGTTTCTTTCTGTAATTCTAATAAATTTTTCAGATGACTTAGAACTACATCTTGTAATTGCGGGTCAAATTTTTTAAATATATCAATTATATATTCCAATCTCATATCTGGCGGGTCAGGATTCCACATTTCTCCCAGACCAGTTTTAATCCAGTTTAAATTAGCGCCAAATTGGGACGAAATCAGGTTGATATAGCGCTCTTTAGGTTCAACATTCCCTATTTCAATATCGGCATACAGGCTTTGACTTATGAAAATCCGTTTTGAGAATTCCATTTGGGATAGATTCAGGGCTGTCCTTATCTGCTTCAGGCGGCTATTTATAGACATTACATGACATTATAAAGGAATACGAATAGATATACAACCGTATAATGATTATATAAGTGTACAAAATAGTAGACAAGTTGAAATATTTTAAGAAATTTCGGTCAAACCTATTGACATTTTGTAACCAGTATACTATAATACTATTATCGAATATAGGTAATTAGGAATATTATGGCAGAAATGGAAGAAAAAATAGAGGAAATTCTGGATATTTACGACCAAATGGGCGAGGACGGTAAGGACAAAATGGTGTCCGTTTTAGAGGATTTTCTGGAAAAACAGAAAGGAAATTAATTGGTAAAAGGGGGAAAAATGAATTTTTCAGTTCAGGATATAACGAGTATTTTAACAACGGCTGGGACTTTACTGTCTTCAATCGTTATGCTTATTACCTTACTTAGAGTTATTAGAAATATAAAATTTAGACCGGAAGTTATATATGGTAAAGAGGCAGATTTACAATATGAAAGTTTAATAGAGAAAAGAATTATTGAAAGAGAAAGTATGATTCCAAAATATAAATATGATGGGGGTAAGAATAAGATTTTTAATTCCTTAGAATTTTCGCGTTATTATTACAATAAAATGATGATGAGCCCCGAATTTAAAGGATGCAAAAAGAGAATTAGATATTTTTACAAAAACGATGACAATGAAAAATGGGTTAAAACTTGGTACTTAAAATAGTACCGTCTTAAATATTGAACAACTTTTTCGTATGAGAAAGTTAATATAAATTAGAAGGAGTAAGAGTATGAAAACAGTGTTAAGAAGTTTGGTTTTGGTTGGGATTTTGAGTTTAGGAATGATGGTTGTTGGTTGTGATGGTGATAATGGGAATGAAAATGGGAAGACTACTGGTGGAGATGATGGTCAGAAAATTGTTGCCGAGCAGTATAGAGGAACGTTTGATCAATTAAATTCTTTAGATGAATTTATAAATGGTGGTTCTTTTACACGTTTTGTAATAACCGCTGACAAAGTATCTGTTTTAGGAATGCTCGACTCAGTTAATATAGCTGAAAATACCTCGTATCGAGATATGCCAGCTTGGACGGAAGGTAATAGTTTGATTATACAATCACCTACACAAACCACTTGGGGCACATTTGAAAGTAATGATGTATTTATTAGGAATGGTGGAATAAAACATAAAAGAGTTGAAGTTATTCCTGAAAAGTATCAAGGGACTTATAGAGTGCAGGGACATTTAGACGATATAGACTATGAGTATTTCTTATTAACTAAAAATAGCGTAATATGGCGTGACTTTATAGAAGGCATCCATCATACACAATGGGAGCGCATAGCGAGATCAGAAGAAAATGTTTTGTATCTAATGGCTGGTTCAGAATATAGATTTGGTTTCTTTAAAGAAGAAGATAATATTATATTAATCAATGAACGCAGTTTATTTGGCCTAGGATATACGGATCAAACTTTGATAAGAGTTGCGGAATAGTATAAAAGAATTGAATAAATCACTCAATTTTAAGGCTATCTAATTTCAGATAGCCTTTTTTAATTTTTATCCAACCATTTTTTTGCTTCAGCTAAAACGGTTTCTGCTTGTTTTATAAAAGCATCGTTCTCGGACTGTATGCCGGCTATATCGCCGGCTTTTGCCATTTCTTCCAGTTTGCGGGCTTTTGCTCTTAGTTCTTCCGCTCCGACATTTGCGCAAGTGCCTTTTATATTGTGTATAGACATGGCATAAGTTGCCAGCGTTTCTGCCGATACATTGCGAAGCTTGTCCAATACCGCCGGCGAATTTGCCAGCCATGAACGTAGGACAATTAGGTAATTTTTTTCATCGCCATCATACAGATCAAGACCTGTAGCTGTGTCAATACCAGGTATATTTATCACACTTACTTTCCTTTATTTATAATCTTTGCCAACCTTGCCAGTAACTCGCTCTTTTTAGTCGGTTTTTTGATAAAATCAACCGCTCCCATTTTTTGTGCGCGTTCCACATCTTTTGGATCTTCCGAGGAAGAAAAAACCGCTATTGGAACATGGTGTATGTTACCTATAGCTTTTATTCTTTCGTAGGTGTCCCAACCGTCCATGTCCGGCATTATTAAATCCAATAAGATCAAACTGGGAACAAGTCCACGGTAGAAGAGAGTAATTGCCTCATAACCGGAATTTACAGTAACAACTTCATATTCTGCTTCCAACATACTCTTGGTTGTAGTAAGATGGGTTGCATCATCATCCACAACAAGTATTTTCTTCTTTTCATCTCCGGAAGAAACTTTGAATTTTTCTGTTTCAACTTTAAGATCGGAAAAGTTCCGATCGTTTTCACCGCTCATTTGGTCTACGTGTTTTACGGCTGACTGTATTTCACTCATAGCACCGGTTAAGATCTCGTTCATACCGTCTACAACCTGACCGCTGATATTAATAAATTCATGAGTCTTATCTATCAATTGTTCGCCGGAGTTGGCCATGTCTTCTGAACCTTTTTTGACCAATACGGTTATGTCTTTTAATCTACCAATAGAATCCAGAATTTGTTTCCCGCCAACTTCCTGTTCTTCCATAGCGTGACGGATATTCAGTTCATGTTCTGCAACTGTTTTTACCCCAGTGTCAATTGCATCGAATCGGGAAAGAACATCATTTGATGATACTGTAATACTGTCTATTGATGCCTTTATTTTTTTCAGCATGGACGCAGTTGTTTTTGACTGATTCCCCGATGATTCGGCAAGTTTGCGAATCTCATCCGCTACTACTGCAAAGCCTTTCCCCGCTTCTCCTGCATGGGCTGCTTCTATAGCGGCGTTCATGGAAAGCAGATTTGTCTGACTGGCAATATTGTTCATTACCGAGTTGATCTCCAAAAGCCCTTCTGAGTCGTGTGCAATTTCCTGTATCTCCTGCGCTACCGTCTGCAGCCCTGATTTACCATGTTCAGATGCATCCGCAAGCTCTGTAACATTTTTGCTGTTTTCTGCTAATGTTCTGGAAACAGAGTGGATATTAGCTGTCATTTCTTCAATAGCCGAAGAACATGTGTTTACACTGTCGGATTGCTCGTCTACCAGTTTTTTCATTTTATCAATGCTTTCTTTAATAGCTTCAACTGCTTTATTTGCTTCTAAAGCCTCACTTTCTTGTTTGGCTTCCACCCCTTTCATGCTTTCAAAGTTAGCTGATATTTGATCTACAGCTTTTGAAGTTTTTACCATATTGGAAGAAAGTTCAAAACTGGTATTTGTAAGCGCGTTAACTTTGTATTTTATAGCTCCTACAAGATTCCTGATTTTTTCTATTGTCATATTAAAGAAATGCGCAAGATCTCCTGTTTCATCCTTTGTTAAAATTTCAATAGTTTTGGTTAGGTCTCCTTCACCTTCAGAAATGTCTTTAAGGGTTTCTGTTACCAAGATGATAGGCTTTGTAACAATGCCGATAACAAAAATGAGAATAATCGCCGTTGCAATTATAGCTAATATCCCAAGTATAGCGGAAAATTTGCCAAGATTATTTATTTCTCTTAAAATATAAGCTTCTGATGTTACCAGCATTATAGACCAGTAAACGCCTGAGTTTCCAATTTCTATGGGAACAAGTATAACCTGAACCTGTGAATTTAAAAGAGGAGAATAGGTTCTGCACCTATACGGTCTTCCTTCCTGTACAGCTTGATTAGCTTCATCTATATACTCGCCAAATATCGTTTCAACATCAATCAACGTTCTGCCTATTCGTTGCGGTGCCATGTGTCCCATTATAAAACCGTTTCCGGAAAAAACTGTTAATGCTGAAACTTCGTCACTATCTCTTATAACTTCCAATACCGTGGCTTGTATGGGGGCTATGTCTATAAGCATACCAACGCCGCCTACCACTTCATTGTTGCGGGAATTGATAATTGGAACCATTATTCTGTAAACAAATGTGTCCCTTCCATCAATTGATCTTGGAATAGGGTGTTCAACACGATCACGCCTTGAGTTGGGGCCGTTTATATAAGCTGTAAAGGCTTGTATATCGGCGTTGGCTCGCAGGGTTATTTGGCTGCCTTCTCTGGTAAAGGTAGCTGCGTATTGCCCTGTGGCGGTTGATCCATTCCGTCCTATATAAAAACTATCCATACCATCAACCGCGTTGGGTTTCCATGTTGTATAAACCAAAAGCAGGTCAGGATCAGACCTAACCGTGCTGTATATCATATCATCAAAGCGGTCCCGCCTGATATTTGTGGGTATATCTTCAAAATCTCCCATGATAGCTGCCAATGTACGCAATGTTTTTATATACGTATCTGTCTGGCGTTGCCAATATTCGGCCTTGTAACTGGCAAAATTTGTTATACTCTGGACGCTTAGATTCATGCTGATGCTAGATCCCCGGTTTAATAACAGCATGATTATTCCTGCCAGTACCAATATCATGATAAAAATTACGATAATACCCAGTTTAAGCTTAATTTTCATTTGCCTTTCTCCTATGGATCGGATAATTAACCCTATTATATTGAAGTATAATCTGAAGATTTGATAAAGTCAATCGACCATAAAGCATGGCTTCTCTATAAAAAGCCGTATTTATAAGCGGGACCCGTCATTCTCTGATTAGGTGCTTTTTAATTTTTTCCAGTAGTATGGGCTGAGAAAAAGGCTTGTTAATATAAGCAACAGCGCCCATTTTCATGCCTTTTTCTTCTGTCGCCGGGTCATCCTTGGCAGTCAGAAAAATAACAGGAACGGATTTTAGCCTGTCATTTGCTTTCAGTATTTCCATTGCCTGGAAACCGTCCATTTCCGGCATATCTATATCCAGAAGGATTATGTCAGGCAGGATTTTCTCTGCCAGATTGAACATCCTTCCGGCTGACGGGAGGGCATAAGTTTTATAGATGCCCTCCAACGTAGTTTTTGCTGCCATAAGATTGGTGTCGTTATCATCTACGATAAAAACGATCTTCACAGACATCCTCCTCCTTTTCAGTTCTATATTCTTTTGCTTCTTCGGGATGTCTGTCGCGGACAAACTTGTTTAAAGCAGAGTTCAAGTGACGGATGTCAATCGGTTTTGGTATAAATCCGTCAAAGCCATTTTCACTGAACATATTATCATTGTCTGCAATGGCATTAGCTGTTAGTGCAATAATAGAACCGGTGTAACCAAGCAAGCGTATCTTCTGCGTGGTTTCTATGCCGTCCATTTGCGGCATCATGTGGTCCATAAATATTATATCATACTTGCTTCCTTTTTCTATTTTCTCAATAGCCGCGTAACCGCTGACTGCTGTTTCTATTTTTAATTTGTAGGGAGAAAGAAGTCCTTCCGCTACGAATAAATTGGTCTCTACATCGTCAACAACAAGAACTTTTCCGTAAGGCATTGGCTGTCTAAGGATTTTCAGATTTGCGTACTGCTTCATCCCTGCATATTTGAAATTACACATTGTTTGCGCCAGTTCTTTACCTATAGGTTTACATTCAACCGGTTTTTGTTTGATCATTACCGTAAATACCGAGCCTTTGCCGTATTCGCTTTCCGCCTTAATTGTGCCGTCCATTAAATCTATAAGATTTTTAGCTATATTAAGCCCTATCCCTGTACCTTCAGAAAAATTGCCGGCTTCTGTATTGACATGCGGTTGTTCTGAGAAAAGCCCCTCCAGGTTTTCCGCTTTTATGCCCTGACCGGTATCTTCAACTATAAAGTACAATGTTATATTCTGGTCTTCTTTTGTGTGATGTACCTTCAGGCTTATATGCCCCTTTTCCGTGTACTTAATTGCATTTGAAAGCAGGTTATTCAAAATTTGCTTAACCCTAAGTTCATCACCAATTAACCTTGAAGGAAGATTTTCATCTATATCAAGTTTAAACTCTACAGGCTTTGAGCCAATTTGAAATACAGTCAACTGTACTGTGTCGTTAATAAGACTTGGCATATCATATTCAGCAGAAACGATTTCCATATTTCCTGTTTCAATCTTTGAAAGGTCAAGAATGTCATTAATAATTCCAAGAAGGATACTGCCTGAATTATATATTTTTTCCATTGCCTCAATATGTTCGTCTGAAAGGTTTTCATTCTGAAGTTGAATCTGCGAAACCCCGATAATTGCATTCATTGGAGTACGTATTTCATGCGACATTGTGGTAAGAAAACGGCTCTTACTTAAATTCGCGGCATTTGCCTGACGGAGAGCCGCTTCCAGCTTTATGGATGTTTCCTGAGTTTCTGTTAAATCCCTTAACATGAGCACTTTGCAAAGCGAATCACCGTACTTGTTTTTTTCTAATGTAAGAATCATATCGCAGGCTTTTTTACCGGAAGGTGTTATTGTAGTTACATATTTATTTTCAAATTCATTGTCAAATAAAGAAAGATTATTTGACGGCGGCGCATCTTTTTCATCTAACAAAACTACCGAACCTATATTTTTTCCCATAAGGCTTCCGCCAAAAAAATCCAATGCAGCTTTGTTTTCAAGGCAAATTTCATTTTTGTAATTAAGCGCAAGCGCCGGTATTGTGATCGATTTAAAAACATATCCCGAAACATTTGCAACGGAAAAACCTAGCTGCTGGTTTTTTCGCATTGTATAAAACACATACATACTGGCAGGGAAAATGAGAAAGCTTGCGATGGGTATAACCGTAAAATCCTTTAAAAGCGGTATTATAAAGTCTGTTAAAAACCCGGGTAAAGCCAGACAAATCAGAATGTTAAATAAAAGCAATTGCCTGCGGATACGTTTTATTTTAGATTGACGCATCCACATTATATGCATAAAAGAAGCGGCGACGATAAGTATTATATTATTTATAACGGCAACTGCTAAAATCGGGTTGCCCCTGAAATTGTATTGAGTGCCGATTCTTTTAAATGTAAATGTAATATCATCTGAAAAAATACATGCTAAAGTTATGAAGAGGGTTATGTAAAAAAAAGCATGAAAAATAATCTTTAATATCTTTGAATATTTAATTTCAACCATATTCAACAAAAAAAGCAGCCAGCAGGGATAAAATATGCAGCCTGATATAAAACCCGCCGACCAAAAAAACCGTGCAATACCCAATGAACGCGCAGATGTCATAAACCCGATAAACAGGCTGTAGACGGCAAGCCAGAAAACTGACTTTAAATAATCCTGCCGCATTTTTGATTTTGGTTCTTTAATAATGACAATGCCAAAAATACTAAAATAACAGCTTGTTATAACAAAATATAAAGCGGCTAATAAATAATGAGGATTTTCCATTACATGCCTTCCTTTTGTGTCAATTGTGCCGCTATTTGCGCTGCGGCCTGCGCTGCTGCTTCAAAGTCGCTGTGCAGATACAGCATATCCCTAATTTTTTCAAACAAAGCAAGCGTTTCTTTTTTCCACAGTTTTTCTTTTAACATATCAAGCACGGCAAAGGCTTGAGTATCGTCATAATCTTCGCAGACAGCTTTTATTTTTATCATTTGTTCTGCAAGATACACCGCATCCTCTTGTATCTCATTATCCGGGTTTTCAGACTCCTGAGGAGTCAGTTCTTTTACAAGCTGCTCCAGCATTTGCGCAAAATTTTCCGTGTTAGCGTTTATGTAAGTCCAGTCGCCTTTAATTCCGGCTTCTTCAAGCAGAAGCGCAACTTTGGATTTTTGGCTTTCGCCGACATTTGCAAGCGCAGACTTCATTGCATGGGCGGTTGTAGTGTAAAGTTTGATGTCGCCGCTTGCCGCTGTTTCCCGTAATGTCTTTATGGCTTTTTCCGCATCGCGGCGGAATACTTCCAGCATTTTTGGATTTATCTTAGAAGAAGCGGTTTCTCCCGTCATTTCGGGCTTGTATTTTTGCGCTTCTTCGGGGTGGTTTTTGCGGATATATTTATCCAAAATGTCATTTAAGTGCCGGGCGTCAATCGGTTTTGCAATAAAGTCATCAAACCCGTTTTGTTTGAACATTTCGGCATTACCGGCAATTGCGTTAGCTGTCAATGCGACAATTACGCCTTTGTAATTCATTTCACGTAACCGCTTTGTCGCTTCCATTCCGTCCATCTGCGGCATCATGTGATCCATGAATATAACATCGTAAACATTACCAGCCTGTACTTTTTCTATTGCCGCAAACCCGCTTAGTACTGTCTCTATATTTATTTTGTAAGGGGAGAGCAGTCCTTCTGCTACGAACAGATTTGTTTCTACATCGTCTACAACCAGCACTTTTCCGTAGGGCATGGGGTAGCGCATAATTTGCAGGCCTGCAAGCTGTTTTTCTCCGGAAAATGTAAAATTGCGCAGACGTTGCGAAAGCTCTGCTCCTATTGCTTCACACTCCACAGCTTTCTGCATGATTGTTACCGTAAATACAGAGCCTTTGCCGTATGTGCTTTCCGCCGTGATTGTACCTTCCATTAATTCTACAAGATTTTTTGTTATATTAAGCCCAATCCCTGTTCCTTCAGTTGCAAGATTGCTTTCCAGATTAAAACGTATATACTCGGAAAAAAGTTTATTTACATCTTCCGGTTTCATGCCCTGACCTGTATCCTCAACAATAAAACACAGGCTGACATTCTTGCCGGAAGCCGTATGTTTTATTGATAGTTTAACATAGCCTTCTTTGGTATATTTAATCGCATTTGAAAGCAGGTTATTTAATATTTGCTTAATCCTAAGTTCATCGCCAATTAGTTTTGATGGAAGGTTTTCGTCTATGTCAAGTTTAAATTCTATCGGTTTAGACTCTATGCGTACAATGTTTAACTGAACTGCGTCATGAACAAGGCTTGGCATATCATATAAAGTGGGATTCAATTCCATTTTACCTGTTTCTATTTTTGATAGATCAAGAATGTCATTGATAATTCCCAGAAGAATTCCGCCGGAGTTATATATTCTTTTTAATGCCGCTTCATAATCTTCTGTTAAATTTCCTTTGCTAAGCTGAATCTGCGCTATGCCGATAATCACATTCATCGGAGTGCGGATTTCGTGGGACATTGAGGCAAGAAAGCGGTTTTTGGTTATATTCGCGGCATTTGCCTGTACAAGGGCTTTTTCCAAACGGACAGAGGCATTTTGGATTTCTGTCATATCCCTGAAAAGAATCACCTTGCACAGTGCATCACCGTATTTGTCTTTTTCCATTGCAAGCATTATATTGCAGATTTTTTTACCGGAAGTCGTTACAACTATTGCAGGTTTATTCTCAAAATTATCTTTAAAGAAAGATTGTTCGGGCATTTCTCCGTCAATTAAAATAATTTCCGCAATATTTTTTCCTGTAAAGTTTCCTCCAAAAAAATTATTCGCGGCTTTATTCCCAAGACATATTTCGTTTTCATGATTAAGTGCAAGGACCGGCAGCGCGACTGAATTAAATATATAACCGGAAACATTAGACACTGTGAAACTGAACGATTTGTTTTTTCTCATGGATAAAAATAAATACATATAAGCCGGTAAAAGAAGGACAGATGCAATGGGTAAGATTTTATAATCTGTAAAAAGCGGTATTAGGTAATTTGTTGCAATTCCAAAAGGGGCTGTTATTGTTAATAAAACCATGTATATAAATGTTAATTTACGCATATACTTTAATTTTGACTTGTGCCACCATAAAATATGCAACATAAATATTATGCCTATTAACGTAACGTTATACGCAACGATTATGCCAAAAATTAAGCTGCCCTTAAAAGAAAAATGATAAGAGCCGTATTCTGCTAATGAAGCTATAACATCGTTTGAACGGACGCATAATACAGCTAGAATTAAAGTTATGGGAAAAAGTGATTTGAATATATATGTTATAACTTTTGAGCGTTTAAGCTCAACCATATTTAACAAAAAATTAAGCCAGCCGGGATAAAAAAAACATCCCGTAATAAAACCTACCGCCCAAAACCCCTGCGATATCGCCTGGACATTTGCAACTGCCGATGCTCCAAGTAAAAAGGCTGAAATGACAGGAAAAATTGTTGCTGTTAAATAACTTCTGCGAAGTTTTGTTTTATTTTCGTTTGTAATGACAGTAATAAAAATATACAGATAACAGTTGCAAAATAAAAAATACAACAGGAATATCAGTAATTTAGCAATCATACATGTATGTCCTTTATTTTTTCATTTATCAACAGGCTGGCTTGTTCCAGAGCCCCTTCAAAATCACTGTGCAAATACAGTGTGTCCCGTATTTTTTCCAGCGCGTCAAGCGTTTCCGTTTTCCATGTTTTTTCTTTTAATGTATCAAGTGCGGTATAAACTGCCGTATCATCATAATCCTCACAGGCAGCGGCTATTTTTTCAAGCTGTTCTTTCAGGAACGCAGTGTCTTCCAATGCGTTAGAGTCATCTTTACGGACGCTTTCTACAGGAGTCAGCTCTTTTATAAGCTGTTCAAGCATTTGCACAAAATTTTCTGTATTGGCATTTATGTAAACCCAATCCCCTTTAGTTCCCGCTTCTTCCAACGCCGCCGAAACTTGCGATAGTTCATTTTTGTCCACATTTGCAAGCGCGGACTTCATAGCGTGGGCTGTTGTGGTAAATAGTTTAATATCGCCGCTTGTTATAGTCTGGCGTAATGTTATTGCTGCTTTTTCCGCATCATGCCGAAACACTTCCAATATTTTTGGAGTTATCTCAAGCGGCTTTATCTGTAAAACTTCCCCTTCTACTTTTTCTTTTTTCTCGCTTGATATCCATCGTTCTAAAATATTGTCAAGTTTGGAAACATCTATGGGCTTGGCAAGAAAATCGCTAAACCCTTTTTCCAAAAACATCTCCCTCATTCCCGACACAGCGTTGGCGGTTAGCGCAATTATTGGAATGCTTTTTGGGCTTTCCAATTGCGCATTTTCTTGTTGTTCTTTTTCCCACTCTCTTATTGCCGCAGTTGTTTCAATTCCGTCCATCTTGGGCATCATGTGATCCATAAATATTAAATCATAAGCCTGACTGCCGTATTGCTTTACAAGATATATTGCATCCTCACCGCTTTTGCAAGTTTCAACTTCTGCTTTGTAGGGTGCAAGCAGACCACTGGCTACATTAAGATTGACAGCAATATCGTCTACTACCAAAATTCGCGCTTTAGGATAAATAAACTGGAACATGTTTTTTGTTGAAGAACTGTCAAAATAATCCCTATTGTCCGCTCTTTCATTCAAAATATTTGCAATGGAAATAGACTGTGTAGGCAGAGACACAAAAGGCACACCGGGAATATAATCTTCAGTTCCCCATTCTATAGTAAGAGCCAAAGGCGGTTTCTTACCATTGAGACAGACAGCAGAATCCATTATTAGTTTAATCTTACTATAAAGACCGTAGCCGGAAAATACATAGAACCATTCTTCACGGACAAGGGCTTCTGCAAAACCTTCAAGAGTGGTTGTCATCGTATGGGGAACTTTTAAGTTTGCAAGAGACCATCTGACCGATTCTGCATAGACCATCCGGTTGTCATAAATCAGTACTTTCTTCTTCTCCGGTTCTACCACAGCGGCAAAGGGTTCCTCTGTACAAACATTCTGAGGTATATCCACCGTAAAAACACTGCCTTTGCCGTATTCGCTTGTAACATCGATACTTCCGCCCATAGCAACACAGAGCCGTTTAGTGATGGCAAGACCCAGCCCTGTTCCTTCTACGGTTCGGTTCTTTTTGCCATCCACCTGAGTAAAATCTGAAAATAGTCTTTCTCTGTCTTCCGGTTTAATGCCCTGCCCGGTATCGCCTATTGCAATCTTAAGCCATATAGTATTGGTCGTCCCTGTGTTTTCTCTTTTTTCGACAGTGATAGACATACTAATATGCCCCTTGTCCGTAAACTTTGCAGCATTGGAAAGAAGGTTAATAATTATCTGTCTCATGCGTACTTCATCCCCTATAAGATTGTTGGGAATGTTTCCGTCTATGTTAGTAAAAAACCGGACAGGTTTTTCTATAAGCCTCATGCGGATAATATTTACCGTATCATTAACCAAAGATGAAAGCATATATTTAACAGGCATGATTTCCAGTTTACCCGCTTCTATTTTTGAGAAATCCAAAATATCGTTGATGATGGAAATAAGGTTAGAAGCCGCGCGTTTAATATCCTGTACCTCGTGCATGGCATCATCTGGAAGATCTCTTCGCAGAAGCAGTTCTGACATCCCGGTAATAGCGTTCATTGGCGTGCGTATCTCATGGGACATAGCGGCTAAAAATGAAGACTTTGCGTTGTTTGCCATTTCTGCTTCATGGAGCGCTTCAACTAACTCCTGCCGTGATGCAATAAGCTCAATAGTACGTTGACGCACTATCTGATCAAGTAGTTTCTTTCCTTGATTTGTTCTTTGAAATAAAACTATCAGAAGGACAATAACAATCAAAAACAAAGCGGAAGAGCCAATAAGCCAGGGCTGCTGCTGCCGTGCTGCCAATCCTTGATAGTCAAATGTCCTATGCAGCCATTTATCAGTGATCCATTGTGAATCGATCAAAACTAATGCTTTATCAATTATAGAAGCCAAGGCAGCATGATCTTTATTTATGCCCATAGTTGTCCCGGAGCTATAGTCAAAAATAAAATTTGCCTTGTATCCTGTAACCTCATGATAATTAATAAGAGAAAGCAGCCGTCTTTCATTGGACATCACCATGTCAATTTCGTCGTTAAATAATGCTTCAAAAGCGTCATTAGAAGTTTCAAACTCTCTTGTATTTAAATGGTTTGGATACCACCGATTAAACAATTCGGCAAAAGCGGTATTTTTGCCATAGCCTACAGTTACATCCCATATCTCACTTGCTGTGATATTACGATGTTCTGAGCTTGAAATAAGCGCGTAATGATCATTAAAAAGGATTGTCCCGGGCCAAAGAAAACGCTCTTCACGATCCTCTGATCGCAGAAGTTCTGAGACTATAAGCGCTTCCCCGCTTTCCAGCATTTGCAGCAAGACAGGCCAATTAGTGGTTTCATCATTTACAAGCTCAAAGCTAAGCCCCGTAACATTCTCTACTTCTCTTAATATATCAAAGAAAATTCCCTGCCACTCCTTATCATATTTGTTATAAAAGCTAAGAGGGTAATTATAGTATTCCGCCGCAAAACGGATTACGGTATTGTTTCTTATATAAGTTTTTTCATCTTCACTTAGTTTGTTAAAAATTTTATTGCTCCTGTATCTTTGAAACCCCTGATAATACAGCGTATTAAGATGCTCTACGCCGCCGTGTTGAAGTGCTTTTTGCATAATGGAAATAACAGGTTCAAGCTCAGGTTTTTGTGTTGTTAAAGAAACAGGGCTTATAAGGTTGGGAAAAAAATCCAGCGCAATTACATCGCCATAAATGTCAAATATTGATTCAGTGGGGTTTTCATGAATGAATGCGTCGATCTCTCCGCTATGGAGCATATCGTGTACCACGCTATTGCTTTCTATATAAACAGCTTCAAATGTACCGGGGTCAAGTGCTTGAGTAACATAAGCGGCAACCGAACTCCCTGCCATTAGAGCAAACCGTGCAGGACGTGTTGCTTGAATTTCTGCAAGGGGTACGCTGCCTTCAAGGCGGAAGTAATTTAGCGTACGCCTTGCAATTGGGTCTGTCATAAAATAAATAAGACGGCGTGCTTCTGTCGGTGTCATTGTGCCGGTAAAGTCAATTTCTCCGTTCTCAAGGCCAACAAGCACTTCTGCAAAGGGGTGTATGGCGGGTATAAAAGGGATGCCAAAGATTCCGCCAAGCCATTCGCAGACTAGAGTGGAAAACCCGTTAATTTTTCCGTTTTCATCTATAAAAGCTTCCGTACTTGCCGGCATTGCATAGACAAAATGGGAGTATTGTTTTTGGAGTTCCTTTACGGCAATAATTTCTTCTTCTGTTACGCCGGGAATCTCCCCAAATGAGACACTGCTCATAGGATTGACAGCTTGATTAAGGGGATTATCTTTGCAGCCTAAAAATACAGCCAAACTGATAATTAATACTAATATTCTTTTCATTATATATTATTTTACCTCATCTGTCTGTAAAGTTAAATACACCATCCCAGTTATTAGTCGGCGAGTTTTGAGAATATGTAATGCAGCGATCCCGGTATATAGCCGAAGGTTTGTCATCAGGGAACTGTTCAAGAATCTGGTTGAATATCTTTTCCGCTTCTTCCCAGTTACGGGATTCAAAAAGCGAGTGGGCTTTATGAAAGATGTTCACCATATCATGTAAAATTGCCGGAGCATCGGCGTTTGTTTCCAGCACCTCATAAATGCGTACCGGTTCATTTATTCCCTTTACTCTGGCCAAATCAAGACGCCGGCAGAGGATTTTTCCGTTTGTTTCGTTTATTGTATTTTCTGTACAAAGAATCCATGTACCGTATTTTTTGTTTAGTCCTTCAAGCCGTGAAGCCATATTCACAGCATTGCCGCTCATGGTGTAATTCATCTTTTTTTTGGTTCCCATGTTTCCCACGATTATTTCGCCGGTGTTGATTCCAATTCGGGTGTAAATGGGGCTTATCCCTTTTTCTGCAATGTTCTTGTTTACTTCGGTTTCCATCCTTCTCATGGCTATTGCGGCAGTACATGCCCGCAGAGCGTGATCGGGAAGCTCTATCGGCGCACCGAAAAAGGAAACAATGGCATCGCCTACATATTTGTCTATCGTTCCTTTTTGTTCCAGAATTATGTCGCTCATAACAGAAAGGTAATAGTTAAGCATTTCTACCAATTGTTCAGGAGTCAGTACTTCAGCTATGCTGGTGAAATTTTTAATATCGGTAAACATGGCGGTCATGTGCCGTTCCACCCCGCCCAATTGAAGGCGTGTAGGGTCTGCGATAATTTCACCTACAAGTTCATCGGAGAGATAAGTAGAGAGGGCTTTATGAAGATGATCATTAAAGTATTGCAGAGTTTTCTTTTGTTCCTGCACAAGAAGGTGAACTTCTATACGTTTAATAAGCAGAGCCGGCTTAAACGGCTTGGTAATATAATCAATGGCTCCCAAAGAAAGCCCTTCAAGTTCATTACCCGATTCTGTTTTGGCGGTAAGAAAAATTACCGGAATGTCTTTGGTTTCCTGTTTTTCTTTAAGGATTTTGATTGTCTGGTATCCATCCATTTCCGGCATATCTACATCTAAAAGAATGAGATCGGGTATAATTTTTTCCGCTATTTTGAACATCTTCTCGGCTGATGGCAGGGCGTAAGTTTTATATGTGCCGTCCAGTGCTGATTTAGCTGCCATGAGGTTGGTGTCGTTGTCATCTATAATAAAAATAGTGTTCATACATTCTCTCTCTTCTGTTTTAATAAATTGGCTTTTTCCGCCGCTCCGTCAAAGTCGCTGTGTAAGTACAGAGTATCCCTAATTTCTTCCAGCATGGAGGAAGTTTCTGCCTTCCATGTTTTCTCTTTTAACCGGTCAAGCGCGGTGTATGCTGCCGTATCATCATAATCCCCGCAGGCGGCGGCGATTATTTCAAGCTGTTTTGTCAGAAACCCAGTGTCTTCCAGGATGCTTGCATCATCTTTTTCTACGGATTCTGTCGGAGCCAGTTCTTTAATGATCTCTTCAAGCGTTTTTATAAAATTTTCCGTGTTTACATTGATAAAATCCCAGTTGTTGTTAAGCCCCGCTTCTTCCAATGCCGCCGCTGCCTGCGATACTTCGCTCTTGCCTACATTGGCAAGCGCAGACTTCATGGCATGGGCGGTTGTGGTAAACAGTTTTATATCACCGCTCGCTGTAGTTTGGCGTAATGTAATTGCCGCTTTTTCTGTATCGCGGCGGAATACTTCCAGCATTTTTGCAGTTACTTTTGGCGCTCCGATATTATCAGCTTTCTCTGCTTTATATTTTTCCGCTTCTTCGGGGTTGCGGTCGCGGATAAAGGTATTCAATGCCGCATTTAATTCCCGTAAATCAATCGGCTTTGCAATAAATCCGTCAAAACCGTTCTGTTTGAACATCTCATCATTGCCTGCTAAGGCGTTAGCTGTCAATGCAACTATTACGCCGGTATATCCCATTTCACGCAGCTTTAGCGTGGTTTGAATGCCGTCCATTTTTGGCATCATATGATCCATAAAAATCACATCATATATTTTACCGTTTTCTATTTTTTCTATTGCCGCAAAGCCGCTGTCAGATGTTTCTATGTTTAACTGATACGGCGCTAACAACCCTTCGGCAACGTACAGGTTTGTATCTAAATCGTCTACCACTAAGACTTTCCCATACGGCATTGGGTAACGGGTAAATTGCAGTTTTAAACTTTGCTTGTCGCCAGAAAAAGTAAAAGTTTTCAGTCTTTCCGCAAGTTCTACCCCAATAGAAGCGCACTCCACTGCCTGCTGTTTTACCTCGACAATAAAGGTGCTGCCCTTTCCATATTCACTGTGAACGGTAATCTTACCGTCCATCATTGCTGCCAGTTTTTGGGTAATATTCAAACCAAGCCCGGTTCCCTCGGTAGCGCGGTTGGTTTCGGTATTAAAGCGCGAGTATTCCGAAAACAGCTTCTCTTGGTCTTCGGCTTTCATGCCCTGCCCGGTGTCCTCAACAACAAAACGCAGAATTATATCCGCGCCGGCTTCTATCCGGCTGCTTACCAACAGTTTTACATATCCTGCGTTGGTATATTTTATGCCATTGGAAAGCAGGTTGTTTAGTATTTGTTTCAGGCGCAGTTCATCACCCAACATTCGTGACGGCAGGTTTTCATCTACATCAAGTAGAAACTCTATTTGTTTTGACCCGATGCGTACAATGTTTAACTGCACGGCATCATTTATAAGGCTTGGCACATCGTATTCGGCGTTATTAATTTCAAATTTACCCGATTCTATTTTTGACATATCTAAAATATCGTTGATAATGCCAAGCAGATTAGTCCCGGATGCGTATATTTTTTGTAACGCCGATGCGTATTCATTAGGCAAATCTTTTTTTTGCATTTGTATCTGCGAAACGCCGATAATCGCATTCATAGGCGTACGGATTTCATGAGACATCGCGGCAAGGAAGTCGGTTTTGGCTTTACTGGCGGCAAGTGCTCTGTCGCTCGCTTCCACATAGTCGGTTACATCCGTAAGTACGCAGCAAATATTTTTTACGCCGTCCCGCGGGTTGTTTTTAATAAGAAAATAGTTATAATGGCGCACGGTATTATCGGACAAAGTGATACATAACGAGTCCATGCAGTTATCGTTTTCACTTTTGGCAAACTCCAAAAAGCTTGCTTTTAAAGCTTCGCTTGTGCTTTTTAATATTTCGTTTTCAAAGACCCCTTTTTTGTAAACGGCATCCACAAAAGATTTAGCCGGAATATTACGATATAACAAATTAAAGCCATAATCATAGACAAAGAAATAAACGGGCATTAGATTAAATATTTTTCTGGTGTTATCCATTAACAAGCCGATGCTTTCGACAATATATTTATAGCTTCCTAAATAATTACCAGCATAATTTATGTGCGCATCTATGTTGCCTTTTATAGCGTTGTCAGCTGTATTTCGCAGGTCATCTATCAGGTTGCCTATCGTAGTGATGACATTGCTGAAGGATCGATAAATAAGCCCTAGTTCGTCTTTGCGGCTCAATAAATCTTTTGGTATTTCGATACCTATATAGCCCTGTGAAAAATCGGTGACATCCGCGCTTAATTTAACAAGGGGCTTGGCAACATATTTATTGCTGTACAGCATGAGTACAACATAAATAACCGCAAATGAAATTACGGCAAACAGAATCAGAAAAAAAGTCACCCTGTTTATGTCTTCATACATCGGCTCTGCACTGATCTCTATTCCCAAAAAGGCAACTACATATCCTCCGGAATTGATTATTGGGGTATAGGCATAAAACACTCTCCCCTGTTCGTTATCGGAGAACACCGCTTCCCTGAAAGGCAGCCCGTCTCTCAAGACACGTTCGCTGCCGGGAAAAATAGATTTACTTTCCGTTTTGCCATATTGAGAATCATCAAAGCTCTGAGTCCTCTCGTTGAATATTGCGTAAAAAATATATGTATAGGTTTCCGCCTCTCCTGTATCTGCCAAAATATAAAGATTTTTTATATTAAAAATACTTTTAAGGCGGTACAACATTCTTTGAAGCTCCCAATAATAACCGTCCTTATTAAAGTTTGCGGAGTATTCTTCGATTTTATCTCCGTTTATTTGTGCGACAACAAACTCGTTTACATCAACCGTTTGCTTTTGGAAATTTTCAATATATATATTCCTAATGGTGAAAAACATAACGGAGAAAACCGCTATGAGCAAGATACCCACAACGGCAATAACAAGCAAGGACATATTAACAGAAAAAGAGCGTTTAACCTTGGTGTTTATCTGATCCTCCTAATTTTCTACAATAACATATTCGTAGGGAAGCTCAGAAGGTCTTACACCCATATCTTTTATTATGGATGTTGCAATTCCGTTTTCGTTTGTGGCAAGTTTATTAAGAATTTTTTCATAGTCCGCAGGCGAAAAACTTCTAAATCGCGCGTTTTTCATTTCTAAACCGCTGCCGCCGACATCCGTGCCCAAAAAACGGCTTTGTCCGCCCGGAAAATCACCTTGATAAAAAGACTCGATGGCTAAATTAACCGAATGTGAGATCATTTTCAGGGCTGATGTAATGATGGTTGGCGAATCGCCGCTTTGGTCGGCATCAACACCGATTACCCATTTACCTTCAATAGATTGTGCGGCTTGTATAACAGAAAAACCCATACGGCCTCCACAGGCAAAAATGACTTCGACACCGTCGTTATACCACGAGGCAGCTTTAGACTGCGCTTCGACAGTCGGGACAAAATCGCCGGTATAATCATATTTTATCGTTACCTCTCCCGGAGCCAAACCTAGCTCCCGCGCTGCAAAGTCCGCGCCCTGGATAAACCCGTAACCATAGGCGACAACAGCGGGCACCGCCCTTCCCCCGAGAAAGCCCAGACTCCGAAAGCCGTCTTTTACAATCGCGTAACCCGCCAAAAATCCTGCCTGCTCGTCCGCGAAAAGCACGGAATAGGTGTTGGGGGCTATTTTTTCCTCGAAATCATCACTGTCAAACCTTCCGTTGTGCGGGACTGCATCAATCATAATAAAATGCACTTGCGGATACCTATCCTGCAAGATAAACACCACTGTCGAAAAATTATAGCCGGGCATAACCAAAACCGAAACCCCTTCGCTTACCGCTGTTTCCACGGCTTTTAGATAATACTCCTCGCTCATGGTTTCGGGTTGATAATACTTGTAAGTAACATCATTGTTTTGGGCGTACCGTTGGATTCCTTCATACGCGCTTTGATTGTATGTCCCGTCGTTTATCATGCTCTTTTCGGTAAGGATAAGACCTATGTCAACCTTATCTTTCTTCGCGCAGGAAGACAGACCGCCAACGGCCATAATTACCGCTGTCAATAAAACCAATGTTTTTTTCATACTTTAAACCCCTTTATTTGTTTTAACATATTCGGATTGAACCGAAAAGCCCTATGCCATAAGATTGGCATTATTGTCATCAACATTTATGTAATAGGGTTAAAAGAGCAAACCGCGAACGTATAATTATGCACCATGTTTTTATAATTGCCGGCCTCGTCAAAAATGGGACACATTTCGCTTCCGGTATACGCCGCGCTGTATCGAAAAGGAGCTTCGTTCTCATTTTCAAACGCCTGCGAAAGCTCGGCAATTTTTCGCAGTTCCGCGTAGAAATTCGCTCCTAAAGACCATAACCGAGCCGCGCTGATAAAAATCAAAATGTCGTTCCTCTTTGCCTTTATTACCTCTTTGATTAAATTCTCCGTGTTTAAAAGAGTTTCTTCGCCTTCCAGATATGAAAGGGTGATTTTCGCGCCCGGTTCCAAACCCCTCGCGGCAAACACATATTCAGTGTCTTTGACAATACCCAAAAACGCGCACCCGACTTTAGTGCCGTTCACGTATGTCAAACGCGCAGGGATTGCCATCATGCTTGTTCCCACTTTATCGGAAGATACAAGGCCCTTTTTCCTGAAATATTCCAGCGCGGGTATGCCGTTTACGCTTTTTAAAATAGCTCCGTCAGAGTCGGTAATCTCAGCTTCTTCTCCCAGTGTTTTATTAATCAGAAAAGACGTGCCTACATAAAATTCAGGTTTAAAATCTCCGTAAAAAGCGACAAACGCGCACATGGAATCGGAGATTTTTCCGTTTCCAAGAACAAAATTGGCATCATGCGAGTCAATCATATTGAAGACTTGCATTCCAAAAAGCATTACATCTTCATCAGGCGTATTAAGGTTAAGATAAATATTGTTAATCGAATAATGCGGCACAGGCGGTAAAAACGGCATTACCATCTTTGGCTTTTCCTTCGCGTAAAGCTCCCTGCCCATCTGTGTTATTTCTTCTTTTAAATCCGGTCTTTTCTTTTTATACATATCGTCAACCGTACGGACAGCAAAGTAACTGTTTTCGCTTGTAAACATGGTA
>Ga0099364_10003726_pt1 | contig 23492 bp, 24 predicted proteins | sample TergutTh196P3_FD_73070 | JGI IMG/M metagenome (GOLD analysis project Ga0099364, IMG submission 73070) | Microcerotermes parvus P3 segment gut microbial communities from Pointe-Noire, Republic of the Congo - Th196 P3 | ecosystem: Host-associated > Arthropoda: Insects > Digestive system > Gut ...
CAGCTACCCGTAGCGCATGCTCCTTCTGCTCATCGGTTTGTTCTTCTGTACCTTCTTTTTGCTCTGTCTCGCTACTGGCTTCTTCTGCCGACGGAGAAATTTGATATCCTTTGTCCCGCACTCCATCGAAGAAAGCAAGGACACGCTCCAGATATGGGTTTCCAGCAAGATAATTGCTCGCATAATAATCTGTATAATAAAGGAGAGGTGAGCTCGTGTCATAATCTCTCTGACTTGCGTCTTTATCAATAGTTTTTAAATCTCTGACTATCGAGGCCATACCTACGCTCGTCTCTCCAGTCTGCATATATTCCAACACATTTCCAATCAATCTTTCAATCTCCGCGTCCAACGAGTCCTTTTCGTGTTCTGTATCCGCCGGAGTTTCGGCAGCCATAGTTAATTTAAAGGCAACGTCTTCCGGACTCGCAGGAGAAATCCCCCCCCCAGTAGAGAGAGCAACAGAAGCAGTACGATCTGTGCCCACGTTGACATCCATATCGCCGTCACCTACATAAGGAGCCCACGCTCCGACCGCTGCTTGTCCTGGTATTGTTGGTTTATTTCTGTCCATCGTTTTTCCTGTCTTTTTCTTTTGCTAATACATCCCTACTCTAGCATAATCATATTAAAAAGTCAAGAAAGAGGATCCGCCGCTATTCGCTGACGCCCAACTCAATCCGCTTGAACTGCCGAACAACGATATTCTCACCAAGTTTAGCAATCGCATTTTTAACCAAAGTATCAACGGTAATCGAGTCATCCTTCCAAAACGGCTGGCTCAACAAAACCAATTCGTCAAAATATTTCTTCAGCTGGCCGTCGATGATTTTCTCCAGCACGTCAGCCGGTTTCTTGGCGTTCTTCTCGTCCGTTTGGGCGGCCTCCATCAATTCGCCTTTTTTGCGCTCGATTTCTTCGGTCGGGATATCCGCGTCGCTGACCCATTTCGGGTTCATAGCCGCGACCTGCATGGCGATTTCGTGCGCCAGCGTTTTGAAATCGTCAGTCCGCGCCACGAAGTCCGTTTCGCAGTTCAGCTCGACCAGCACGCCGATGCGGCCCGAGTGGACGTAGGCTTCGATCAGGCCTTCGCGGGCTTCGCGTTCGCCGCGTTTTTCGGCTTTGGTCAAGCCTTTTTCGCGCATCGCTGTTAAGGCCGCGTCGAAATCGCCGCCAGCGTCGACCAGGGCGACTTTGGCGCCGGTCAGGCCTACGCCTGTTAGTTCTTTCAGTTTCTTGATTTGTTCGATTGAGATTTCCGCCATTTTATTCCTTTCTTTCACACTGTCATCCTGAACTTGTTTCAGGATCTAATTTATAATTTCAGATTGTCATTTCGAGCTTGTCGAGAAATCTCTGCATAATTGGCAGATCCCTCGGCTTCGCTCGGGATGACATGTGCATTTCAATTGTTAATTGATTGGATCCTGAAACAAGTTCAGGATGACAAGCCGGGGGTTACTTTTCCTCAGCCTTTTCTTCTTTCTTCCCCGCCAAATCAGTCGGCTTCGGTCCCGCCTTGTCAACATTTTCCTTGACGACCTTGGCTGAACCTTGCTTTACCGCATCAGCAACATAATTCGTGATCAGTTGCAACGCCGCAATCGCGTCGTCGTTGGCCGGGATCACATAATCGACCCCTGTTGGATCAGCATTCGTGTCGCAGATCGCGATCACCGGAATATTCAATTTGATCGCCTCGGCGACGGCGTTGTGGTCGTCGACCGCACTGGTCACGAAGACCGCACCCGGGCGACCGCGCATGTCCTTGACGCCGCCGTACTTGACGTTCAGCGCGTCGATTTCCTCTTGGAAACGTTGGACTTCCAGTTTGTTGTAGCGGTTAGCCAGTTCGCCGCTAACCATTTTCTTTTCAAGCAGTTTGAGCTTCTTAATCTGCGAAGACATGGTTGACGCGTTTGTCAACATGCCGCCCAGCCATCGTTCCGCCACATATGGCATGTTTACCGATTCGGCGGCCACGCGAACGATTTCGCGCGCCTGCTTTTTCGTGCCGACGAACAAAACTTGGCGGTTTTTGGCCGCGGTTTCTTCGACGAATTTCAGGGCTTTTTCCAGCTCGTCGACCGTTTTTTCCAGATTGATAACGTGGCTGTCGCCGCGTTTGCTGTGGATGTAGCCGGCCATTTTCGGGTTCCACCGCGCCGATTTGTGACCGAAATGCGCGCCGGCCTCGAATAATTGTTTGATGTCAACTGTTGACATTATTTGAACTCCTTCTCTTCGCTTTCCGCCCTGAGATTCAGGAGCTACGCGGAAAACTGATTCATTAAATTATTTTACAACGGCAATTATATCTGAAAAAGTTTGAAAAATCAAGGGCTTGCACTCTAATTCAAAATTTGCTAAACTCTTACCATAAGTGTAATCATAAGGTGGGGAGAAAATGAAAGAAAACAGCAATCCATTCCAACCAGCTCTGGCGCAGCCGGCTGATGACTCAGCGTTGAATACCGACTCGGCCGCTGATAACTTTACCGACGACGCCTCGGCGCCGATCGATAATGCTAAACCGCCGCGTCCGGCAGTTTCGCTCGATGGGATCAGCCGACCAAGCGATTCCGGTGATGATACAACGAGCAGCGATTCGACTGATACAAATGATACCAACACCGCAGCCGATTCCAACAGCCCGACATTTGGCAGTGACCCGCTAGACGGGATTTCGATCTCGCCTGATGCAATTCCGTCAGAGCCTACGAGCGATCCGCTCAGCCAAATTGCCGCGCTGACCGATGACGACCAACCCGCCCTGCCGACCGACGCCAAACTACCAAAAGACCAAAAACAGCCCAAGCAGTTCACGATTTCGATTCTGACGATTATTTTCTTCGTTCTGACATTGGCCGGCGCTGCTGGTACGGGCTACTTCTGGTGGCAAAACAGTGAGAACGCCGATGCTCGCGCCGACGCCGAGGCCAAGGTCGCACAGCTGACCGACCAGACAGTCGACACCAGCACCTCTGAAAACAAGGCAACTGGCCAATTCGACGCCCTTCAGGACAGAGTCGCAGACCTGACCAAACAGAGCGAAGACAAGCAAAAGAAACTCGACGAAAACAAGAAAACTATCGATGACCTGAACAAGAAAGTCACCGACCTGAACAAGGCCAAAGAAGACGCCGAAAAGAAAGCCGCCGACACCAGCGCCTTGGTCACCAGAGTCGATAAAATGATACAGCTACTAGAGAGCGGCCAATCCGCGCCGTAGCAGAACGAAACGATTCTGATAATCTACAGCTAACAGCAGTTGACTTTCCCCTAAACTTAAGATAGAATATTTCAAGTTATGAAAAAAAGTTTACACCCCACCGAATATCGTTTGGTCGTCTTTCTGGACGAAGCCGCCGGCTTTTCCTTTTTGACCAAATCGACCGCGCCGACTACTGAAACAATTAAATGGGAAGACGGCAAGGAATACCCGCTGGTCAAAATCCACATCAGCAGCGCATCGCACCCATTCTTCACCGGCGAAGAAAAGATCATCGACACCGAAGGACGCGTTGACCGTTTTGCCGCCCGCATGAAGGCCGCCGAAGCCCACCGCGCCAAGATAGCCAATAAGACCGCTAAGCCTGTTAAATCTACCCCAGCAGCGGCCAAGACCGACGACAATTCTGCTGACGATGCAGCCACCGCCGTCGCCGAAGCCGTAGAAAAGGCCGAGAAGCAATCCTCTGCTAAAAACTAAAGATTCGTCAGAAATCCCAGCACAAAAAATCTCCGCTACATGCGGAGATTTTGAATTCAATATTCAACTATTCAAGCTACCTATAGTTCAACCGCTTTTGTATTACCTATCCAGAAGACAGCTCTTCCGTTTGGGCCCACAGAGAAGTATAGTTTGTTGGGCAAGAGCCCATTTAGCGCATCATAAACATTTTGGTCAAAAATCTGATCTTCTTCACCTATGGTTGCAGCACTTTCCATCGCCTCTTGCAATAAAGTATTATCGTTATGCCCATCAGCATGAACTTCGGCGCCATTATATTGCGTTGCGAATGATACTGGCTTTGCGGAGTCAAAGGCCGACTGTCCCTTTAGCCATTCCAGATGGTTCGTAGCCCATTCCTTAAGATCCTCGTCCGACTCCTCTTCGTCTGTGCCATTGATAATATCCATTGTTTCATTATATTCTGTCGCAAGATATTCTGACCCTTTGCGAGCATTGGCCTGTAGCTGTTTCGATATTGCACTCGATAGTTCTTCGAATAATCGCTGCAAGGCATCGCGACCCTGTGAGTCAACGCTCTGATGGGCTGTTTCCAGCCACTGTTTTTGTAGCGTGTCTAAAATCGAGGTTAATCTTAGTACTTCTTCAAGGGAATTTCCGCTAGACATCAAATCATTCAGCTGCGCACGAAAGCCCCCGTAGTTGTCCATCAACGCCAACAATGCGGTTGCTCCTTTCTCGGCCACTTCTTCAAGAGACTTTTCGTAATCCGTCGGCAAACCAAATTGCTCTGGGCGCCGGTCGGTTTGAGTGTCAGGATCAACCGGTACTTCGTCGGTAATGTAGGGCGGAAGCCCACTAGCCCTTTGTTGAGCAAGTATAGATGCTCGATCTCCTATGCCTTTTATCTCTGCGCTAAAAGGCACCCCCCCCCTATACTCTCTTCGCACAACGGCAGGTGTACCACTGGACAATTCCACTGGAACGTCAATAGCGAAGCTATCGCTACTCCCACCTGTCTCATCGGTTTTACCTGTACCATGTCTAGGTATGTCCATTTCTTTCCCTTCCATTTCTTAATGAAATTTTGCTACATATTACTCTTTTTCATCAAGTTTGTCAAGATGCTTATGCAGGCAACCATCCTCTTTGATCTGTGCGGTCTACAACTGCCATGATATAATAGTCAACATGAATATAGATTTGGAAACTATCCGCGCCGAACAGCGCGAACTGGCAGATTTCTTGGCAAACCCGAATGCTTTTTCCGATCCGGATTTTAAGGAAAAAGTCCGCCGCTTTAGCGAACTGGAAAGCTTGATTACGAAAGTTGAAACGCTTGAGACTGCGCGAAAGAATCTGAAAGAAAGCCAAGAGCTCGCAAGCAGCGAAAACGAACTAGCCGAACTAGCCCGCGAAGAAATCCCCCTGTTAGAAGGCAAAATTGCCGCACTGGAAAACGAATTGGCCGAGCTCTTAACACCGCGCGACCCGAACGATAACAAAAACGCCATTGTCGAAATCCGCGCCGGCGCCGGCGGCGACGAAGCTTCCTTATTCGCCTCAGAACTCCTGCGAATGTACTTGAGATACTGCGAAAACCACCGCCTGAAAACTGAAATCCTCAGCGAAAACGTCAACGACGCCGGCGGCTACAAGGAAGTCATTTTCGAAGTCAAAGGCGACCGGCCCTACGGCCAGCTGAAATTCGAATCTGGCGTGCACCGCGTTCAGCGCGTGCCCGTCACCGAGAGCCAGGGGCGGATTCACACTTCGACCGTGACGGTAGCAGTTCTGCCCGAAGCTACCGAAACCGAAATTAACATCGACCCGAAAGATTTGCGAATTGACATTTACCGCAGTTCCGGCCACGGCGGTCAGTCCGTCAATACGACCGATTCTGCCGTCCGCATCACTCACATTCCGACCGGCATCGTCGTAACCAACCAGGACGAAAAATCCCAGATCAAAAACAAGGAAAAGGCCATGAGCGTGCTGAGAAGTCGTCTGCTCCAGCTCGAACTGGACAAAGTCGCCGAGAAAGAAACCGCCGAACGGCGTGCCTTGATTGGCTCGGGTGATCGGTCAGAAAAGATTCGAACTTATAACTTCCCGCAGGATCGGATTACGGATCATCGGATCGGGTATTCGCGGTCTGGGATTCCCGGGGCGTTAAATGGCGAAATCGACGACTTAGTCGAAAAGCTCGCCGCCCGCGAACGAGAACTGGCCCAAGGAGAGAAATAGTGCCGCTTTATTACATAACCGGACCGGCCGGTTCAGGTAAAACAACCGTCATAGAAGAATTGATTCGTCGCGGATACGAAGCCCATGACATTGACGATATGGCCGATTGGTTTAACGAGGCTACCGGTGAATTCGCCCCAGAGGATCTTGGCTCAACTGCCGCAGAGCGTGATGGTATCCCCGACTTTTACGAAAAGCATTCTTGGAAAGCTCATAAAGGTAAGATTGAAGAACTCGCAAAATCAGCCAATAGCAAAACTATCTTTCTCTCTGGTAATATGAGTAATGAAGAAGAGTTTGTCCATCTGGCCAATAAAGTCTTTGCCCTGGTCATAGACGATGATACTTTGCGCCATCGATTGACGACACGAACAAATAACGACTACGGCAAAAATCCAGTTGAACTGCAAAACGAGTTGGGCTGGAACATCGGATCGGCCGATAGATACGCGGCGGCCGGCTACGAAGTCATTGATGCGACACAGTCGCTAGGAGTCGTTATTGATAAAATTCTAAGTTTGACAAATGAAAATTAGCGACTGGATTTCCGATACTTCAAAGAGGATTGAAGAAGCTGGAATTGATTCCGCTCACCTGGACGCTGAGCTAATCTTGGCACATGTTTTAGGCAAATCGCGCGAATGGCTACTGGCACATAACGATTCTCTAATTGAAAAAGAGATTCTGGGACGAATTCAAGATGACATAGATCGACGCGTAAATCGCGAGCCCTTGGCCTATATTCTAGGCAAAAAAGAGTTCTACGGCCGCGAATTCGTCGTTTCTCCCAACGTATTGATCCCCCGCCCCGAAAGCGAACAGATTATTGTAGAGCTAGCGAAAACCCTGGAACTTCATTTCAAGAAGGCTGCGCCGCCGGCAACGGCCGGGGCGAGGAAGATCGGGCTGTCGCCAATGACGATTGGCCGACACCCAATCTGTGCTTCTGGAAATGATGTTCCAGGATTTTCGCGGTCAAAAATCTTAGACATTGGTACTGGTTCTGGGGCACTGGCAATCACAGCCGCATTAGAATTCCCTTTTTTGCAAGTTACCGCCAGCGATATTTCCAACGCAGCCATGGGGACCGCCAGGCAGAACGCAAATAAACTCGGCGCAAAGGTCACTTTTCTTAAATCAGATCTGCTAAATAACATCGATGAAAAATTCGATATTATACTCGCCAATCTACCCTACGTCGACAAAAAATGGCAGGCCTCCCCGGAAACAAATCACGAACCAGAAATCGCCCTATTCGCTGCGAACAATGGTTTAGACCTGATTAAGAAGCTGATTAAGCAAGTGCCGAAAAACCTTAACAAAAATGGCTTTCTTATTCTAGAAATGGATTCGCGCCAGATCAAAACTATAAAGAAATTCGCTGCTGAACACAATTTTCAAACTGTCAACGAATGGCCATTTGGTTTAGTCCTAAAACAACCCGCCGAACCCAACAACTAGCAACCCGATCACCGCAATCGCGAAAATCACCGAGACCTGGACTTCGTGCCACTGGATTTTGTGGTCATTATGCCAGCCGGCATAGGCTCGCTCGGCCACGAAAGATAAAACTGCGATAACGATAGCCATCTGTGGAACCCTCAGTAGCGGCGTAATCTGATACGCCACTGTCCAGTGCCAGGCCGCGAAAGCCAGCTGCGACACCGCCAAGCCCCAGATCAGCGCCAGCAAAGTCTGGTCCTTTTCCTCGTGCAAGCCCAGAATCTGTCGCGCCGCCGCAAAAGACACGATAAAGGCCAGTCCAACCACCGCCCACAGCGGCAATAGATACGCTACGCCGAAAATCGCCATCAGCCCAACAAACTGGCTGACACCGGATTGAACGAGGATCAGTTTGTGTTTGTGCTGCGGCTTTAGCCAAATCAGCCAAAAAGCATAAAACGCTCCTAGTACGATCTGCATCGGCCAAGCCATCATAGCAACAGCCGAACCCAGAACGCCAGCCTGCCACATCAGCACCACCATGCCCAAACCCATTACCAAATCTGGCAAGCTGCTCAGGATGTTATTCCACCAATAACGCGGCCGCACCGCCAACACGCGCCATTTGGACAACAAAACCAACAGCAGCGCCGGCCACGGCGTGTCGGGGAAAAACATCACTGTCGCGACCACCAAAGTCGCGAACAACAGATTGAAAACAGCGTGCAGCACGTCAGCCCAGAGGCCGCGCTTGCGTGCTAATCTAATCCACTCTACCATTGGGACATTATAGCACAAGAAGACGAGCGAAAAGAAAATTATTTTCTTTTCCGAGGCGCCGCAGTGCTACATCATTTCGCGAAATGTTATAGCACAGAAAGATGGAGGGAGAGAATTCCGAAACGAGCAAATTACTCTAACATCTAAGCCCATCCTGCGACAAAACTGGGTAAGCTTAGTGAAATTCTTTTTCAAGAAATTTGAAGTGTCTGAGAGATAGCGAGTTTTCAAATTTCCTGATAAGAATTTTACTGGGCTTACGCCATGTTTTGGTGCTCGGATGGACGTGATGTTGGAGTAATTGGCGGTCAGAACTTAGAAAATACAATTGGACTTTTTAAAAAAATTAGCGTAAACTAGATGAAGTGAATCCAGATAAAACTCCTCAGAATGTTACGCCTAATGGTGGCACTATTGATGGTGTCAGCCCACCGCCGCAAGGCATTCCTGGACAAACAGCGGCCCCATCATTTCAGGATATCCGCGGTTTGCCATTGCCGCCCGCTCCTCAGCCAAATCCTTCTGCGCCCATCCAGGCCCCACCCCCGGTTCCTCATAACAATCCGTTCAAGGAAACCACCATAACTGCCGGCCCGGCACCAACTGCAAATAGCCCGATCGACCAGGGCCAAACAGCCCAACCCATGCCGTCGACTGCTCAAACTCAGGTCACGCCGGCTACCGCAGACGTGCCTGTTGCCAACCAGGTCCAGGCCACATCCGCTGCCACACAGACAACGCCCATTATCCCGAACAACCCCCTGAAGAAAACTCCAATCGAGACACCCCGCCCGACCGCCAAAAAAGGTTGGGTGCGCGACATAATCGGCCTAGGGGTTTTTATCACCGTTGTTATCGTCGGTGCCTGGCTGATCAACATGTTGGTTTTTCGCAGCTTCAACGTTGTCGGCCCCAGCATGGAACCGACACTCGAGGGCGAAAACGGCCGCAGCGACCGATTGATCGTCAACCTTCTTCCCGTAACCGGCGCACATATTGCTGGTAAAGAATGGGTGCCATCGCGCGGTCAAATTATCGTGTTCAAGAATCCAAAATTCACGCCGGGCAGCCCTGACGAATATATCGTCAAGCGCGTCATCGGCTTGCCCGGCGAACGCGTTACCGTCACCGATTGCGTACTAAAAGTCCATAACTCAGAACACCCGAATGGCTTCAATCCTTATCCAGATTTCAAGAACTTTACAGAGAACGACGCCGAGATTAATACCTGCGTCGAAGGCGCTGGCACTGATGTTACCGTGCCCGATGACCAGATTTTCGTGGTTGGCGACCACCGCGTTGGCATTTACTCTATGGATTCACGCGATGGCGGCGGGCGGGCGTCATTGGGGACGATCCCGCTGGATGACATTATTGGACCAGTTGCGCTGCGGATCTGGCCGATTGATCAGCTTAAGATATTTTAGATCTATAATCTCTGCAAAAAGAAAAACCGCTCGGGTTTTCTTGACGAGCGGTTTACTAAAAATTTGTCCAAACTACTTGATTGAAGTGATTTCAATCCGCGAATATTGCTGTCGATGACCGCGAGTTTTGTTAACACGTTTCTTGGCTTCGTAGCGAATCGCGGTGACTTTGTCGCCTTTCACCAATGGCTCGACGACCTTGGCGCTGACCTTGACATCTTTTACCTCTGGTGTGCCAATTTTAGAACTTTTGCCGTCGACTAGCATCAGTGGTGTGAATTCCAATTTGCCGCCTTCTTTTGCATCGGTGATCAAATCAACTAGAATCTTTTCTTTCTCGGCGACGATGTACTGTTTGCCACCGACCAAAATAACTGCTTTCATATCGTCCTTTCACGCACGTTTATTTGCGCAACCAACTCATGATTCACGCCCGCGCGAAATTTCTTAAAAATTAACTGTCTGAGTATAACAGATTGGGTGAATTTTAGCAAATCCCTTTGCGCCTAGGGCTGCTGCGTGCTCGAAACGCTCTCGTTCTCTGCGATATTGACCAATTCACGAACCGTTGCATCTGCGTCTTTTTCATCAGCGACCGGTTCGTTTTGACTGACCGCCATCACTTCGCCAGCATTCTCGGCAATTTCGCCTATCAGGATGTCGACCTCTGAATCAATAATGTCCTGTAGCGTCAGGTCTTCGCCGCCCGCTTTAGCAGATTCTTCGACAAGCGCCGCGATTTTGTCCTGTTCGCCATCTTGCGCCCATTGTTTGACTTCGTCAATTCTGTCTGGTCCTACCACTGCCATTATGTTAGCACCGACTCTCTCGTCCAATGTAGCGTTAAGGAGTTCCAAAAACGCCGTTTCCTCGTCGATTGGTTGCGTCGACAAGATAACGCCCAGTTTTTCCAGTAGTTCCCTTGTGATAATTTTTGACATATTTAATCCTCCTTGTTATTTTTCTAAGAAAATTGTGAAAAACGCGATGTTGCACGACTGGCCGCTGCACTACGGCGATTTTCAGCTCGCTGATCTGACATATCTGCCTTGATTCGGCGTTCAGCCGCCTCGCGAGCAACCGCACGTTCATCCGAATTGCCGACCAGCAAATCGCCTTGCCCACCGGCTTTCGCTGTGTCCTTCGCAATCCTGTTCGCCTGCCAACGCGCAGTTAGCCGGTTAATTGGTCCGATTATGCGTGTTCTTCCACTAGTCTTGCTTTCCAGGACTCGTTGATAGATTTCGTCGTAGCTCATATTTGCTAAATTGCCCAATCGCTGAGCCTGTCGTGATTCCTGTCCAGCCAAGACCGCGCCGCCAATCTGACGAGCTTCCGCGCGAGTTTGTTGCTCAGTTTGCCCCTTCGCTCTTGTTCTCTCTGCAAAGACCTGATCATGGTTTGCAATTCTTCTTTCCCAATCAATTACTATGCCTGCGTCACTCAAAAACTCGCTTTTATCGTTTAGATCCTTGATTCTACTTTTCAAGTCCTTGAGCTGTTTTTCCTTATCGGGCGATAGTGAAAACGTCCACGGAGCCGCAGCTTTTTCTTCTTCAATATTTTTATTAAGATTAGCAAGAGATTCTTCAGCCTGTTCACGAGCTTTATTAATCATCCCGCGGGCTTGCTCTACCTGCCCACCCAGTTTCATCAGGTTTGCAATTCGATCTGCGGGACTGCCTTCGTTTTTTGCTCTACGCATCAAAGAGTCCACACGCTCAGTCAGATCGCCTTTGCTTATGTCTTGTATGTTCTTGCCGTCCTCAGTCTTGCCATTCTCGTCTAATAGATTGGGGATGCGGAACCCTCCGTCGGCTTCCTGTGATTCGTCGATTTCTGCGGCTGGAGTCTCTGGCGTAGCTTCCGCATCACCATCGCCGCCGACCGATAGGTCAAGAATATCCTCGGCAGCTTCAGCCGCTTCGGCCATTTCCGGTTCTGACCCATCCTCAGGAGATGCTGCTTCGTCCTCGACACCCGTAGCATTTTCTCTCGCGAATTCTTGGCGTGCCTGTTCCGCCAATCGTTGCGCTGCATCCTCTGTAAGGCCAGCGGCGAGCGCTCCTTCGTATATCGTCTTGGATAAATTATGCTCTTTGTCTTCTAATCCATCGCGGATTTGATCTGCATTAGCACCAATAATGTCCATTTGATCTTGCGATATAAATTTTCCATCGGGACCGCGACCCGCTTCATCAACATTTACTATATCGGCCATTTCCATTGCAGTGCCTGCAACCTCTTTCTTAGCAGCCTCTTTATCTGACGAAGGACGTCGTTCGTTAAGCTCTCCTGTTGTCAACGTTGAGTCTGGCGCCAAGTCCGGATCTGTAACAAAGGTTTCACTTGCCGATAATGTACCCCCCCCCGCCGCCGGAAGTACATCATCCCATCCGGTAGATGCCGGTGGTTTATCGCCCGCCGATGCCGTAGATACTACTGTCTCTGCCATTTTTTTCTCCTTGTTGTTTGTTCATTTCTAATCCTACGATTAACATTAGCAGATTCGAAAAGAAAAATCAATAGCCTTTTTCCACCGAACTGACAGATTATTTCTTGTGCAGCAAATCCCGTCCGACAACTTCGTTGGCGTACAACCAACCGGCCAGATTGCCGCCATCCAAATATTCGCCGCGGGCCGGCACAACTTTCATTACACCGCCAGTTTGCACAAATTTGTTGATCGGGTCAGTGATGAAATGCTCACCATTATGTGTCGGCGCATCATCGCCGGAAAATTCCGTTACTAATTTAAGGAGCCGCGGCGGAAAAACATATTTGCTGATATTGATCAGGTTGGACGGTGCATTGTCTGACGTTGGCTTTTCGACAATTCCTGCAAAGTTACCCCGTTTGTCCAGATCAATTACGCCGTACTTACTGACCTCTTCGAGTGCAATTTCAGGTGCCAGCATGGCGGCTTCGTCGTCGTTGTCACGCAGCTCGATCATACGCTTGAACCCACTGTGTTTGGCAATTATTTCGCTACGTGGTGCGTGACCACTCAGTTCCTTATCATGATAATAAAGGAAATCATCGCCCATTGCGACCAAAACAGGCGCATCGAAATTATCGATTTCGCGCAGAGCTAACGCAACAGGAATCGTCGTGCCGTACTTATTATTCTGCGGTTGTTCGACGTAATGAAACGTGATATTTTCTGGCGGCTGGATCTGCTTTAATTCAGCGGTTTTTCCTTTGGTCACTAGACATTCTTCTAATTTTTTATTATGCCCAAAGTACTCGCGAATCTGCGTCGATTCTTCGCCGACAACAAACCAGATGTCAGTAATGCCGGCCGCGACACAATCCGCCACGACATAATCAACAATCGGACGATTGCCGATCGGCAACATACATTTTTCGATTGTCTTGGTTATTGGCAGGCGGCGCGTGCCGTAACCAGCAACAGGAATTATAGCAGTGGTGATTTTACTTTTCATTTGACCATTCTAACACAAAAGGACCCGACGAGAACAAACACCAAGCCTTATTTGCCACCTTTCTTCCGAATGTATAAATATATTCATCACCCGCTCGGTACGACAATGAATAAATTCATTCTGTCCGCTCTCTCGCTCGAATATCATCATGATCCAACCCATAGAAGTGCGCAATTTCGTGCCATAGGGTATGCTTGATCTGTTCGCGGAAATCTTCTTCATCCCGCGCGATCGTGGCCAAAGGAATCTTAAACAAAGTAATTTTGTCGGGCAAAACCAAATTGTATCCGGCGCCGCGTTTGGTCAAAGGAATCCCTTCGTAAAGGCCGAGCAGCAACCCGCCATCTCGCGTTTTTCGCAACTGTTCCGGTGTCGGATTATCCGCATAAGTTATCGCCACGTTGTCCAAACCTTTGATCCGCCCTGGCGGCAGTTCGTCCATCGCGCGGGCAATCAAGTCGTTGAATTCGGCATCGGTCGGTGGCGCGATCATTCTTTCGCAATCTTCTTTACGATTTCAAGTAGCGCTGGGAATTCTATGTAGCCAAACTCAGCGTTCAGATGCCCGCCGTTCTTAATATAAATCGGCTCGACGCTCAGGTTTTTGGCCAATTCCTCCGTTTCCGATTTCGGCACATACGGATCATTGTCGCCAGCAATAACGAATATTTGGCCTGCGTTTTTCTTGATCAAATCCCAATCAAAATCCTGATTTGTAAAAGTATGATTCGGAATGTCAAAAGCTTCGTCGCCCAGATCGTGCAAAAATCCGCTGACGAAAATCGTCGCCTTCAACGGTTCGGCACGATCCTGGTTCAGAATGCTCAGCATGTAAGTCGCGCCACATGAATGCCCGACCAGGATCGTATTTCTGTCGAATTCGAACTGCGTCTGTTCGCGCAAGGCTTTGCACCAATTATCGACCGACTGATTTTCCGGCGTCGGAAATTTCGGCACAAAGACTTCATGACCGAGGTTTTCTAATTCTCTTTTCAGCCACGGAAACCAATTGCCTTCGGGGCTACCACTAGTTCCGTGTAGGATTACGACTTTCATATGACTATTATACAAAGAAACCCCTTGTCCACAACATTGAAAAAGCAACCCCCAACAATATGTAGAATAGTGCGGCAATCATCAATACTATCGCCACCGTCTTTTCGTGTCGCCTAATTCCCAGGATGGAGTTGACGATCTGCGCAATTGCTACCGTGAACAATAACAGACTAATACCTGGCTCTAAAAACATTATGGGCATAAATAGCGCCAACGCACTTAATAAAATTGCGCCTTTTAAGTAGAATTTTTTGCCGCCGGTTGATTCGTTATTCGTGCGATGCGGATTTATTATAGCGGCAATTGCGGAAACCACCACTGTCAAACTCACCAGGATATTTGCTATTATCCAAATCTTCATCTCGCCCGGAGCAGCCCCGATCGGTACATCGCCCTGCCACAAGTTGCCTTTGCAATAGACGGCACCAGCTATCGCATTTATTGGATCATCCCCTGGGCAGAGACCCCATTCGCGATAGGTATATATTGGCAAGAACGAAAGAATCGCCAGGCCTATTAGGATAATTCCTGCAATGTATAAAACTACTTTCTTCTTCATTGGTTATTTTCCTTTGATAGCGATAACTTCGATCTCGATTTTGCAGCCTTGCTTGACTAAATTGCTAACCTCGACCAAAGTACTAACCGGTTTGCTGCCAGTGAAATATTTGTTGCGAATCGGCGAGACCTTCGCGAAATCATTGATATCGGTCAAGAAGATTTGCGCTTTGACGACATCATCCAAACTGGCGCTAGCCTCGTTCAAGATATTTTGAATCTGTTGAAAGACGTATTCTGTTTGTTCCTCGATATCGTCGCTAACGACGTTGCCTTCCGAATCTTGCGCAATCTGACCGGTAACGAAAATCATTTCCGAGTCACCGATATCGACCTTTAGGCCGTGCGAATAGGCTCCCATGATTTCGGCTGAACCTTCTGGTGTGATCTGTTGTTTAGGCATTATTTTCCCTTCTTTTATAGATTAATTTTATCACACATCCGTTCCCATTTAGTCTCAAGTTGCTTTAGTGATAAGAATTTTGAGATCTGCACTATCAATTTTAACAGTGGTTTTAAAACCGTCGTTTGCTGCAAATTCCGTTGTCAAAGTCTCATTCGCAATCGTCTCGCGCCATTCGCCGATAGCTTTTTTCAGTTCCTCGTCGTCGGTTTCCAGCGAAAGTTTTATGCGGTCGTCGACGTTCAATCCGGCTTGTTTGCGAGCGTTCTGCACAAAGCGAATGACTTCACGCGACAAACCTTCGCGGCGTAATTCCGGCGTGGTCGTTTTATCCAGATAGACCATGCCAATACTAGCACTCGCCGTCATCATAGACTCGATTTCCGAAAGGTCTCTGTTGGGCATCTCTTTTTCGAAATCATCTGCCCAGACAACCTTTTTCACATTTAGCTCTTCGCGGATAATCTCTTCATAGTTTTCTGCCAGTTTCGCACCAGTATAGACCGCAAAATTCAGTGGCCGTCGAATTTTGATCGACTCCTGATCATCGCCTTTGTACATACGTAGCGCCAAGCCAGTGTTGATGATTTCCCGCGTTCGTGCCATGTCGTCGAGCACCTTTTGGTTAATGTCAGTAAATGTCAACCAGTCCAATAAATGAACGCTCTCAGCCTCTTCCCCGCCCGTCAATTTCTGATATAATTCCTCCGCCAAAAACGGCGTGAACGGCGCCAATAATCCCGCCAACATTACCAAGACCGTATGCAAAGTCTTGTACGCATCATTCTTGTCCGAATCGTCTTCACTTTTCCAGAAACGCCGCCGTGACCGCCGCACAAACCAGTTCGACGCATCGTCAATAAACGGCAAAATCGGGCTCATCGCATCTGGCAAATTGTACTCGTCCATGTGCTCGGTTATCTCGGCACGCAGCTCGTGCAGGCGGCTGATGATCCAAATGTCCAGCGGGTTTTTCAGGTCTTCCAATTTGACATAGTTGCCGATACGATAATTATATTCCCAACCCGGCTGGTAATTTTTCGTCTTGCGCCAATCTTTCTCGATCGCTTCGGGCCAAGTCAGTCCGTCGCAAATTACTTGCATGGCAAATTGCGGCGCCTTGTGGGCCAAGACCGCCACGTTTTTTCCAGCATATTTTTCGCCTAATTCCTTTAAGAATTCACGCACGCGCTTTTCGACATCATGCATCGATTCGCCATTCGGAAACGGCACGTCGATGTGTTCTTCGTCGCGAATTTCAGAGGTCGGCGCACCTTCCAAATCGCCGACGTTGATTTCGCGCAATCGCTTGTCCGTGATAATCTTTGCGCCCGGGAAGAAGATTTTGGCCGATTCAACCGCCCGACCTAAATCCGAACAAAATATCGCGTCGAACTTCCTATCCTTCAAATGTTCCGCCATTTTTTCGCTCTGCTCAATACCAAGTGGCGACAATTTACCGTCGCCCCACGCACACGCAATTTCGTTTTCGTTGTCGGACGTTGAGCCATGAACAAAGTAGTCAATTTTAACATTATTGACGAACTCCCAACCATCGACTTCCGCATACATGGTGAAGAAATCGTACATGTTCCAAATCATGCTGAGTTTCCGCGCCACATCCGAAACGTCCTTGTCCTGCAACGAGAAATCCTCGCCTGACAAAAGCGGCGATGACGCCAGCAAAAATCGCAAACTGTCCGCCGAGAACTCGTCCATCAATTCCATCGGGTCGGTGTAATTTCCGAACGACTTGGACATTTTGCGACCGTCGTTGCCGGCCACAACACCGGTCGTAATGACGTTTTTGAAAGCATTTTTCATGCTGTCGCCGCGCTTGCCAAACGCGCCGATGTCAGCCAACGCCGTGTTGACCGCGTGGACGTAATAGAACCAGGCCCGCACCTGCCCGACGTATTCCACGATGAAATCGGCCGGATAATTGGCTTCAAACTTTTCTTTATTATCAAATGGATAATGCATTTGCGCAAACGGCATCGAGCCGCTTTCGAACCAGCAGTCCAGAACTTTGTCGATGCGGGTGAATTTCTCAATCTTGCCATCCTGAACCGACTTGTCGTCCTCGGACTTGTTCCGAGGATCTCGTTTCAAAACTTCCGGATTATTCCACGTCGGCTTTCCATCAGCCAAAGTGAACTCGACATCGTCAACCCACGGCCGGTGGTAATCGTCCAATTTCTTTCCGCTAAGTTTATAAAGCTCATCGTACGAACCAACGACTTTGACCGTGCCTTTATCGCCCTTCCACACCGGCATGGCCGTCGCCCAGAACCGGTCGCGCGACAAATTCCAATCCGGCGCCTGTTCGATATTTTTCGCGAAACGGCCGTGTTTCAAATGCGGCGGGAACCAATTGATGTTTTCGTTTTGCTCCAACATCAGCGGCTTGGAATTCTGAATGTCAAAGAACCACGACGGAATCGCGCGATACATGATGCGCTGTTTCGACCGCGGGTTAAACGGATATTCGTGTTGGATGTATTCGATTTTCCAGACCGCGCCGGTTTCTTCCAAACACTTGGCGATGAATTTGTTGGCTTGCCAAACTTCGATGCCGTTGTCGTCGGTGTCGCGGACGCCGATTTTGTGCAGAGCTTCGGCAAATTCTGGCAAGTAATATCCGTTGTCGTCGATGATGTGTTGCACTGGAATGTTGTTCGTTTGCGCCAATGTAAAGTCGTCTTCACCGTAGGCTGGCGCGATGTGAACAATGCCGGTGCCGCCTTGATCTTCAACAAAATCAGCCGTCCAAACTTTATGATAATTTTCGATTCCCTCGCGCATTTTTTCTGGGTCGACAGGCAGGACAACATCGTTGCAATTTCTCATTGTTCGCTTAGGGAAATCAGCGATTGGATCGTACTTCAATCCAACCAAATCACTGCCCTTGATATCATCATGAACAATTTCGATTTCCTGGCCCTTGAAAACTTCTTCGACTCTGGCACTGGCGACGATTAACAATTCTTTCACGCCATTGATCCGCAGAGCCGTGTAATTGATTTCCGTGCCAACCGCGAGCGCCGTGTTTCCAGGCAACGTCCACGGCGTCGTCGTCCATGCAAGAATGAAAACCTTATCGCGCGTTTTGTATTTGCCGCCGGCGTATTCTTGGTCAGGCTTCAGATGGAATTTAACGTACGCTGACGGATCAGTGACAGTTTGATACGCATCATTATCCATCGTCACTTCATTTTTGCTAACCGGCGTGGCGAACTTCGTGTCGTACATCAACACCTTCTCGCCTTCGTAAATCTTTCCCGCATCGTACAACTGTTTGAACGCCCACCAAACCGACTCCATGAAATCCTTGTCCATCGTGCGATACGCGCCTTTGAAATCGACCCAGCGGCCGATGCGATCGACGTACTTTTCCCACATTTCGCTGTTGGCACACATCAGCCCGCGCGCGGTTGAAACATATTCCTCCAGCGAAATGTCTCGTGTCTCGCCGCCAGATTTCAACATCAATTGGTCAGAACAGCCGCCGGCCTTGCGCGACACCGTGCCATTCAAATGTTTTTCAGTAAAGTTTTCCGCTGGTAGCCCGTGGCAATCCCAACCCCAAACGCGTTCAACCCGTTTGCCCTTCATCGTTTGGTAGCGCGGAATTACGTCTTTAATAATTGAAGAAAGTAGTGTTCCGTGGTGCGGCGATCCAGTGATAAACGGCGGCCCGTCGTAAAACACAAACGCGTTGTCAGCTGGCCGTTGTTCGACCGACTTTTCAAACGTTTTTTCGCGCTTCCATTTTTCGACCCAATCCTTTTCGTATTCTAATGCGCGGCGCCTTTGACCTGATTTGAATTTCATGATTTTGCCTCCTTCTTTTTAGCGACTTGCCTATTTGCTTTCGAACTATTGCCATGATTGTGAGGACCGGCCGTACCCGCCCGAGATTTCCTCGCTACTTGCGGGGATTTCGGCTTTTTGGCAACTTCTTCGGAAGCAAAATACCTCTTTATCTTTTCAGCTGGTATAGTGATAGTTTCGCTCGCCGCGGCTGCAACAGCTCGATTCAGACTATTCGCAAAACAAATATAAACCGTTTTGACTTTCCGATTTGCAGCCTTATGCAAGATCGGACATAGATCAGTATCAGAGCTAAACAGCACGATAGTCTTTGCATTCTTCTCGTATATGTCCTCGAGCAAATCCGCGCCCAGACGAACATCAACGCCCTTTTCCTGGAGAATCTCCTGCGTCTTGTGACAGTTACGACAAGGCTTCGATTGTTTAATCTTCAGATTACCTGCTTTGACTAAAGTGATTTTTTGCGACACCACATTTGCCAGCCAAACACGTGATTCGCTTTTTATCTGATCGGCTATTTCGAGAATTCGTTTATTTGGTGTATATCCTTGCGGCAATTTAACCCGCGAGGCATAATAAACAATTTCTAAATTCTTCTTTTCTAATACATCTTCTAGCAAGTTTCGTATTTGATATTTTTTCAATTGATAATTTCTGTCTACGATTTTACTGGCGATCAAAGCATTCATCAGTCCTTTACGAAAATTCTCGCCATCAATATAAATTTTCATAAGTTCCTCCAACAAAATGCCCCGCTGAGGCTTGCGCCAACACGGGGTGCTGTGAGCTCATTGTAGCAAACTGAATCGTTTGTGTCAAGATTTTCATAGTAGCATGTTGGAAGTCGGGAATTCATTTGTCTCTCCTTTCCATATTAACCACCGGCATAATTTCCGCGAAAAAATGTTCCGATCCCGGCACGATTTCGAAACCAAATTTCTGATAAAAATTTATGGCGCGATCGTTGTACGACGCGACTTCTAGATCGACTCTTTGCACGTTATTTTCATCAAAGAATTCGTCGAGTTCCGCCACCAAACGCTGGCCCAAACCGCTGCCGTGCTGCGATTTATCGGTATAGATTGCCCACAAATGGCCACTATTATCTTCGCGAACAACTCCGTGAATAATACCTATAATTTGTCCGTTCGATTCGGCTACGCGATAGAACTGTTTTGGGTCGTCAATGGCACTTTCTAGCATTTTTCGCGATTCAGCCATTTTTTCGTCGAACGGCTCGAACCATTCGGCCGTTCTTTTTTCGACCCATTCGCGCGAAATGCCGTTTTCCGGACTGGGATAAGTTTCACGCCAACTCTGCGCCTGCATGCGGCGAATAGGCTCGGCGTCGTCTGGGATGGCTGATCGGATTGTGGCGTCTGGCATTCTTCTCTCTTTCATCATATTAAAAGCCCGCACGTTTCCATGCGCGAAATCACTAAGTTCTCGCGCGATAGAACCCGGGCGGGCGGTACCATCTATCTTCTGAAGAAGAATCCTTCAGCACTCAATTCATCCTTTACGCAGATTCACGGCAGGGTCTAATCCTTGGAAAGTTTCTTCCCGCGACTTGTGGGTGATAGCCACTCGAACGTCTTGTGATAATTATACCACATCCGCGTTCTTTTTAGGAAACACTAACTCATTTTCCTTAGCACCATCGCCACTCGGCTCGGCACATATAATCTCAGCATCGATTTATCGTTCGTCGGATACTCCAATTTCGTGTCAACCCGCCCTTGCCCACCAAACTCTTTGTCATCGCTGGACAGCAAAATCTTATATTCACCCGGGTCAATTTGGAAACCATAATCGGTGAACGATTTTTTCGGGTTAAAGTTAAAGACGAACACCAGATCGCCGCGCTTGAAAATCAACATTTGATCGTGGGCGTTTTGCACGATCGCGAATAGTTGCGAATTAAAAATGTCGTGTTCCTTAACCAATTGAATCATCGCCTGATCAAAATTGTGCAGGAAACGATACTTCAACAATTTATCCTCGCTCAAACTCCACTGTCGGCGCGCGTAATGATAGCTCCAATTATTGCCGGCCCGCGGAAAGTCGATCCACTCCGGATGGCCGAACTCGTTGCCCATGAAATTCAGATAGCCGTTGCCCGCCGTGGCAAGCGAAATCAGCCGAATCATTTTATGCAAAGCCATCCCGCGATCAACAATCGGACTCGGCGTCAGAACACTCATCGACGTGTACATTTCTTTGTCCAGCAATCGGAAAATAATCGTCTTGTCGCCGACCATCGCCTGGTCGTGGCACTCGGCGTAACTGATGGTTTTTTCGTCGGCGCGTTTGTTGGTCAGCTCGTAAAAAATATCGCCAACCTGCCATTTTTCGTCCCTTTTTTCCTTTATAAGTTTTATCCAGTAATCCGCTACGCCCATGCTCATGCGAAAATCGAAACCGATTCCGCCCTGCTCCAGCGGCATAGCCAGTCCCGGATAGCCGCTCATGTCCTCAGCAATCGTTATAGCGTTCGGATCGATTTCGCGGATCAACTGGTTGGCCAACGCCAGATACACCAGCGCGTTTTCGTCCTGCGCGCCGTCGAAATACATCGCGTAATTCGTGAATTCCTTGCCCATGCCGTGATGCCAATAAATCATCGACGTTACGCCGTCGAAACGAAAGCCGTCGAAGTGGAATTCTTCCAGCCAATATTTCAGATTGGAAAGAAGGAAGGACACCACTTCGCCGCGGCCGTAGTCGAAGCATTTCGAGTCCCACGACGGGTGGTCACCGCGCGCGCCTTCGTAGAAGAATTGCGTCGTCGTGCCGTCGAATTTCGCCAAGCCTTCGTTTTCGTTTTTGACGGCGTGGGAATGAACGACGTCCAAAACCACTGCGATCCCTAAACCGTGCGCCGCGTCGATCAATTCTTTCAATTCTTCAGGTGTGCCGAAACGCGAACTGACCGCGAAAAAATTCGCCACCTGGTAGCCGAACGACCCGTAGTATGGGTGTTCCTGAATCGCCATCAATTGGATCGTGTTGTAGCCTAACTTCGCGATTCGCGGCAGGACGTTTTCGCGAAATTCGTTGAAGGTTGAAATGCCGGCTTCCTCACCGCCCATACCGATGTGAGCTTCGTAGATCAAAGGATTCTTAACTTTCTTTGGCGACTTATTTTTCCACTCGTAAGGTTCCTTCGGTGCCCAAACTTGCGCAGCGAAAATTTTGCTCTGGTCATCCTGCACGACCCGCCGCGCATATGTCGGCAAACGCTCACCCGAACCGCCCGGCCATTCAATGTGCAACTTGTATAAATCACCATGTTTCAGAGTATTTTTCGGCAATTCCAATTCCCAATTTCCACCAATCAGACGTTTCGGTCGAAATTCTTCGCGGATTTGCCAATTGTTGAAATCACCAACCAACCAGATGTTGACCGCGTTCGGCGCCCATTCGCGAAAAACCCAGCCATCCTTTGTTTGATGCAAACCATAATACAAATGTCCGTTGGCCGAGTCACTGAGCGTTTTCCTATCCTTTGTCATGTCTTTTATCGTGGAAAGAATTCGCGCCTGACGACCCTGAATTACTTTTTCATATGGTTTCAAATGCGAATCATGTTCAACCAATGACAAAGGAGATTTCGCCGTCATGTTACACCCACCAACTTAATTTCATTTGTAAGCACTCGCCTCGCTGATTGTCGGTAGCATCCCCCGCCACTTGGCCATTTCGGTGCCGCCCGGGCCTATGGCAATCAGCGTCGGATATTCGACAATGCCATAAGTTTCGATGAAGTTCTGCCCGGCCCGCGTGTCCGGATCCATTGTTTCGATTTCGCCGCCGGTGCGATGCTTGAAATCCTTAATAAAAGTTTCTACACTCATGCGCGCCTCTGACTTCTCGCGATAAACCATGACTAATCGCATTATTCCACCTCCTTATGTTGTTCCTCCGCCCATTTCGGCGCACAGATTACTGCCATTTCACATTGACCGTTGAAATAGTAAGACTCATTTTTATCAAGAAAAACCATGTCGCCCGCCTCAAATTCCAGAATCTCGCCGCCTTTTTTCACGACTTTGCCCTCTCCTGACAATATGTAACACATTTCTTTGCTAACTTCATTCACGACAAAATTATCATCCGGATAGCGACCAGTGATTTTGATGACTGCCAAGTTCATCGTCGATTCGTCCAAAGGATAATTCCGACCGAAACAGTTTTCGCTGTTAACGAATTTTTCGGTGTCGTTCAGTTTGACCAATTTCACTTGTTGTCCTTTTTATTTTTATTGGGAGGAGTTTGCTCTGTGGTAGAATCCGGATTTTTTCTAAGCTCCTTCAAAGCCTTCACAAACTCATCGGCGTTTTCGAATTCGCGATAAACAGATGCAAACCGGATATAAGCTACCTCATTGCGCCTTGCCAGTTCCGCCATAACAAAATCGCCAATCTGTTGACTGGTGATTTCCAACTCGCCAAGGCTATAAAGGGCATCCTCGACCCGCGCCACAATATCTTCGACCTCTGTTTCCGAATCAAGGAATTTGCCGACCGATCGTTGCACCGCATTGTAAAGTTTTTCGCGATCGAACAAGACCTTGCGACGGTCTTTCTTTATAACCGCCA
>Ga0099364_10003727_pt1 | contig 23491 bp, 17 predicted proteins | sample TergutTh196P3_FD_73070 | JGI IMG/M metagenome (GOLD analysis project Ga0099364, IMG submission 73070) | Microcerotermes parvus P3 segment gut microbial communities from Pointe-Noire, Republic of the Congo - Th196 P3 | ecosystem: Host-associated > Arthropoda: Insects > Digestive system > Gut ...
GTCTGCCCTAAGCTCCACATTAAAGGGGGCCAGGGCCGGTACCAGGGCCGCCAGCAGCTCCACCATTATCTTCTCATGCAAGACCAGGGACTCGCAGGCATTGCAAATACCGATGCGCTGGGTCTTGGCATTGACGATGATGGGGATGGCACGGGCAATGTCGGCACTTTCATCAACATAAATATGACAGTTCCCCGTGCCCGTTTCAATGACGGGGATGTTGGAATTTTCCACCACGGCACGAATCAGGCCGGCCCCGCCCCGGGGGATGAGGACATCGACATATTGATTTAAGCGCATGAAGTCGGCCGTCACGGCCCTGTCGGTGGAATCCATGAATTGCAGGGCATCGGGATTATTCATGCAGTCGGCCAACACCCGGCGGATGATTTGACTGATTTCTTTGTTGGAGTTAATTGCCTCGCTGCCGCCCTTAAGGATGACCGCATTGCCGGCTTTTAAGCACAGGCCAAAGGCATCGGCGGTGACATTGGGGCGCGACTCGTAGATGATGCCCACCACGCCCAGGGGCACGCGGACTTTTTCGATATGGAGGCCAATCGGGCGCTCGATGTGCTCCAGCACCTCGCCTGTGGGGTCGGGCAAATCCACGATTTCCCGCAGGCCGTCGGCCATGCCACGGATGCGCTCCTCTGTCAGGCGCAGACGGTCAACGAGTCCGGGATGCATGCCGGCTTTTTCGGCGGCGCCAAGATCCAGGGCATTGGCTTTTAAGATGGCGGCGGCGGATTTTTCCAGGGCAGCGGCACAAGCGGCCAAAATCATGTCCTTGTCGGCGGTCGAGAGCCTATTCAGCTTCGTGGCCGCCGCCTGGGCCCGTTGTCCCATTTCGTTTAAGTTCATCGCTTACCTCTTCTACTTCTTCCATTTCTTCTATTTCTTCTATTTCTTCTATTTCTTCTACTTCTTCTACTTCTTCTACTTCCTCTTCTTTCTTCTCCACCTTCTTCTCCACCTTCTTCCCCGCCCAGACAAACAACCAAGCCCCCAGAGGCGCCATGAGCAGGGCTATCCACTGCGAGGTGGACAAAGGCCCAAAGTAGCCGCGTTTATCGTCACGGAAAAACTCTATCGCAAAGCGTCCGGCGGCATAGAGCATGATATACAGGGCACCGACACGGCCGGTCTTGGGCCGTTTTTTCGCATAGCCCAGCAGGATAAACATGATGATGAAATCCCCGGCGCTGGACAAAAGCTGGGTCGGTACCAGGCTTATGCCGTTCGGGGCGTGGCGGGAGTTTGTGAAAGTAATGCCGATCGCGGCATCCGTGGGACGGCCATAACAGCAACCGGCGAAAAAGCAGCCTAAGCGCCCGAGGGCCTGGGCAATCGCCATCGAAGGGGCGGCCAGGTCAAAATAGGCTAAAAAGGGCGCCTTCTTACGGCGCAGGTAAATCAAGCCGCAGAGGACACCGCCAATCAGGCCGCCATAGACCATCATCCCGCTGTTTACTATCGCCCGCCAGGGATTGGCACTGGCAATAATATTCGGCAGATCGATGATGATGTATAAGAGCTTGGAGCACAAGAAACCGACAATCAGGGAAATAAAGCCGGCATTGAATATAATGTCGGGGTCCAGGTCATATTTACGCGCCCGGCGGTCGGCCATGAAAAAACAGGCCAAAACCCCCAGACCCACCATCACGCCGTAGCTGTAGATGGTGATGCTGCCGATACTGAATAATTCGTTGTACATTTATACTAACTCCCATAGGCGCGCTTTAGCGCGTCCCCAACAACCCGGAAGAATGCCAGTTTTTCGGCATTCTTTTATTGTGATGAAACTTCGCGTCGTGAAGCTTTAGCTTCACGCTGTGAAGTTTCATCATACAACCCCTTGGGCACTCACCGCCTCCGCCACCTTCAAAAAGCCGGCGATGTTGGCCCCGGCCACATAATTTCCGGGCATGCCATATGCTTTGGCCGCCGCGTCCAGGCTGCCAAAAATCCCCGCCATGATGCCCCTAAGTTTCTCGTCCACCTCGGCAAAACTCCAACTCAGGCGCATACTGTTCTGACTCATTTCCAGGGCGCTGGTCGCCACCCCTCCGGCGTTTGCGGCCTTGCCCGGGGCGAACAGGATCTTGTTTTCCAACAAATACTCGGTCGCGTCTATCGTCGTCGGCATATTGGCGCCTTCGGCGACCGCTATACAGCCGTTTGCCACCAGCAGCTTCGCGTCCTCCAATAATAGCTCATTCTGGGTGGCACAAGGCAGGGCGATGTCGCATTTTGCACCCCATACCCCGCCCCCGGCCTGATATACGGCAGAAGGCCGTAGCGCCGCATATTCGGTCAGGCGGGCGCGCTTTACTTCCTTTACTTCTTTTAGCAGTTCAATGTCTATCCCGCCCTCGTCATATATCCAGCCCGAAGAATCGGAAACCGTCACCACCTTTGCCCCCAGTTCATGGGCTTTTTCGCTGGCATAGATGGCGACATTGCCTGAACCGGAAACGGCAATGCGCTTATCTGGCATGCTCAGGCCGTTCGCCTTTAGCATCTCAGCCGTCAGGTACAAGAGGCCATAACCCGTCGCCTCCTTGCGGGCGAGCGACCCGCCATATGAGAGGCCCTTGCCCGTCAGCACCCCTTCATGGACGCTGCGGATGCGCTTATACTGGCCAAACATATAGCCAATCTCACGGGCACCGACGCCGATGTCACCGGCCGGCACGTCCGTGTCCGCCCCGACATACTTATATAGCTCCGTCATAAAGCTTTGGCAAAAGGCCATCACCTCGCGGTCGGATTTGCCCTTGGGGTCAAAATCGGCACCGCCCTTGCCGCCGCCAATGGGCAGGCCCGTCAGGGCGTTTTTGAAGCATTGCTCAAAACCGAGGAACTTGATGATGCCCAGATTTACATTGGGATGGAAACGGATGCCACCTTTATAGGGCCCGATGGCCCCATTAAACTGGACGCGGAAGGCATTATTAACCTGCACCTGGCCCGCGTCATCCACCCAGGGCACACGGAAGATGAACTGCCGCTCCGGGGTGACGAGCCGCTCCAGCAGTGCCTCGCGTCTATAAGCCGCCTCATTTTTATCTATCACCGCCCGCAGGGACGTAAGCACCTCCTGCACCGCCTGATGAAACTCCGGCTGGGCGGGATTTTTCTCCACTATCATGGCATAAACTTCATCCACATATGACATTTTTCTGACCTCCTTATTACGGGCCGATGTGGGCATCGGTCCCTACGGGATACGCAACCCCTACTCCTTTTCTACTAAATCCGAGCGGATATAGCCGATTTGGTTGTTGAATTTGACCTTGGACCAGCCATTTGACATTTCCTCTACCAGTTCCAGGCGCTCCCCCGTCTGGACGCTGCCCAGGACATCGCCGTTGGTACTGGCACTGCCGCGCACACGGACGTTGTTGCTTAGTACCTTGACCATGCCAACCGCATCAGCAGAGGCAGCGGACTCCATCTGACTGGTAATTTCCAAAAACTCGCTCTTTATATAGGCGTCACGCCCTTGGTAGGATATTCTGCTCCAGCCATTGCCCTTTTGCTCCAGGATGATAAACTCCTGCCCCTGCGCCGCACGGTCTATCCGGTCGGCTGTTTCCGAGTCAGAACTGCGTATATTCACGACTGCGGTGGTCACTGCCTTATATGTCGCATCGTCAGCCGATTGTACGATGGGAACGCCAATGCCATCTATGCCACTGCCTTGGTCGTCCCTTAGCATATCGGCGGTGATTTCCGGTTGTTGCATCTGGGCCAATATCACCCCGACATCCTCCCTGATCCGATCCGCCATATAGGCAATATACTCTTCCACTTCTTTGTCAGAAGCCAACAAATCGTTGTATTCAGCAGTGATTTTATTGTTTAAATCCACCAGATTATCTTGGAAATTTAGGAGGATGACATATTGCCTCACGTTTTCATCCGGGTCTGTGTTATAAAGCCACAGCTTGCCGTCATCATCGGTCATCACGTAATAGGGCATCATGCCCGGCACCGGGCTGTCTATTTCATTGAATTTCATCTTATGGGTGACATAGACCATGTAGCTGCCCTCTGTCAAACCATCCTTGGTATACACCTGGATGTCTTGATAATGGTCTATATATTTGGAGATTACCTCTATGCGTATCATCCCCAGCTCGTCTAAATCCATGCGCATGGAGGCCGCCTTTTGGGCATCGCCGTCGGCCAGTGCTTGATAATATTCATGGATCAAGGCATTCACTTCCGGATACTTATTCAGCTCCATCGGCATTTCCGGCAACGACAATAAATCCGGTATCCCATTCTCTTCTATCAGTGCCTCTAGCTGCGGTATCTGCTTGCCCTCCAAATCCGTGCGACCCCTGGCGCTGATTGCGATAATGACCGTAACCAACACACAGACAGTCAAAATCGCCGGCATGACAATGCGCACATGCGCCAGCATCCAGTCCGCAACCTGGTTTATCATATGCTTAATACTAAACGAAGCAAACATACAGCACCTTTAGTAAATCTAGTTAGTTGAATACCCCGGGAGAATATCGCAAGCTTTATCGCGATATTCTCCCACGAGAAGGTGTTTCGCGAAGCGAAACCCCTTCTCGAAGTGCACCCGGTAGGAATCGAACCTACACCTGAGGCGTCGGAGGCCTCCATTCTATCCATTATACTACGAGTGCTTGCCAGATTCTAATTCACAAGAATAATCGCACAGCCCGTCATATTACAATATTGTTACATAAATATTACGATTCCATGTTGATAGTAGCATATGATTATACGCTTGTCAAGCCACTTAGAAAAATTTAGCTTTTTGGATGTCAGGCGCGGGAGAGATATTCCCCTGTGCGGGTATCTATTTTGATTACATTGCCCCGCTCCACGAACAGGGGCACATAGACCGTGGCGCCGGTTTCGACCGTGCAGGGCTTGGTGGCACCGGTGGCGGTGTCGCCTTTGAAACCCGGCTCGGTGTCGATTATTTCCAGTTCCACATGCAGCGGTGGCTCGATGGCAAAGACATTGCCATTGTGGGAACACAGCTTCACCTTTTCATTTTCCTTGACAAATTTAAGGCTATCGCCAATGGCCTCTTTATTCAGGCTAATTTGCTCAAAGCTTTCTTCGTCCATGAAATGATACAGCTCGCCGTCGTTATACAGATATTGCATGTCTTTTCTGTCTATGCGTGCCTGCGGGTACTTCTCCGTCGGCCGGAATGTTTTTTCCACCGCGCCGCCACTCAAAACATTTTTCAGCTTCGTGCGCACAAAGGCAGCCCCTTTGCCCGGTTTCACATGTTGGAATTCCAGTATCTGATACACGCTATTTTCATACTCAATCGTCAGACCGTTCTTAAAATCACCAGCAGAAATCATATAACAACCATGCCTTTCCAAAACCTGCACCCGGCGGGCTAAGACCCGCACTCATTCAACAACGCTAATAGTGTAGCGTATGCCGCACAGTTTGTCAAGTTTTTGCACTTTGTTAATTACGCCGTGTCAATTTTTGCACTTTGTTAATTACGCCGGTGAAATTACTCCATGATCTCCATAAACATGGCCAGCACATCCGCTTGCCGCCCCAGTATCTCGGCTTCGTTGACCACTATCGCGCGCACCGCCGCTTCCGAGGCCGTGGGGATATTATATTTATCCGGCACGGCTATGCCCGGCATGACCGGCAAGGTACCCTTTGTGGCAATCTGCTCTTGCGCCGCGGCGCTCAAGAGGTAGTCAGCAAATTTTTTTGCGGCCGCAGCTTGGCCGGAGTCCTTGAAAATCGCCATCGGGCTGGGGATGACTATCATTTCCGGCGGGTAACTTATGGCCATCGGGGAGCCGGAGTCTATCTTGTCATAGGCAATATAATCCACGGCCAGGCAGGCGGCAGCCTCGCCCCGGGCCACGGCATCCACCACCGCGGTAGAGCCGCCGCCGATATAGGCGCCATTGTCGCTTAGGGCCTTAAAGAAATCGGGGCCTAAGGCTTCGTTTAGCAAAACGACTGCCATCATGGCGGTACCGGATGTCAGCGGATTAGCCACTGCGAAGCTGTCTGTGTACTCGGGACCGAAGAGATCCGTCCAGGACGAGGGCGGCGTGCTAATTATGTCGGTATTATATGCTATACCCATCGTACCCAAACGGGCGCCGATGAAGTAATCTTCGGTCTCTTCCAAGGAGTTATATACTTCATCCGCACCGACGGGCCTATACTGCATGAGCAGACCCTCGTCCTTCATTTGGTAAAAGTCCGGTATCTCGCTGGTCCACAGCATATCGGCTTCTATACGGCCTGCGGCCCGCTCGGATTCTATCAGTTCCATTAAGGCCCCCGCCCCGTCTATCCGCACATCGACCGTGATGCCGGGATTTTGCTCCTCAAAGTCCTCTATCAGGACCAAAACCAAAGATTCTTTCATCGAGGTGTATAGGGTGAGTGTTACGTCTTTTGCTGCACAGGCCGTAAGGCTTGTGAGCAGGATGATGGATAGTGATAAGGTAATGATTTTACGCATGATGTTTTCTCCTCTTTTGTATGGTATGGTTGCCGTCATGCGGCGCGATGAGGACATCGCGCCCTACGAGTCGTAATCGGTATGGTTGTCGTCATGCGGCGCGATGAGGACATCGCGCCCTACGAGTCGTAATCGGTATGGTTGCCGTCATGCGGCGCGATGAGGACATCGCGCCCTACGAGTCGTAATCGGTATGGTTGTCGTCATGCGGCGCGATGAGGACATCGCGCCCTACGGGTCGTAATCGGTATGGTTGTCACCGTGTGGGCGTTTGTTCCACCACCCGCCCCGGCTGCGGCGCATCAAACGGCGAATGGGCCGCCATATAAGCCGCCAGGGCCTCGTCGGCGGCACCCAGTTCCCGCGATACGGGAATATCTGCCAGCATATCATAATAATCGCCGCCGCTCATGATATAATTCGAGGCGGCCATCATAATTTGCGTTTTGTCGTCGTCCAATGATAACTGTCTGCCATCATCCAGGCTGATGGACAATACGCGTTCACCGACGGCGGCCCCGGGGTCATATGTGAAACTAAAACCCGAGACATTAAGGAAACGTCCCTGGGCCGAGGCTTCGTGGTCTATCCCCCCGTCGGCATCCACCACAATGCCACTGACGCCGTTTTCCAGCACGGCTTTTAATAGGGCCGGGCTTATCGCTTTCACCATCAAGGTGTTGCCAAAGGGCAGGATGCTGACCACATCGCCTTTAGTTACCGCCCCCAGGGGCATGTCGGCGCGGATGTCGCCACCGTTTATGACGGCTATCTCGCTGTCCGCCGCCATGCGGTAGGCATCGGCAATGAGGCTGGCCAGTGCTTCTTCCTGCGTCCGCACGCCGGGTGCGCGCTCACTGCTCATATGGACCCGCGATTCGCCAATCACTTCCGCCAACAGCACATCCAAATCAGCCGTCAGTGCCGACAACATGGCCGCCACCTCCGGGTCCGGACTCACATTTTGCGCGGCCTCAAAGTCGATAAGTGCCGCCTCGCGGGCCACCACCTGACCCTTTTCCAGTCCAATCGTCACCTGGCCCAGATATGCGCCCAGGCTTCCCGCCTGGACAATCAATGTGTCATCCACCCACAAACCATCCGGCAACACCGTATGCGAGTGCCCATCTATGATTACGTCTATGTCCGGTGCTTCCTTCACCAGCTCCGGCGTCGTCATGCATCTGTCCGCATCCAGACCCATGTGGCAGAGGGCAATGACAACGTGCGCCCCCTCACTCCTGAGAGCCGCCGTCTGCTTGCGGGCCGCCACCGCCGGATCCGTGAAAACCAGGCCCGCCACATATTGGGGCATCGCCAGTTCGGCCGTTTCGGTTGTGGTCAGGCCAAAGACCCCGATTTTCACGCCATCTATTTCCATGATGGTGGCCTCGTCCAGGGCCGGGCTCGCGTTTTTTTCGATATTGGCGGCCAAAAAGGGAAAATCGGCCATCTGCCTAAGTTCCACCAGGCGATCATAACCATAGTTAAAATCGTGGTTACCCGGCACAAAAGCCGCATATCCGGCCGCGTTCATCAAAGAAACGATGTCGGCCCCGCGACTTGCCGTGGCCATCGGCAGACCATGCAGGCTATCGCCGGCATCCACTAAAATGGCATTTTCCGTCGCCTTGTGGATGGCGGCAATGCGGTCCATCCCGATGACATATTCATCGTCGCCCAGCACGCGCCCGTGCATGTCGTTTGTGTGGTAGATGATGATTTCTGTTGTCGGTGCCTTCGCCTGACCGCAAGATGCCAGCCAGAGTCCCAAAACCCCCAACACTAACACCACTTTGGTGATGAACTGTATCCGTTTTTTCATATTTTTTTCTTTCCATAACGTGACATAAGGGGGCGAAAGCGCGTCCGGTGTTGAATCAGCAAGGAAGCCCCCTTCCATACTCTCTCCCACACTCACTCCACCGGAAACTCAAAAAACGTGTCCGGATACGGTTCATCCGCCAAAGTATAATGCCACCATTCTTCATCATAAGGCCTAAACCCCGCCTTTTCCATCGCATTTTTCAAAATCAGCCGATTTTCTGCCTGCTCGGCATTTACCAGCGGACTGTCATGGTGCGAGGCCAGGCCGAAAAAATCAAAGGGCGTGCCCATGTCCAACTCTTTACCCGTCTGCATGTCAATGAGGGTCAGATCCACCGTGGAGCCACGTGAATGGCCGGAACGCTCCGCCACATAGCCATCGGGGATGATGCGCTCTTTTTCTATGTCCGGGTAGAAATATGCCTTGGTCAGTTGATCCTGCGGATCCGCCGCCCAGAGCACAAAATGATCCACCGCCCCCTGCGGCCGGTAAGCATCGAAAACCTTTATCGCATAACCCTGGGCCCGCACGTCATCGCTCACGGCTTTTAGCGCCGCTGCCGCTTCCTGACTCAAGATGGCCACCGGAGCCAGGTAATCATCCACCCGCACGCCGAGGAAGTTATAAGTGCTGTAATAACGTATTTCCAAGATCGCGTCCGGCACCACGTCCGTCACATGGACAAAACCCTCCGGCAAACCGGCCTCATCCGCCACCTTTGCCCCGGAAACGCAGCCCGCGGCAATAAACAGCCAGGCAAAGAGCAACAAAAGTGCCACCATGCGCCTTGTTGTGTGTTTTTTCATAAATAATTCTCCTTCCATTAGATATCTAACTATATCCTACTCTTCTCACTCATGCAACTGGGTGTGAGACACATGGTCAAAGCAACCCATCGCGCAGATGTAGCGATACCAACATTGATTCGTCTCGTTTTTCACACACTCTATCGACAGATGCACACAGCGGACGCCGCCGTTTCTTATGTGGCAGCGTCCATCCGGCAGAGGTACATGGCATCTGAAAGGGTCGTAGTAATCATTAGGCTGACTGTTGATACCGTACATATGGTTTCCTCGTTTGTGACTGCGTGCGCATTATCATGTTAAGCGGTTTTCATGGACTTGCACAGCACCCTTGGGGGGTATGACGAGGAAAAAATTTTATTCAAATGGTCTGCCGCTTGACCAACTCATAGAAAGCACCTTTTTTGTCCATCAACTCGTCGTAGCCGCCCTGCTCAATGATGCGGCCAGCATCCAGCATGATGACGCGGTCGCAGCCACGGATGGTGGAGAGGCGGTGGGCGATGATGACGCGGGTGGCCCGTAGCTTGCCAACGGAGTCGGCGACATGTTTTTGGGTGATGTTATCCAGGGCGCTGGTGGCTTCGTCAAAGAAAATCAGCTTGGGCTTGGAAATCAGCGCCCGGGCGATGAGCAGGCGTTGGCGCTGTCCGCCGGACACGCCGCCGCCGCCCTCGGAAATCACCGTGTGCATCCCCATGGGCATGGCACGGATGTCGTCGGCAATACCGGCCATCTCGGCCGCTTCCCAGGCATCGTCCAGGCCCTTCCACGGCGCCGTCACGACGATATTGGCAAAAATCGAGCCGGCCATCAGCTTGCCGTTTTGCAAATCGACGCCAATGAGCTGCCTAAGCGCCCGCAGATCCAGGCTCTCCAGGCTGTGGCCATCGTAGTATATCGCCCCTGTTTCCGGCTTTTCAAAGCCCAGGAGCAACCTCAGCAAGGTGGATTTGCCGCAACCGGTCTTCCCCACGATGGCGATATACTCGCCGGGGCGGATTTTCAGGTTGATGTCCTCCAGTATCAAGGGCCCGTCGGCATTGTAGCGGAAAGAGACATTGTTCATTTCCATATGCCCGGACAAAGTGGCTATCTGTTTTTTGTTTTCCAAACTCTCCGGTTCCGTTTCCATCAAAGGCCCCACCATCTCCAGGTTCACCTTGATGTCGGAAAAGGTATGGGCCAAACCGGAAAGCATGAGGATGGCACCGGACAAGGCCCCGTAGGCCGCCATGAAGGCCAGATAATCGGCCGCGCCCACGCCGGAGGCCCCCGCCGCATAATATAGGAGGATGGAGCCGCCCAGGGAGATAAGCAGATTTATTGGCTCTAAGAGTCTAAGGAACATCGGCGGCGAATAGGTCAGCTGTCCCACTTCCTTATAGCTTTGGGACCATTTTGCAAAGGCCCGTTTCTTCGCTCCCGTCAGTTTGATTTTCTGGATGCCGGAAATCAGGGCAAAGAGCAGGGCAGACAGCTTGGCCGAGGCCAGCATCCGCTTGCGTGATATTTTCATTTGCAGAATCGTCGTCAGTATTGACATGAAGAGCATCGCGCCGATGATTAAAAAGGCCGGGGCGACCATCGCCGGGGCGTAGCGGTTCATCTGAAAAAGATAGACAAAAGAAAACAGTGCCGTCAGGCCGGTGGACATGAAGGTATTGGAAATGGTCTGGCACAGGCTCGTGAGGCTGCCCATGCGGCTGGCCACTTCACCGGCGCCATAGTCTTTGAAAAAGGTCACCGGCAGGGACAACACCCGCATCATCGTCGCATTTTGCACCCGGACAAAGAGCATGGAAAAGCGGGTCAGGATCAGGCTGCGGGCCAGGCCAAAGAGCATCGCGCCTATCGCCGTGCCGGCCAGCAAAAAGCCGACAGCCAGGATGTTGGTCTTTATCCCCGAGGGGATGACCGTGCCATATAATTGGCTGTTCACATAGGGCGTCGCCAGCCCCAGGAGGGATACCAGCAAGCTTATCAGCATGACATAGACAAAGTCGGTGATGCGCAGGTTTTTCAGCATGAAGAGGGCCAGGTCCACGAGGCGGAGTTTTTTCAGGGCAAAGGGTTTATAAAAGCAAAAGGCGTCCTCGCCGATATCTTTGGCATTCTTCTTGCTTATTTTTACTTTCTTGCCCTCTTTGTCGTGGTAGTAATAGCCACCGACCTTGCCGGGCAACAGCGCAATCGGCTCACCCTCCGCCGTGCAACCAAAGAAGGGATCGACCGAGTCTTTCCACCACTCGCCCTTTAGCTCGATGCGCCGCCGCATCACACCCGTGGGGCGTATCATGTATTCTATGCGGGCTTCGGGGTCCCTGATGGTGTCGGGTACTTCAGGGACGCGCAGGCCCAGGTGGAACAAAATTTCACCCACTGCATCGCCAATGTCTGCTTCCTGCACATGGGGCTGCTTGTATATGATGGACAGCAAATCACTAAAAGCCGTCTCAAACATCATGTCGTCGCCACTTTTGCGTGTATTTAGTTGTTCGTCGAAGATGTTTATTTCTTGCATGTTTGCCTTTTCCACACGGCGGGACTTTAGCCTCCACCCTACAATGATTCATTTATTCGGTCGCGACTAGCTCCGTATATTTCCCGCCCAGGGCGTACAGTGTTTCGTGGGTGCCGCGCTCGACCACGTCGCCGGCCTCCAAGACGATGATTTCATCGCAGTCGCGCACGGTCGAGAGGCGGTGGGCGATGATGACGCAGGAGCAGCCAACCCTGCGGATGTTGTCCATTACCGTCTCTTCTGTCTTGGCGTCCAGGGCGCTGGTCGCCTCATCCAGGACGGCGATGGTCGGCTCCTGGGCCAGGACGCGGGCAATCTCCAGGCGCTGGCGCTGCCCGCCGGAAAAATTCTTGCCGTTTTCCGCCACGATCTGCTTATAGCCGCCCGGGCGGGTGAGGATGGTCTCGTGGATATCCGCATTGCGGGCCGCCAGGATGACGGCAAAATCTTCTATGGACGGATCCCACATCCGGATGTTTTCCGTCACCGTGTCCTCAAAGAGCGTCACCTCCTGATCCACCATCGAGACCGACGAGCGGAAGGAATACTCGTCTATGTCGCGGCGCCGCTTGCCATCGAAGGTGATCTCGCCCTCCCAGGGCTCATAGAGCCCGGTAATCAGTTTGGCCAGGGTGGATTTTCCTGAACCGGAGGCCCCGACGATGGCAACGGACTTACCCGGAGGCAGTTCCAACGAGAAATCTTTAATAAGCGGCGGTGAGAGCTTATTATAACCGAAGGTGACATTATCTATCTTCATTGCCCCGGAAAGCTTGCCCATGGTCACGTTTGCGGCCGTTTCCGGCTCAGGCTTATAGTTCATCACGTCCTCGATGCGTTCCATGTTGGTCCGCATCATCGTGAAGCTCTGGGCCACGCCGGCAATCTGCCCCACGGGGGCGAGGAAGGAGCCAAGGAAGCCCTGGAAGGCCGCCAGCATACCAATGGTCATATGGCCGTCCATGATGAACATCACGCCCACCATCATCACGGCTATGTTCAGAATCTGCCCGATGATTTGCGGAATCAGGCCGAACTTCATCTGGAAGCGCTGCCCCGCCATCCCGGCGTTGTGCTGCTTGGCCAGATACCCGGCGTAGCGCTCGAAAACACCGCCCTCGGCGCCGGAAGCCTTGATGGTCTCGATCATGTCTATGCTGGACATGGTGATGGAACCCAGATTGCCGCCCGAGGCTTGTGAGAGCCGGGCAAAGGCGACGCTCTTTTTGGCCATGTACTGTGACAGCGCCATGTTAATCACCGCCGTGCCCAGGCCGATGGCCGTCAGGATGGGATTATAGCGCAGCAGCATGATGAAGTAGAATACCATCAGGCCCATGTTGATGATGATCGGTGAGAGCTGCGAGATGATCATGCTGGCGATGCCCTCGTTTGAGGCCTGGCGCATGATGATGTCGCCGGCGTAGCGTTGCGAGAAAAACTCCATCGGCAACTTAAGGACATGCCATAAAAACTCCGCATTGGCGCTGACGGCGAACTTACCCTCCATCCGCAAGCGGTAGATGGCGTTTACCACCGCCAAAATCAGGCGCACCATGAGGGCCAGGCACATGGCGATGATAAACGGTATGAGCCATGAACGGGCGCGGCCGGACAAAATATCGTCCATGAAAATACGGGTGAAGACGGGATTTAATATGTCTATCAAAGAGGCGAAGGCCCCCATCAAAAAGACGAAGATAAAGGCGGCCAGGGCACCCTTCATCCGTTTCATCGCAAAGGCCATCACGCTGCGGGGTTTGCCTTCGCGGACAAAGTCTTCCGTGGGCTCAAAGGCTATCGCCACGCCGGTGAAGGCCCTGTCAAACTCCTCCAGGGAGACCTCGGTGGTGCCGCGGCCGGGGTCGTTAATGACGGCGCATTTTTTCTTGAAGCCATTCAGGACGACAAAGTGATTAAAGTTCCAATGGATGATGACAGGCAGATTGATGTCCCTTAGCTCGGCCGGCTCTAAGCGGTAGGCCGTGGGTTTTAGGCCATAGGACTTGGAGGCGCGGTAGATATTGCGGGCATTACAGCCATCGCGCGAGACGCCGCAGTCCGAGCGCACCTGCTCCAAGGGTATCCATTTTCCAAAATATGCCAAAATCATGCACAGGGAAGCCGCCCCACATTCCAGTGTTTCCATTTGCATGATGAAGGGTACTTTTACTACTTTTGCCAAGATTTTACCTCTTGAGAAATGCCTAATCAATTCACCATCAACTCATAGGGCTTTCTTTCCGCTGTCACGACCGTTAGCTGGCAGACGGAACCCAGGGTTAAGTCCACGTTCTTGCCCGCGGGGGCAGACCAGGCGGGTGTGCCATCCACATCCATCCTCATGGCCACCATCACCTGTATCGCATTGCTCGCGGGCAAGGTCACAAACTGGGCATTTTCCCCCAACTCTTCCAGCATTTGCATGGTGGTGACCGGTGTGCGCCCAACAGTGCGTATGGTTCCGTATATGTAGCCAAATTGCTCCTTGGGAGCATAGCCCGGCGAGATGCGTACTTCCATGCCCGGCTCCAGTGAATGGGCCTCATCCAGCGGTAAAAAGCTGTATATGACCACGGGGCCATCCTCTATCGCCAGTACGGTGCCGCTTATCTCCACGGTCTCGGGGATGGAGCCTAAGAAGCCCCAGACAAAAAAGGCGGCGAATGTCACCATCAGGGCGGCCATGATTACCCACACGCCCGGCCCCGCGACCTTCATATACTCATTCAACTCCTCCGGAGACGATATTTTATCCAGGGCACTTTTTCTGAAGATTTTGTTTTCCATGATTTACGACCTCATTTAGCATGATGCTTATCCACAACTATAATGGACTTCCATAAGACTCCATAACACCCATGGGGGGTGGTTGTGGGAGATTAGGTGATTTTAAGCGCCAGCATGGTAATGTCATCTGTTTGTTCTGCTCCCTCGGCGAACTGGTCTATTTCTTTTTTCAGGTTTAGCAGCAAATCCATCACGGAGCAGTCTTTATATTTATGGGCCACCGTCAGCAGGCGCGGGTCCGTGAACAGTTCCAATTCATTATTCATGGCCTCGGTCACACCGTCAGTGTATAAATATAAAACATCGCCCCCGGCCAGCGTCAGCTCATGTTCGGCATACGACATGTTTTCCATTCCCCCAAGAACGAAGGATGGCTTGCAAACCAAAAACTCGTATTCGCCGCCCTTTCTTTTAATCAACGGCGGATTATGCCCGGCGTTGACAAAGGTAAATCTGCCGCTGGGAATGTCAAGATACCCCATGAAGGCCGTGACGAACATCCCGGCTTCGTTGTCCACGCACAACAGGGCGTTTACCGTTTCAAAAACTTCCCGGGGGCTCTTGCCGGAATGGGCGTTGTTGTTGATGAGCGTCTTGGATATGCACATGAACAGCGCGGCGGCTATGCCCTTGCCCGACACGTCCGCCATGACGACGGCGAGGGTTTGTTCGTCAAGGAGGAAGAAGTCATAGAAATCGCCACCTACTTCTTTGGCCGGCTGCATGGTTGCATAGAGGTCAAATTCCGGGCGGTCGGGGAAGGCCGGGAAAATCCGCGGCAGCATGGAAGCCTGTATTTTGGTTGCAACTTCCAGTTCCGCGCTGATACGCTCCCTCTCGGCGGTGACGATTTGCAAACTGTCGATATACTCGCTCAAGTCGCAGGCCATTTTGCCGAAGGCTTCGGACAGCGCTTGCATTTCATCGCCGGTTTTGATGTTGTTTTCAAAGGTGGACAAACGGTCGCCGCTGGCAAAGTTTAAGGCAACGCTTGTCAGCCGTTTGAGCGGCTTTGAAATCATGCGGCGCGACACGAGCGTCAGCCCCACAACCATAAGCACAGTTATGATACATGACAGTATGATCATTGTCCGGAAGAAATCCGCCTGCCTTTCCCGTACCCATGTCAATGAAACCTCCGCCGCCATCATCGCCATAAGCTCGCCCTCGCTGGAATAAATCGGAGTATAGGCCAGCATCGCGGAGCCATAATGCTCGTCGTGTAAAATATTTTTCTTCACTTCAGGCTCGCTCATGTTTACGTCAGACAAATACAGATCATATTCGAGAATTATTCCTTCATATTCATACTTATCACCTAACTCGAAAAGTAATTCCGGGTCATCGCTTTCCAGTGCCGCTTCCATGATGGCAGTAATATGCGTTTCATCCTCGGGTTTGAAAATATACAGATACATCAAATCAAACTCGCGCTTGATATTACTCAGCGTTTCATGCAATTCAACGTAATAATCGTCTGTTTCCATCGTTTCCAGGTAAGAACCGATGCGGTCGCCGTCCACAAAACGTGCCGCCGCATGGGCAACCTGCAGGGCTTTTCGCGCATAAGTCTCGGTATAGGCTTCCCAGGAAGTCCTGTATGCGAAGAACCCGAGGGCCAGGCAAATGAGTAACGCAAACAACATAAACAACAGCGTCATTTTCAGACCTATCGTTTTTTGAATTTTTTTGCTCATCGTAGCAAATCCTTTTTTATTGTCAGGATGTTTCGTTCGTCACGGTATTCATACTCCACGCTATCCATCAATTTTTTAATCATGAGGATGCCCAGTCCGCCTATGTCTCTTTCCTTCGCGGATAGGGACGTGTCCGGATCCGACTGGGCAAGCGGGTCATAGCGCGTCCCGTCATCCATGAAACTGGCGGCAAACTGACCCGCCCCGGTAGACAGACGCACGGTAACGAAGCCCTCGCCGTCCGGGTAGGCGTAGCTGGCTATGTTCACAAATATCTCCTCCACGGCGATATTTATATTATTTTGCTCGGTTTTGTCCATCCTGGCACTACGCATCGCCTCCCCTACAAATGCAAGCACGTCATACAAGCAGTCCGGCTTGGCGCAAACTGTGATTTCTGGCATGGCTTACTCCTAAATATCTATTGTTAGAATGGCGGAAAACCCGGTAATATCAAAAACCTCCATCACTTCGGCTGAAACATTTATGAGTACCATGACTTTACCTGCCGCCTGTGCATTCTTCTCACCCTGAAGAAGAACGCGCAATCCCGCCGATGACACATAGTCCACCTCCGAAAAATCCAGTTCGCACTTTTCGGCCGACGCAATGGCTTCGTTTAGTGCCCCCTGTACTTTCGGCGAAGTGACGGTGTCAATCCGCCCTTTCATTTCCAGCGTGCAGGTCTCCCCGTTTTGTATTTTCTTGATTTCCATAATCCGCTTCTCCTTTTTTGAATTTAATTATGGCAGGGATTTTCACCCCACACTAACACCCATGGCGGTGTAGTTGTTAAAATTGCAACAAAAGCCGTTTTGTGGCATCACCATTTTTGTAAATGCCATTGACAAGCGGGGCTTTACATGGCATCATAGTATAAACAAAGCATGGCTTAATACTTAATATGGGATTGCACAAAAAACATGAATCAAACGACCCTACAAGCACAGACTCCCCGATATGCCTTGATGAAAGTACTGGATGGACTGTTGGGAAAGCAGGTCATCTATGTACACGCGCCGGCAGGCTTTGGCAAAACGATGTCTGCTCTTTTGTGGCTCGAACATCGCGAAAAGCAGGCGCGACTTAATCATTCATGGATTAGTTTGGATGAACACGATAATAAAACCGCAGAATTTTGCAAGCGCTTTACCGCCGCGCTGGTCACCATGCATCCGGAAAATGTCGCTTTGCGTGAGCTTTCCGTGCACCCGGTCTTTGGCACCGCCCCGGTAGAGTTTATCCTGCACGCCCTGGGTGTCTGCGATTCCTCCTGTGCGCCCTGCATTTTAGTCCTTGATGACCTCCATGTCCTAAAAAACGAGGAAATCCTTAATCTCTTGCCCATTTTATTTAAGCGATTGCCCGGCAGCTGTACGGTTTTGCTGCTCTCGCGCCACAGTCCGCCGGACAGTTTTTCCGAGATTGTGGCCAAGGGCGAGGTTGCCGTGGTGGATACGGAACAGCTTAAATTTAGCAGTGAAGAAATCCGTGCTTTTTTCACGCGCAACGGCCGCAACATCACCGGCCGGCAAGCGGAGCGGATATACACTTCCACCGGTGGCTGGGCCATCGGCATCCGCGCCCTTTTGTTATCTGAGGAAAAAGCCTACAGCGTCAACCTGACCGGTAAATACCTTGAAAATTTCTTGAAGACGCATGTTTGGGAGCGTTGGGATGAGGACCTGAAACGCTTTATGACACATGTATCGGTGGTGCACGAGCTGACTCCCACTTTGTGCGAATGGCTGGTGGCGGATGATAAGTCACTAAAGAATATATCCAGCCTGGAGATGCTGTCCGACCTGGCCAGGGAAAATGCCTTTTTGCGCGAAACCGGCCCCGGCAAGTTCCGTTTCCATGATTTGTTTCGTGATTTTTTACTGGCAATGCTTAAGGAGCAAGGCCCAAAGGTGGCCACTGCGCAGTGGAACCGGGCGGGTGATTACTACTTGGAGCAAAATGACTGCTTCCGCGCCGCCGAATACTACCTGCAGGCCCATAACGATGATGGCGTCGCCCAGGCCCTGTATTTCATGTACGACTATAACTCGCCCTATGCCTCGGTTGAGGACACGCTCTACACCATCCGCACATCGGTGAACGAAGCCTTGATCGAGAGCCATCCCTTCCTTTTAGAAGTGCTGATTTGGGCGGCCTATGTTGAGGGGCGTCCGGAAGACTTTGAGCGGCTCCTGGATGATTACCATAAACTGCTGGCAAAAATCATATTGAGTAATCCCCGCTCGCTGATCATCAATAACCTTTTGCATATCCTCGACTACCGGGTGGGTTTTATCGAGTTTGTTAAATCGTTCAAAAAAATTCCCTTCAAGGGCAATATCAAGGCCTATAGTCCCAGCCTGACGAATAATCTGCCGCACTTCCACCGCTCGATTCGCGATTTTTCCGAGCTGGCCACGGATCTCACAAAAAACATGACGGTGATGGACAAAAGCGGCATCGGGGCCATCCTGGATATAGAATGGCCGGTCGTCCGCCATTGTTTGCTGGCCGGCATCCACTATGAAAGGGGCAAGTCGCACGAGGCTTGCGAGGAAGCCCTGGCGGCGATGGCACATATACGCGACGGCTGTTCGGTGGAGGCCAAGTTTTGCGCGATGATGATTCTGGTATCGGCGCTGCTGGCAAATGACGATGCCGCCGAGGCAAACAAGGTGTTATCCGCTGTCGGCGAGATGATAGATGATGACAAAGCCTTTTTCCTTAAACCGAATCTGCGCGCCTTTTTATGCCGCCTTAAGCTGATGGACGGGGATAAGGATGCGGCCAACACGTGGTTTAGGGATGTAAAGGGCAGCATTTATGAAAATCCTTCCCTGTATAAATCCTACCAGCATGTGACCAGCGCCCGTTCCTATATTGTCATCGGCGATTATTCCCACGCAATATTGCTGCTAAAGAAATTACTGACCCTGTTTGAAGCCTACGAGCGGCCGCTGGACATTATCGAGACAAAAATCCTGCTGGCCATCGCCTACTGGCGAAAGGGCAAAAGCGGTAATTTTACCGCTTTGGAATATATGGAAGCCGCCATAGTGCTCGCGCATAAATATGAATACACCCAAAGCTTTGCCACAGACGGCGCGGATTTAGTGAACATGCTGCATCGTTTGCAAAAGAAAGCCGTGCAAAGCGAGCATAATATCGGCGTTCCCAGCGCGTTTTTTAGGTCGCTCTATATTGAGGCCGTGGCCACGAGTAAGAAGCAAAAGGGCATGACCGGTGGCCATGCACCCCTAAACCTAACATTCACCGACAAGCAAAAGATGGTCATGGCCTTGATGTGCGAGGGCCTTAGCCGTAACGAGATTGCCGGGCGCATGGATTTAAAGCCCAACAGCGTGAAAACCCATGTTGAGCTTATTTATCGTAAACTGGATGTATCCAGTAATATAGACGCGGTACTGAAAATAAAGGAGTTGGGTGTGTTGAATTGATACATTACACGGAGGTAAACGTATGAAAAATGTACCCCAGGGTATGGATCTTAGCATCGCCATGGTGATTATCGTCACCTTGGTGCTGATTATCTTTGTCCTCTTGATTGCTTTTGTGAGGAGCCGCAACAAAAGCAAGACCATTCTTTCCCAGGCCAGCGAGCTGGATACCGCCAAGGAGCGGATTGAGGCGATTATCGCAAACCTGCCCGGCATGGTCTTCCAGCATTATTACAACCCGCCGGATTTTACCTGTATCTTTGTCAGCGACGGCTGTATGGCACTGACCGGTTATGCGGCGGCGGAAATGCTGGGCGAAGGAGCCGTCACATTCTTTGACTTTATCCACCCGGAAGATGCCATGGAGGTGGTGCGCCTGAGTCGTGAAACATTGGAGCGGGGGCTGCCATACGAAAACACCTTCCGTATCACCACGCGCAACGGTGAGGAAAAATGGGTCTGGGAACGCAGCCGCGTGATAGAGAAAAACGCCGACGGCACGCCGCGTCTCATCGAAGGCTATCACTGCGACATAACGGAGCGGATGAAGCTGGAAGAAGCGGAAATTGAGCAAAAACGGATATTGTCGCGGATAACGTCCATCGTCAACAATCTCTCCGGCATGGCCTTCCAGAGCTGGGGTGAGCATCCTGATTATCCCTTGGTTTATGCCAGCGAAGGCAGCCGTGAGGTCCTTGGCTACTCGCCGGAGGAGCTGATTGGCGGGCCAAATAAGTATATGGCCATGCTGCATCCTGACGACGTGGAGGTCATTGATAAAAAAGTGGCCCAAACGCTGGCGCTGGGTCTGCCCTTTGAAAACGTGCATCGCCTGATTTTGGCAGACGGCACGGTGAAGTGGGTGCTGGAGAGCTGCGTTGTGACCGAGCAAAACCCCGATGGTTCACCGGCCCTGCTGGACGGCTATGTCTTTGACATCAGCAAGCAGCGGCAATACGAAGAAGCCGAGCTGGCAAACCAAGCCAAAAGCGAATTTCTGGCCAAGATGAGTCACGAGATACGCACGCCGATGAATTCCATCCTGGGCTTTGCGGAGCTGGCGTCGGATAGCGACACCATGCCGCAAATCATGGAGTTTCTTGGTAAAATTACCGACTCCACGCAATGGCTCCTACGTATTGTCAACGATATCTTGGATATTTCCAAGATAGAGGCGGGTAAGATGGAGTTAGAGTACCTGCCCTTTAATTTGCATGAGGTGTTCACGCGCTGTCAGTCTGTCATCTTGCCGCAGTCCCAGGAAAAGGGACTGGATTTACACGTCTATGCCGAGCCCATTGCCAAAAGGCAATTACTAGGTGACGCGGTGCGGCTCTATCAGGTGCTGATAAATCTCTTGTCAAACGCCGTTAAATTCACCAGCAACGGAGCAGTCAAGTTCTCGGCCCTGGTTAAAAACGTCTATGAACACAAGGCTTTGGTGTATTTTGAGGTGACAGACAGCGGCATCGGCATGACCCAGGAGCAAATGGACAATGTCTTTGCCCCCTTTGTCCAGGCCGATTCCAGCACCACGCGCAACTACGGCGGCACGGGCCTGGGCCTGACAATAGTAAAGAGTATTATTGAACTGATGGGCGGCCAGCTTTCGTTAAAAAGCGAGCCGGGAGCGGGTTCTAGCTTCAGCTTTGAAATTATGTTTGATACCGTGGTGGCGGAGGAAGACAGCGCGCCCAGCGAGTACCTAAGCTTCACCCAGAAGCCGCATTTTGACAATCTGGTGCTTGTCTGCGATGATAACGCCTTAAACCAGGAGCTTATCTGCGAGCATCTGTCACGGGTGGGCGTGCGGACACGGCTGGCGAACAACGGCAAGGCCGGGCTTTCGATGGTAAAGGAGCGCATGGACAGCGGTGAGGCGCCCTTTGACCTCATTTTCATGGATATGTTCATGCCCGTCATGGACGGCATCGAGGCCGCGACCAAAATTAACGAGTTGGCCACCGGCACGCCGATAGTGGCAATGACGGCCAATATTATGAGCGGTGAGATAGAAAATTACAAGAAGCACGGTATGCCGGATTGCCTGGGCAAACCGTTCACGTCGCAGGAGTTGTGGCGCATCCTCTTAAAATACCTTGAGCCGATAAGCCTGGCCCCTCTTGGTGAGGATGAACCCGCCGATGCAGAAGCCGCAAAGCGCCTGAGAATAAACTTTGCCAAAAATAATCAGGATGTCCTGGCCCAAATAACGGACGCCGTGGCCGCCGGCGAAATAAAACTGGCGCACAGGCTGGCGCACAGCCTGAAAGGCAATGCCGGCTTGATTGGCAAAAATGAGCTAAAGAATGCCGCCTATGAAGTGGAGACCATCTTAAAAGACGGGCTCGAGACCTTCTTCCACAGCAAAATGAGCGTGTTGGAGATAGAATTAAACCGGGTTTTGGCGGAGTTTGAGCCCTTGCTGGAACCTGACAAAGGGCCCGTGGAGGTGGATGGTTTCCTGGAAGAAGCCGAGATAGCGCGGCTATATGGGCAGCTTGCACCCATGCTGGAAAACCGCAATCCCGAATGCTGCATGCTCCTTGATAAGCTTAGGCGTGTGCCAAACGCGGATTATTTGGCGCGGCAAATAGAGGATTATGATTTTGAGGCCGCTGCCTTGACCCTGGCTGCGCTGATGGAAACGCAGGCGTAGGGTGTCGGGATGCAAACCCTGACAGCACCACGAAAGTCACCCGGCACATTTTCTCAAAATACGCCGGGTGGCTTCATGCACTTAACAGGTATCGGCTGTTTCCTTTCGTGGCTTTTTTTGCAGTCAATTATATACTACTTTGTCGTATCTGATTTCTTTGAGCACACCCAACTCATCCATGACATAGTCGGGCATATACAAAGTCTCGTCATTAACACATATGTCCGCTATCTCGTCCGGGGTGGACGAGTGTCCGTTTAGGTATAGTGTTATGCCCTTTTTGCTGATTGAAGCCAGGTTGGATAACATCGTGGGCGCTCTCTCATCAGATGAAACCATAAATACCTCCTATCTGATTATCTTCCCAATAATGACCAAAAGGACTCCGTGATATACAATGGGAAATAATCTAATTATGGTGATAACACTGGAGCTAGGTGCGCCGCCGGCTGCCGTTATGGATACGGCTTTTGGCGACTAAAGACGCCGGACGTGTACGTCTAACGCTTGCGTTGGCTAACGTTTTTGTTGCTTAACGCAAACATTAGTTTGATGCCATGCTGATGACCCGTATGGAAAATACTAAAACCGGAAATAAATATTGATAAGCGTTTGCTTACAGACTCTTACTATACTTTGAATGTTAGACTAGAGAAAAGAATAGATAAGAATATGGATGAACTACCCTCCTTTCGGTACAGATTGCCCGACAAGATCCGTGTTTAGAAGTTATACTTGCCGCCGATAGATGCTCGGGCGACGCCTTGTAAGAATATTATATGCCATTGGAGCAAAATTGCAAGCACTAATTTGCAAATTTTTGAAATTTTCTTGTCTTTTTCCTTCTCCTGTGTTAGTATTAGGGCAACATCTAATTCAACTACCAATCCCAAGCAAATTTATGAGAGAAAGGAAACCCATGGATCAAAATTATTTTTCACGTATTAGCCCGGAAATTCTCGAACTGACTAAACTGGTCGAGGCAAATGACAATATCGACCCCGAACTGTTTATCAAACATGATGTCAAAAAAGGACTGCGGGACTTAAAAGGCAAGGGCGTCGTTGCCGGACTGACAAATATTTCCGATGTCCGCGCCACGGCCAAGGTGAACGGCGAGGTCGTGCCCGCCGACGGCCGTCTCTATTACCGCGGCTACGCCATCGAGGACCTGATACAGGGCATAGACAATAATAACCACACCGGCTT
>Ga0099364_10003728_pt1 | contig 23491 bp, 19 predicted proteins | sample TergutTh196P3_FD_73070 | JGI IMG/M metagenome (GOLD analysis project Ga0099364, IMG submission 73070) | Microcerotermes parvus P3 segment gut microbial communities from Pointe-Noire, Republic of the Congo - Th196 P3 | ecosystem: Host-associated > Arthropoda: Insects > Digestive system > Gut ...
AAATAACAATTGCATATATAAAAATTAACACGGGGATTCATCCCCGTGAAAAAAAAAAAGATTATTTTTGTAAAAAAATATTTTTTCCCGAAAATAAAAAATATGTGCCTGTAACATATTGATATATAAAAACTTATTATATAATTTTTATGCATAAAAGTATCTTGAACCAAAATTAATTTACGGGGAATGTAAAAATATCTCTATAAGTTGTTAAAAAACAAGAAAATGTTTTTTTTATTACATTTTTATTATTTTTGTAATTATAGTTTTAAGAATGGATATGAATTTAGAAATACTATTATCAACTCCCGCAATTTATAGTGCATTTGCGCTTGCAATATTATTAGTTATTGTTGATGCACTAACTAAAAAAGAATCTAAATTGCAAATGATTGTTGCATTTGCAGGGCTTTGTTTTATTATAGCACAATCTTGTTATAATGTGGTTTATGAAGTCAATTTAATATCATCAGATTTCGTTAACGAAATGCTAATTTTTAACAATATCACTGCGTATTTTGATATTTTGTTTTGTCTTGCAGGGCTACTAACAATAGCAGTTAGCAAAGATTATTTATCCAAAGTTTATGAAAATTATAAAGAACATTATTCGCTTTTGATATTTGCTATTTTTGGAATGATGTGTATAACACATTCTAATAATTTAGTTGTTTTGTTTTTAGGAATAGAAACAATGTCTATAACTTTTTATGCGATGACGGGGTTTTTAAGAAAAAGAGAAAATGCTGTAGATGGAGCATTAAAATACTTTTTACTTGGAGCATTTGCATCGGGCTTTTTGCTTTATGGAATGGCTATGATATATGGTGCTACGGGGAGTATGTATTATGATTCTATTGCTATTTCATTAAGTAATGATGCAGCAATTCCGTTATATTTCAAATTAGGAATTGGATTGTTATTAATTGGATTATTATTCAAAGTAGCAGCATTTCCTTTTCATCAATGGGCACCCGATGTATATCAATGTGCAGGAACTACTACAGCGGGCTTTATGTCATCAGCAGGAAAAGTAGCGGCATTGAGTGGATTTATAGGCATATTTTTATTAGCAATACCAAAAGAATCAATATATACAGCCGAAATAATACTTATAATAGCAGTTGTTTCAGCATTAACAATGCTCGTAGGAAATATTACTGCACTAAAACAAACTAATATAAAACGAATGCTTGCATACTCATCAGTAGGACACGCAGGATATATGTTAATGGGTATTGTAGCCAATAGCGGAGAAGGAACATCAGCAATTTTATACTATTCGTTAGCATATATTTTAACACAAATAGGAGCATTCACGATTATTGCAATAATTGAAACAAAAGAAGAAACAGGACTTACTTTATCTGAATATGCAGGATTAAGCAAACGCTATCCATTTTTATCTGCAACATTAGCAATATTTTTATTTTCATTAGCAGGAATACCACCATTTGCGGGCTTTTTCGGTAAATACTATTTGTTTGTTGCTGCTATAAATAGTGGTTGGACTTGGCTAACGATAGTTGCAGTTATTACATCTGTTATTGCTTGTTATTTTTATTTATCTGTTATCGTTGCAATGTATTTCAAAGATGGAACAGAAGAGTTAGCACCTATTAAAACTATTGTATTATCAAAAGCAGTAATATTAATAGCAGCTATAGGAATAGTAGTAATTTCATTAGTCCCATTTTTAGATATGATGTAAAGTGAACTTCTAAATTTTTAATCTTCTTCTATCATTAAATCTATTTGGCGTTTATTTATGTCGGCACGGATAATTCTAACTTTAACTTTTGTTCCAAAAGCGTATATAGTTTTATTTTTTCTTCCGAACAATCTAACTTTTTGCTCATCATATTTATAATCATCTTTTGGCAATTCTTTTCTGTGTATAAAACCTTCTACATATATTTCGTCAAGCATTACAAATATTCCATAAGATAGAACGCCACTCACACTACCTTCAAAAACGCTACCTACTAATTCTTTTGCATAAATTACAGATGCTAATTTAGTAGAAGCACGTTCTGCGTCCATTGCTGTGCGTTCTGTATTAGACACATAATCTGCAATATGGATTAAATCCTTGCGAAGTTTATTTATCCTCCGCGTTGCAGGAACATCATTACCATATTCACGCAATAAACGATGCACAATTAAATCAGAATATCTTCTTATTGGCGATGTAAAATGAGTATAATTATCAAAACCAAGACCAAAATGCCCTATATTTTCTGCCGAATAAACTGCCTTTGCCATTGAACGAATTAGTATTTGATTAACAACATCATTCTCGGCTGTGCCTTTAACTTCGCTTAATATCTTATTTAACAATTTAGAAACATTTTTTATTGTTTTAAACTTTACGCCTAATGATTTTAATTGCTCCAATGCTATTTTTATTGCTTCTTCGCGTGGCTTGTCGTGTATCCGATAAATAAACGGAAGGTCAATTTTATAGCGTTTAGATAATTTTTTTAGATGCAATGCTACTTGTTTATTTGCCAAAAGCATAAACTCTTCCACCAATGCTGTAGCATCTGTTGTGGTATGTATTTCTACATCAACGGGACATAATTTATCATCAAGCACATATTTTATTTCTTTTGTATCATAATTTATACTACCATTCTTTATCCTTTCTGCTCTAAACTTTGATGCTAATGAATGCAACTCTAAAACTAATTCTTTTTTATCGCCTTCACCTGTGTCTATAATTGTTTGAACTTCATCATAACTAAATCTTCTACAACTCCTTATAACTGACGGAATAACAGAGTAATTAACAATATTTAAACCCTCATTTATTATAAACAAAACCGAATATGTATAACGCAACTGATATGGATTTAAAGAACATATTTCATTAGATAACACCTCGGGCAACATCGGCACCACTTTATCGGCAAGATATACACTATTGCCCCTTTTAAATGCTTCTTTATCTAATTTACTATTCTCGCCGACATAATAAGAAACATCGGCAATATGAATCCCTAAACTATAATTGCCATCATCTAATCTTTTTAACGACAAAGCATCATCAAAATCTCGCGCACTAACAGGGTCTATTGTAATTACTTCTTCGCCTGTAAAATCTATTCTATCAAAAGGTATATTATTATCAGGCGACCTAAAATTATTTGCTTCATTTATCGCACCAGAAGGAAATTTACTTGGAAGATTATATTCTTTTACTATTTGATTATATTCATTTTCTAAATGACTATAACCTTTTAGAGCCATTTTATTAGATTCTGTATTTACTTTATTTATTTTAGTAAAATGCTTATTAGTAGTAGGTTTTCCTCCTTTTTGGGTAGGTTTTTCTCCCTTTTGGGTAGGTTTTCCTACCTTTTGGGTAGGTTTTTCTACCTTTTGGGTAGGTTTTTCTACCTTTTGGGTAGGTTTTTCTACCTTTTGGGTAGGTTTTTCTCCCTTTTGGGTAGGTTTTTCTACCTTTTGGGTAGGTTTTCCTACCTTTTGGGTAGGTTTTTCTACTGATTTAGTGACTACATTAATATCTTTTTTATTTGATTTAGCGACTATTGAATATCTTCTACGACTACTTTTACTTATTACACCTTGCTGATATAATGTATTTAGAGTATTACGTAACTCTTCATATTCATTAGTATTTGATTTAAACTTAAACTTTTTTGATATATCTAATAGGCGTAAATTATCTTTTTTTTCGGTTAGGAGATTAACTATTTTATTAATTAGTTCATCATTTTGTTTTGTTTTATTTTTCATCATTTTACAATTAAAGATGCAAATATACAAAAAAAATACATATATTTATTTTGGAGATACTGAGTAAATTCAGCAGGACGGAAAAAACAGATAAAACTTATTGTTTTATCTGTTCTGGTGTAGTAAAATGTTGTTATTAGTTTCTAATAACTTTTTCCATTTTAACATTTCCGTTGTGATTTATTTTTAGGAAATAAACGCCTGTTGGAAATTTTTCAAGTGAAAATGTTGTTGCAAATGTTCCTGTATCTTCAAATTTGTTATGGAGTTCTAATAATTCATCACCGTGCAGGTCGTTTAAAGTTATTTTTAGATTTCCTGCCTTTTCTAAATCAAGAGTTAGTGTGCTTGTTGCATTTGTTGGGTTGGGCGATACCTTTATGTTTGCTATTGTTGGTTCATTTCTAATTGAATTATAATTGCAACTAATATCCGAACTATCAAAATACTGATAGCACATATCAATATTGCCTATGCTGTCAGAAAGTAAGAATTGAGAATAGAAAATTGCTTCATCTTTATTGAAATCCAATTTTTCTCCTTTTATCTCTACAAATTCAGGAACACCTGCACCAAAAACATAAAGACCAGCAATTGCTTCATCCATCTTGGTATCTATAGCATCTACCTTGCTAATAAATTCTCCAAACTCTTTTACCGATACCTCTATAGGCGTAGTTGAAAAAATAGTATTAGCAAGAAGTTCTAAAAAAACAGCATTCCAAGTAAGCACACTAAGAGTTCCCGACACCGATGGCACGCAAAATGTGACTGAAATTGTATCTTGTTTTATATGATCATAATATGTTGCTATCCATAAAGTAGCATATCCAATGCTATCGCCACTGGTTATAAATTCATAATCATATAACTCGCCTGTTGGTTTACTTATACCAAAATATTTAGAAGTGAAAATATTAACCAATTTAGCATTTGGCATATTATACTCTTGGGCTACCCACTCTTCCATTTCATTTCCAACAGAAATTCTAATTGGTAGTAATGTTTGTGCTGATACTTCTGCACTAAAACTTATAGCAAATATTATTGCTACGATCGAAATTTGAATTAAATGCTTCATAACTTTTATTTTTTATTTTATATTTTAATTAAAATACGTTTTTTTCTAACTTCCAAATGTTTTATTTTTTCTTTTTATGGTTTTTATTTTTAGCATTTGAATTAGTGTTAGTTGTATTAGTGTTTTTATTCTTTTGGTCAATATACCTTTGCATAGCAGGAGGCATTGGCTTTCCTGATTGTTTTTGTATTTCTTGTGCCATTCGCATCTGTTTTGCGAGCCAACCTTCTTTCTTTTTAGGACTATTTTTTAGTTGTTCTAAAGTCATTCTTTTTGTAGAGAACTTATTCATATAAACCTGCTGACCAATAGCAAGCAAATTAAATATAAAATAATATAAGTTCAGTCCCGATGGCAAATTACTAAACATAAATAAAAATATTAAAGGCATAATATATACTAACATTTTTTGATTTGGGTCAGACATCGTCATCTTTTGTTGTATAAATAACGTAGTAGCCATTAGCAATGCTAAACCCGAAAATTGCGTCATTCCCAATATACTAAAACCCCAATTTATTATACCATCAGGTACAGATAAGTCGTCTATCCAAAGAATAAATGGCTGTTGGCGTAATTCTATAAAACCATTTAATGTTCGCCATAGAGCAAACAATATTGGCATTTGTATTAACAAAGGCAAGCATCCGTTCATAGGATTTATGCCATATTGATTATATACTTCCATTGTTGCCATTTGTTGTTTTTTAGCATCATCGCCTGCTGCTTTTTTACGTTTTTCTATTTCGGGCTGAAGTAGTTTCATATAAGAAGCGTTGCGTAATTGCTTTATAGATAACGGCGTTAATAATATTTTCATTAATAAAGAAAATACAATTATAGCAATTCCATAATTAGGGATAAAATTATGAATTAATTTAAAGAAAGGCAACATTACATATTCTGCAATAGGACGTATTAAAAAACGCCAACCTAAATCCACTGTTGCTTCCAAACCATAACTTCTAACTAAATTATATTCTATAGGACCTATAAATATCTTAAATGAATTAGATTGTTTTCCGCCCTTATAAGGCACATTTATTGCAAATTCATACTCCTTAAGATTATCTTTATTTACAGCACGTTTTTTGCCTGATATTGTAGCATCGCCATCAAATTGCTGCCAAGGTTGAGGTATTACTGCAGTAGTAAAGTATTTCGTTTTAATCGCTATATAATCAATAATTCCTGTATATGATTCTGTTTCTAATACATCATTAGAAGCATCAAATTCAGTTATATTGCCATTCATAGAAATTAAACTAACAGAATTACTTGTTTCATTGCTAACATCTTTTTCTTGCGGTGGCAAATTATTTCCCCAAATCAGCGAATACTTACTGCGAATATATTCTTCCAAATTATTTATTTCTATATTTTGGTCTATATGATATTTATCACCATATAAAATTATAGTTTTTACTAATTCCTTTCCATTACCGACATCTAATTTATAGACAAGTTTTATAGTATCATTTTCTTTTAAATTAATAGTATTATTAGAAATGTTTTCCAAACTAAAATATATCTCACGAGTATCTATTTTTTTCCCTTCTGTAGAACTAAATACCATATATAACTCGGATGCGTTATTGCTAATTAATTGTGCTTTTGTGCCGTCCCATTTATTATAGTTATTCAATTCCCAACTAACAAGCGAACCACCTTTATTAGTAAAAATTGCATTATAATTTTGAGTATTTATTGTTATAAACTCTTCATTACCGCGGACAAAAGGCATAAACAACGAACCATATATCTCTTGTTCTAAAATAGTTTTTGAGTCGAGATTTTCATCAATGCTATCATTAATAATAGTATCATTTTGCGAAGGAATTAGTTGTGAAGTATCGGTTTTAATTATTTGTTCGGGTGGCGTTTGCTCGTAGATTGAACTTTGATACATCATCCAAACTATCATTATTATTGCTATAAGTGCTATAGCGAGTGCAGATTTTTTATCCATTTTCTTTTCTTTTAATTAATACAGATTACAAAAATAATAAAAATGTAATAAAAAAAACATTTTCTTGTTTTTTAACAACTTATAGAGATATTTTTACATTCCCCGTAAATTAATTTTTTCTATATAAAAAAACAGCAAAACCGAAGCTCTGCTGTGAAATATATGAAAAATGTAAATAAATATAAATTTACATTATAAAAAATCTAACTTTTACAAATATAACTTATTTCCTTGTCATTTAAATCATATATACTCTTAATGTCATAGATTGTTATTTTTTTGTTACAAATAATTTATAAAAAATTATTATATTTGCTAAAATTTTATTACATATTATAAATTATTATGAAAAAAATAGTTTTGTTGTTAGTGTTTTTTAGTATTACATATACTTCAGTAGCCCAATATGATACTATACCCAAAAGCCAAATTCCTGCTAAAATAGAGGAAATAAAAAATGGCACACTAAAAGATTCTATATTTTGGTCTTGCATTGGACTGTTTGAAATGATGGAATATAAAATTGCATCAATATATAACTACAAAATATATATAGGAGTTGATGGAATATATTTTGAGTTGGGGTTCAAAGACGAGCATAGCAATATTTCTTTAAGTGGCGTATATTTTACTCCACATCATAGGCATGAAGAACCAGAATACATTGATTCTGATTATGTTTGGCTGCCAAACGAACATTTTTGTAGATGTCTTGCAGAAGTAGGATATGCAATAGTGCAAAAACTTGATGATAGTTTTACTTGTATTGGTGCCTTGCCTGAATACGATATAGATGATAATTTAGATATTGCTTGTCAGGATGCTGAAAAAAAAGAAGTATTTTTTAGAAAATACTATGAATACGGTTACTCAAAGAAAAATAGGTTTAAAATAATTGAACCTGAAGTATTGCCATTTTAGGACTAAATATTTACTGATGAACTGTTACATTTGACATTAATGTATCAAAAACTCTACGATAGCCCTCTGATGCTCTGGTATTGAACTTATTCCATATTGCTGTGCTACGGAAATTATTAGCGGGCTTATTTAATTTTATGAAAGTCAGTTCGTCCCCTGGTTCGTTTACTACTGATATTTTTAATACTTCATCTATATATAGTTTTAAGATATTGCAGATTCGGTCAGATGATATTTTAGATACGGTATCATATTTTTTTTCATTTCCGTCTTGAATAAACATTAAAATATATCCATTATCTTCTAATGAATAGCCCGTTGTTATATTGTTTTTGTTATTTATATAGCCCCATTCCATAACAAAACCATAATAATCTGATGGAAGACATTCAGGCATTTTTGATTTAGATGTATGTTTTTTGTGTGTGCAAGAAAAACATATTATTGAAAAAATAACGATAATTATTGTAGTTTTATTACTAAACATATATGTAATTATTATAAAAAGTATTTTCCCGTGTAATTATTCACGATTTGTTGTTAAAATTATTGCAAAAATACAAAAAATATTTATTAATATTGGCACATCTAAAAATGAGATACTGAAATGAATTCAGCATAACAGCGTTTTTTTAATAGTTATTTATTGTATTTTTGCAAGTAATGAAATGGATTTTAATATTTTTTAGCATCAATGCTTTCTGTTGTTTGTATTCGCAGGATACTACAAGAATAATTTCTTTGCCCGAAATAGAAGTAATAGAAAAAAAAACTACATCAAATTCGGCATTGGATTTTTCGCCAATAATAACAATAAATAACGAACAAATACAAACAATCGGTGCAAAACAATTGTCAGAAGTGTTAATTTTTTCGCCGGGAGTTAATATACAAAATCAAGGTGGGCTGGGCGGTATGAAAACACTATTTATGCGGGGAATGAGCAGTGCAAGGAATTTGATATTGTTGGATGGAATTCCGTTAAATTCAGCACAAAATGGCTCTTTTGATTTAAATAATATTGATGTTTCTATGATTGATAATATTGAAATAATTCGTGGTGGAGCGTCATCTATATTTGGTGGTAGTGCTATTGGTGGCGTTGTAAATATTCGAAAAACAGACATTCCAAAGGAAATAATAAAAATAAATTTAAGTTATGGTGGATATGAAACTGGAAATTCAACTGGCAATGAAGTAGTAACAAATTTCACACTAAACTTTCCAATTGCTATATTACTTGATAATATTTTTAAAGATTTAATTGTTGTAGACTACGATAAAATAGATTATAAATATGGTTATGTTTCATTTAATATAAATTATATAGATTCTGATGGCAATTATCCTTTTACATTTTCGCAATTCGGGGAAGGAAAAAGGTATTATAGAGAAAATTCTGATTATAATAATTTGAATGCTTCACTTACGGGAAGAGTTAATATTAATGGTTGGACTTTAACATCAAGGTATATTTATTCTCAAACAGATAAAGGTATTCCTGGACCTATACTACAAGGGCAAGTAAATAATAGTAATGAACGACTAAAAGAAGAAAATCATATACTTTTTATGAATACAAACCGTTCTTTTAATAATAATTCTATCTTAAAAATATCTGGGGGATATAAACACAACAATCTGCTATATATTGGCTCTAATTATGATAAAAATAACAGCAATTTTATTTTAAATGATTGGACTATAAACTGTATATATAATTTTAACTTTTTAGAAATAAAAAATGAAGCATTACTAACTTTTACATCAAGCGAATTAACAGGCGATATGCTTGATATAGCACTTGATAATAAAGTTAATAGAATAATTTTAGCAGCAGGATATAGATTAGAAAAAGATTTTTTGATTGATAAAAATATGTTGCGATTTAATTTATCAGGAAGATTTGATAAAGGATTTAGCAAAGAAGAAACTACAAATAAATCAGCATTAACAGGAAACTTCGGAGCAATTTTTAAACTAAAAGATATTCCATTATTATTAAGAACAAATATCTCGCACAATTTTAGATTTCCGAATTTTAATGAAATGTATTATAGAAATTATGGAACTAAAAACCTGCTCCCCGAAAAATCAAATAACATAAATATCGGTGCCGAATATAATATTCTAAATAAAATCAATATAAGTTTGGATGCGTTTTATTTGGATATAAAAGATATGATTGTTGCTATTCCTACATCGCCTGTTACTTGGTCGGCAAGAAATATATCGCGTGCTGAATCTATTGGAACAGAGTTTTCGGCAATTCTAATTGATAATATAAAAATAAATAAATCCATTTCAATCAATAATATCAGCGTATCATACACTTTGCAACAAAATTTAGATAAATCCACAAATACTAATACATACAACAAACAATTAACTTATATCCCAAATGAATTAGGAAGTGCGATGATAAGTTTTAAAGTATTTGATTTTCTTATTGGCGGGAAGTTGGAGTATTCGAGCCACAGATATTATCAAGCAGATAATAGTATTAATTCGCTGTTGCCGAGTTATACAATTGCAGATTTTTTTATCAATGCACCTATAATTGAAATATATAAAAACAGCATAAACCTCCGATTTGATATTAAAAACATATTTGATACGCAATACTTTATAATTAATAACTACATTATGCCCGGCAGACAATTTAGATTGAGTTTAGGGGTAATTTATTAATGTGTAATTCCAACCTTGTTTCGGTATGATAAGTTGTTTTTCTTTTACTTTTTATATTTTTTTTTATCTTTCCAAAAGTATTTTAGGCGTTCTAAAAAGTTTTTTTCTTTGCCGAATTGCGTTGGTTCGTAATATACTTTCGGTTTCATATTCACAGGAAAATAGTTTGCATCCACAAAGTGATTCTCAAAATCGTGTGGATATTTGTATCCTGCTCCGTATCCTTCCTCTTTCATCAATTTAGTTGGAGCATTTCGCAGATGCAATGGAACTACTAATGTTTCGCCGTTTTTAATATCAGACATTGCCATTTCAATTCCCATATACGAAGCATTAGATTTAGCAGCACAAGCAAGATAAGTAACACATTGTGCTAAATTTATTCTACACTCGGGCATACCTATTAGTTGAACCGCTTGAAACACAGAAACAGCAAGCGACAAAGCAAAAGGGTCAGCATTTCCAATATCCTCGCTTGCAAATATTACCATACGGCGAGCAATAAATTTAGGGTCTTCACCTGCATCAAGCATTTTAGCAAGCCAAAATAATGCAGCATCAGGGTCAGAACCACGCAATGACTTAATAAATGCAGAAATAGTATCATAATGTGACTCGCCACCTTTATCATATAGAACTGACTTTTGCTGAAGTGCTTTTTCAAAATCTTTATTTATAATAGTAAATGATTTTTCGTTAGGATGCAATTTAACTGCAAGTTCCAGCGCTTTTAGTGCATTTCTTGCATCACCACCAGAATACTTAATAATAAAATTATAATCAGCAATTTTTATATCAAATTGCGATAAAAGGACATCATTTTTAATAGCATCATCAATTATTTTACGAATATTTTCATCTGATAGAGGATGCAATTTATATACTTGACAGCGACTCATTAGTGCAGGATTGACCTCAAAAGAAGGATTTTCAGTGGTTGCTCCGACAAGCGTAATTATTCCTTTTTCAACAGCATTTAGAAGCGAATCTTGCTGACTTTTATTAAATCTATGTATCTCATCAATAAAAAGCAATATCTTATTTCCTTTACTTATTTCAAATTTTGCTTTATTTATAATCTCTCTAACTTCTTTTACACCCGCATCAATAGCCGATAGTTGATAGAAAATATAATTTGCAGTATTAGCAATAATTTGTGCAAAAGTAGTTTTTCCTACGCCGGGCGGTCCCCAAAGAATAATAGAAGGAAAGGTGCCATTTTCAAAAAATGCTCGCAAAGGACAACCAATTCCTATCAGATGTTCCTGTCCTACAATAGAATTAATATCTTTTGGTCGCATTCTTTCGGGCAGTGGAATATTGTTGTTATCCATATCTTTGTTATTGAAAATATTCATAATTGTAAAGGAAATGTTATCATTTTGTTTTTGTAAAATAGCAATATTTTTCTAAAGGTATCACTAAAAACAGCGTTCTTTTTCTAAATAATTACAAACATAATCATTCACTCCATCTTCTAATTCAGTAAATGAAAAATCATTTTTTATTTTAGTTAATAACTTATCGGTATCGGCTTCAGTCCAATTTTGATATTGGTTAATTAAATTAGCAGGCATATCAATATATTCAATAGATGGCGTAATTTTCATAGCATTAAACACAGCATTAACTAAATCGTTCCATGTTCTTGCCTTCCCTGTTCCTAAATTATAAATGCCCGTAAAAGTATTATCATTAAGCATCTTCATAATAACTTTGCAACAATCTTTTACGTATATAAAATCTCGCATTTGGTTGCCATCTTTATATTTTTTATCATTAGATTTAAATAGACGCACTTTACCTGTTTCTTTAATTTGTTTATAAGATTTAAGCACCATACTTTGCATATTTTCTTTATGATTTTCGTTTGGACCATACACATTAAAGAACTTAATTGCAGTAATTTTATCTTGTAAATTGTTGTTCATCAGATACATATCAGTAAGATGCTTCGAAAAACCATAGGGATTAAGCGGGATAAGATTATTTATAGATTTATCAGAATATCCGCTACTTCCATCACCATAGGTAGCCGCCGAAGAAGCATAAATAAGACGTATATTATTATAAATAGCGAAGTCAATAATTTCTTTTGTATATAGAAAATTATTGTCCATAAGGTAATCAACATTAGTTTCAGTCGTTGAAGAACACGCTCCGAGGTGTATAATTGCTTGTAATTTATTTATTTTCAGATAATTATTTTTAATAATATCTCGGAAATGGTTGATATGTATTATTTGTGAAATTCTTTTATTGGCGAGATATTTCCATTTATTTCCGTGACCAAGTTCATCTACCACAATAATATCATAAATATCATTATCATTTAATTCTTTAATAAGACAGGATCCTATAAAACCTGCACCACCAGTAACTATAATCATATATTCTTAATATTAATAATTTTGCAAAAATAATGAAAAAATCCTTATTTTTGCATAAAATTAAATATTATGGGTGATTTTACTTTACAAACAGACCAATTTATAGCAGATATACAAAAACAATTCGGTATTATAGGACAATCTGTAGCAATAAAGAAAGCAATGAAAACACTTATTGATATTGCTTCTACTAACCTTGCCGTCCTAATTACAGGTGATACAGGAACAGGTAAAGAAGTTTTTGCTAATGCTGTGCATAATTTAAGTCCAAGAAAAGATAGACATTTCGTTAGTGTAAATTGCGGTGCAATTCCTGAAACATTGCTGGAATCAGAATTGTTTGGACACGAAAAAGGAGCATTCACCGATGCTAAATCACAGCGTATAGGTTTTTTTGAGGCAGCAGATAATGGTTCTATTTTCCTTGATGAAATAGGAGAAATGCCTGTTGCTACACAAGTAAAATTATTACGTGTTTTAGAATCAGGAGAATATTCCCGACTCGGCTCTTCTAAAATAAATAAAGTGAATGTTAGAATTATTGCAGCAACAAATAGAGATATTAGTAATGCTGTATCTAAAAAAACTTTTCGCGCAGATTTATATTATCGTTTAAATCAAATAAATATAGAACTTCCTTCTTTGCGTGAAAGAATAGATGATATTCCAATGCTTTTCGAACATTTTGCTAAAGCAACCTGTAAAAAAAATAAAATAATTTATAAAAGTATTAGTAATGATGCTATAAAAACACTGATGTCACTAAGTTGGGATGGTAATATAAGAGAGTTTAAAAGTTTTGTAGAAAAAATTATTACTTTAGAAAAAGGCGATTTTATTACTCCCGAAATACTTAATAAATACTTGCCCGAACCTCCCACTGAACCAAATTATGAAATCACTAACGCTTTAGTTCCTATTCGTAGTAGTAACGAAGTTATGAGTAATGATTCGCTTATATTACGCACTTTGCTTGAAGTTAAAAACGATATAAGCGGTATTAAGCAAATTTTAGGACAATTTGGAGATGCACTTGTTTATATTAAAAATGATACTATGGCTATTAATGATTACCTCGCCGCTTATGATAAAAATGTAGATAACGATTTTATTGATTACTTTGCCGATAAAGATATACCTACTATTAAAGATATGGAAAAAGAACTAATTACAGCAGCAATGAAAAAATATAACAACAAAAAACGAGAAGTTGCTGTTCTATTAGGAATCTCTGATCGCACATTATACAGAAAATTAATAGAATACGAAATTATTTAATTATTTCTGCATATCCTTATTTTATGTTAGGGGATGCTGAAATAAGTTCAGCATAATAAAATATTTGGAAATTAGAAATAAAAAAGTTTATTTTTGTAAAAATTTATTTAATGGATACAATAATGGATATAAATACAATAATTATAATTTCAACTAATATCACTATTGCTATAGGTATAATTGCAGTAATAATTACTTTGCATTCTAATCAATCTAAAAAGATTGACAAATTAGCAGATGAATTAACTAATGTAAGAGTAGAAACTACTGATGCAATCACTAATCTGAAAATAGAAATTTCTAACCTGAAAATAGAAGTTTATACAGGTTTTGAAAAATTAAACTCTAAATTTGATAGATTAGAAAATAAGCATACTAATCTTAATCAAAAAATAGAAGAACGTAATACTGCTACTAACCAAAGAGTAGATAAATTAGAAGACGAAGTCAAAGAAGTAAGAACAGAGCATAAATCTCTTTTACCAAAAATTATTGAAATTTTTGATAAAGTCGCACTTCCCAAAACGGCATTATAATTATTTCAAAAATAAACTTTTATTTCTAATTGTTATTTTTCTAATGCTATTAAATCTGTTTTTTCGTATTTATGATTACCTGTTTGTTTCTTTTTGTAATTCCAGCATTTTATACAATCGGTCATACTTAATTTCGGGTTGTTGTTAAAGAAATCTCTTGTATATTGGTTATATTTAAATTGTTTTCCTATTTCGAATTTCTTTCCTGATTTTTTATCTAAAAGTATCTTGTTATATGTATTTATTGCATCTTGGTATGTCTTTACGCCCTTATTTTCATACATCCATTTACAAAATGGAACATTATATTTAAATTTTTCACTTATTACTTTTTTGAAAAATGTTCTATGAATTTCGCTATTACTATAATTTTCGTCTATAATTTTTTCTATTGCAGGTTCAAAATTGTTATTACTTTTTTTCTTTTTCGTAATTTTATTTACAGGTTTGTTTTCTATAAAATCGCTAATATACTGCAACAAATCTTCTTTATAACCACTTGTAGGTAAGTTATGTTCTTTGCATATTTTCACCAATTCTTCTTTTAGATAGTAGATATTATATAATTCTTTTTTTGTTTTTGGCAATACCAATTTTTACTCTCCTTCAGGATTTTCTTTGGACTCTTCTTCGGATTCTTCTTCATCTGGTGGAGGATTTTCATCGCTTTTAGGTAGAAAATCTTCGAATTTAGGAACTTTAACTCCTTCTTTTAATCCTTCTAATCCTTCCTTTAATTTTTCTTCGGGGTCGGAAACCATTTCGCTTGCTTTGTCTATTTGTTCTTGTATTTTCTTTTTAGTTTTTTCTAAAAGTTTTGAAGGATTTTTCAAGTCGTCAAAACTAAAACCATCTTTTTTAGGTTTAGATAGCAAAGTAGAATCATAGGGCGAAGAAAGTATAGAAGTATCGGCAGTATATAATTCTACTTCTCTTGTTTTTAGTTCATCGGGTATATCGCTATTATTATCAACGAGTGTTTTATATCTCATTGCTAACGAAAGTTCTTGTGCGTATTCAGAATTAGGATATTTTTCTATCAAAATATCATAATACTTGCTTGCACTATCAAAGTTTTGCATATCGTTTTCATACATAAAACCTAATACATATAAAGATTTTGGAGCGTATTTTAAACTATCGGGATAATTTTCATAAATATAAATAAATTTTTCTTTTGCATAATCATATTCTTTATGCTTCATCAAATTATAAGCAGAATTATAAACAGTAGTTATACTATCAGCCATAAATGCTTCTGTATAGCCGAGTTTTTTTAGTGTTATGCGTCCGTATTCAGATTTAGGTTGAGTGGTAGCAATCACATTTAAAATAGAATCTGCCATCCAAGCATTCGTATCTCTAACACTTTCTGCATAAACGTACAAATAGCGAGCAGATTCAGGTTCGGTAGTCGGTGCAATAGTTGCTGCAACTTTATAGTAATAATTAGCAGAATCTATATTTCCTATATTATGATTAATGCGTGCCAACTCGTAATAATATTTTGATGCAATAATTCGCTGTTTATCTATTTGTTCGTCAAAACGTGGTTCTTCTTTTGTTGTATCAATTTCTATTATGTCGGTGGTATCAATTTCATTAGTCGGCTCTATTTTTACTATATCGGTTTCATCTATTTTATTAATCGGCTCGTCAGAATTTTCAGAAGTATCTACAACTACAAGTTCTGTTTCACTAATTTTTTCTATTGTATCATTGGTTGTATCATTGGTATTAATTTCCGAAGTAGTATCATTATCAGGATTGTTCATTGCTTCTAATAACCTTTGCTGTTCAAACTCATATTCTTTTTTTTCTAATTCTAATTTAGTAACTTCTTGATAAGTATCGGCAATATTTTTTAGTGCAATTTCACGCTGATTCATAAACATAAATATCTTATTTGATGGCTGTGAAATTAGTTGTATTCTACTTGTTCTTGATTTTGCTATATAAGAACGCGCATTAACAAAATTACCTTTTTCAAATTCTATAACACCTTTTTCATAATGATAAGCACTCATTACTTGGCTCTGCGGATGCAAAGAATCATACATAAATTCAGTATATTTTATTTTAGTAGAATCGCCTGTTAGCATAGTTTGTATAAGGCGTTGCGTAGCGACATAATCCTTCCATTCTTCGAATTTTCCATCTTCATCTAATCTTACTAATATCCTATCTGCTTCGTAGTCCCTACCTAAACGAATCAAACAACTTGCACGATATAACTTTGCTTCATATTCGGTTGCTAAATCAGTTCTAAATGTTAAAACTTTACTATATGCTCTTTCTGCTCTGTCATATTTTTTCATTCTAAACAAAATACCTGCTAATTCGTTCTGCCATATTGCTTGTTGTTTTCTGTCATCAGATTGTGCTATTGCTTGGAAATAAGGACGAATAGCACCTTCCAAATCGCCATAATATAAAGCCATTTCTGCTTCAATATTGAACGCTTGAGTAAGAATATCATACCTTTCGTTCAGCCAAGCAATGTCCACAGTTCTTGATAGTATAGTTAATCCTGCATCGTATTTTCCTTGCATTAACAAATTAGTTGCTAATAGCAAATGAGCATCCGCAGAATATTTTCCTACGGGATCTTTATCTATTAATTCGGAGCATTTTATCTGTGATGCAAGCCATTCTTCTTTGTAAAAAAATGACTTTGCCATTAGATACAACGAAGGCACAATATAATCATTTTTAGATTTTGCTATTATTTTAGAACCTTTAGCAAGAATAGAATCCAATTTAGATTGGACTGCTTGTCGTGCTGCTCTATCTACTTTCATTCCCGCTAAAAAAGCAGGTGCCGAACCTTCTACACTATTCAAAACAGGATTGTCTGTTACTGGAACAAGAATACGTGGAGTTCCTCTTCGCTTTTCTGATTGAAATTCAAATTCTTCTTCACATTCTTTCATTAACCTTTCTTCGTTATAGAATGTATTGAAATAGGTAGTAAAGTTATCATAACTTCTGCTTTTACATCCTGTAATAACAGCAATTAAAATCAAGATTCCAATCGTTATTAAAATTATTTTTCTATTAGTTTTCATAATTCTAAATAGTATTTTTTTACAAAAATAATGTTTTTTTTGTATTAAATAAAAAATAGTTTTTTGTTTACGTTTTTTTACAAAAATATATATAATTTTCTGAACCAAGATTTTATTAAGATTAAAATACAAGATTCAAAAAACAAATTCATTTACAAAAAAAACCTTATTTTTGTATTTTTTTATAATCAAATTTGGTAATATAATGACAAAAACGGCAAAAACTTCTAAAAAAACACCAAATAATAAAGCACAAAATAAAAAAACTAAACTAACTTCCGTTCGTATAGAACATAAACCTTATCCTGCAACAATTAACAAACGATTGCACCAAATCCGGTTTAATATGAACGAAAATAAAATTGATGCTGCTTTTATTTCCTATCTTCCCAATATCCGCTATCTCACTAACTATTCGGGTTCGTGGGCTTATATGCTTATAACTACAGATGAGATATATTTCTTTACCGATGATAGATACGAAGAACAAATTATAACCGAACTCTACGACCTTAATAATATGAGAGTCCATATTACAAGAGATGTATGGAAATATATAGAAGATTTAAAAATTCTTGAAACTGTTAAAAACATAGGCATAGAACAAGACCATTTAAGTTATGCAGAAGCAACCGATATTAAATCAAAAATGAATCTGATAGGTGTTAGATTGAAACCGCTTAGTGACCTCGTAGATTTGTATACTCAAGCAAAAGCACCTGAAGAACTTGAATGTATAAAAAAATCTTGCAATATAGCAGAAGAAATATTTGAATATATTTTAGATGTTATTAGACCAGGAATTACTGAATTAGATATTGCTATAGAAATAGATTATCAGGCAAGATTGCATGGTTCTGAAGGAACACCATTTGATACTATTGTCACAAGTGGCGAAAGAGGTGCGTTAGTCCACGGACAACCAAGCCATAAAAAAATTAAAAAAGGCGATATAGTATTGATGGATTTTGGCTGTAAAATAAATGGTTTTTGCTCTGATATTTCAAGAACTGTATGTTGCGGAAAGCCGAAAACTGAACAAAAGAAAATTTATAAATTGTTATACAATGCTATGTCTACCGCTATAGAAGAAGCACGACCTGGAATGAAAGGCGATTATTTAGATAATGTTGCTCGCAAAATAATTAAAGATGCAGGATATGGCGATTATTTTAAACATTCATTAGGTCACGGAATCGGTTTAATTTGTCACGAGAGACCAACTATTACATTTCGTTTGCAGGATCAAATAATCCACGAAGACACTGTTCTTGCCATCGAACCAGGAATATATATACCTAAACAATTCGGAATGCGAGTAGAAGATAACGCTTTAATCGGACATACAAAAAATACTAAACTTACAAACGCCCCTGAAGAACTAATACAAGTGTAAAACTATTATGAAAAGAATTGCTTTAATTATGGCGGGAGGGGCAGGAGAAAGATTTTGGCCCCAAAGCAGGAAACATTTTCCTAAACAATTATTACACCTTAATTCAGAAGAATACTCAATGTTAGAAGAAACATTGATGCGGGTTTCTTCACTTATTCCAATAGAAGATATTTTTATTATAACAACTGAACTATTATGCGAAAGTATTAGAAAATGTTTGCCGAAATTACCACCTGAAAATGTAATTCCTGAACCCGAAAAAAGAAATACAGCACCTTGCTTGGTTTTAGCATCAGCATTTTTGCAAGAAAGATTTGCTAATGAAAAAGATATTTCTGTTGCTACTTTAACAGCCGACCATAATATTTATCCCACAGAAAAATTTGTAGATACAATCCAAACTGCAATAGAGTATGCCGAAAAACACAATAAAATTATGACTATTGGTATTACTCCAACAAGACCTGATACGGGATACGGATATATTGAAACTGAAACTCCCTTCAGTAAAAATGAAATAGCAGAGGTAAAACCTGTCCTACGTTTCACAGAAAAACCCAATTTAGAACAAGCAAAATCATTTTTAGAAACAGAACGTTTTACTTGGAATAGCGGAATGTTCTTTTGGAAATTATCTGTTTTTGATGCAGAATTAAAAAAACATTCATCAGAGTTAGGAAACGTAATTCCTATTTTTAGAGATTTATTAAAAGGCAAAACAAAAGTTTCTGTTAATAAATTTGATGTTGATTTAGCAAATTTATATCACACATTACCTGCAATATCTATTGATTATGCTTTGATGGAAAAAACAAATAACGTTGCTGTATGCAAAGCGTTATTTAATTGGGACGATATTGGTTCGTGGGATTCTTTATTTAGAACAAAAAAACTTGATGCAAATGGCAATGTATTGCAAGGAAAACTATCTGTTTTAGATTGCAGTTCATCTATATTGGTTAATGATAGCAAAAATAGTGATGTTATTTTAGCGGGAGTAGGTTTAAATAATATTGTTGTAATTACTACCGATGATGCTATTTTAGTATGCCATAAAGACAATGTCCAATCTATTAAAAACATAGTAGAAGACATTCGGCATAATTATGGCGATAGTTATTTGTAATTTTATATGTATAATCCCCTTATTTTATGTAGGTGTCAAAATGAGTTCGGAATGACAAGGTAATAAACAAAAAAAAACCTTATTTTTGTAATTCTGTAAAGAAAAATTATTTTAATTTTAATAATTTAGATTTTAATATAATAAACAATAGATATGAATTATACTGGACCAAAAGTCAAACTATCACGTAAATTGGGAATCGCTATGACACCTAAAGCGGTAAAAATAATGGACCATAAACCCACTCTTCCCGGGCAACACGGCAAACGCAAAAAATTTCAAAAATTCTCCGATTATGGCAAGCAATTGCTGGAAAAACAAAGATTAAGATTGCAATACCATATATCAGAAAAACAGATGGGTAACTACTATAAAAAAGCTACTCGGTTAGAAGGAAATACTGCCGATTTATTGCTCCAATTGTTAGAAACAAGATTGGACTCGGTAGTAAAAAAAGCAGGATTTGCAAGAACTATTTATGCTGCACGCCAATATGTTCAACACGGACATATTTTAGTAAATGGTAAAAAGTGCGATATTCCATCTTATAATGTGAAATTAAACGATGTAATTTCAATAAAGGAAAAAAGCAGAAAAATAGAATTTATTTTAGAAGCAATGCGCAATTCTACTGCACCATCTTACATAGAAGTAGATAAAGCAAACTTCTCATTTAAATTAGCACAAATTCCTAAAAGAGAAGATATTCTTATACAATGTGAAATTTCACTTGTCGTTGAATATTATTCAAGATAATATTAAAACGTTTTTTTGCTTTTATTGATATTTCAATAATATTGTAATAGTTGGCAAATATCAAATTGATATATTTCACCATCTCTCAAATAATAAGAGATGGTGATTCCCTATTTCCTTTTTTTAGAAAAATGTAATGAATTCCCCTGCTCATTAAAACCTATTTCTGAACCTGTAGATAATATTCTGTTAAAAATACAATTCATACACTGGTCGGCTGTATCGTCTAAACAAACTTTGTTTTCATATAATAAATAATTAGAACGATATTTAGTCGGTGTAATATTAGGCATAACAACATTTGCTCCTGCGAGAATCCCTTTTTCTCTGCCTTGGGGGTCTATTACTTGTAGTGCTGTCGCTGATGCGATATTAACATCAGGTATTAATAATCTAATAATTGCAATAGTTTTTAGTGTTAATTCTAATCTATCTTTTAGCGGTAAAAGTTCATCTTTATGGATATATAAAGGAGTTGCCGAATGTTCTATATAAGGACCAAGCCCAACCATATCTATATCATTTTCTTTAAAAAATATAATATCATCGGCAATATCTTCAAGCGTTTGAAAAGGAAGACCTATCATCGTGCCTGTTCCGACTTGATAATTAAGTTCTTTTAATGTATTTAATGTTTTTAATCTCTTATCAAAAGAATGCAAACTATTGCTCGGATGTATTTTATTATAGAGGGCTGGATTTGATGTTTCTATTCGCAAAAGATACCTGATAGCATTCCCTTCTTCCTTCCATTTTCTTAATGTTTTTGTATCCTGCTCGCCTAAAGAGAGAGTTATTCCGAGTTTATTATCTGTTTTTTCGTTTATTTTTTGTAAGAGATTTGTGATTTGTTTATCAAATATTTTATTCCTAACTTCGCCTGATTGTATAACAATTGAGCCAAAATTATTCTTATAAGCAAACTCCGCTGCATCAATTACCTCCGCATCATATAAATTATATCTTTCTATATTATTTTCTTTTCTAAGCCCGCAATAATAACAACTTTTATAACATATATTTGTATATTCTATTAATCCACGCAGATAAACTTTATTACCGAGATGCTCCCGTTTTGTTTTTAATGCTTTATTAAATAAATCATTAATAGCATTTTCATCTTTACATTGTAAATAATCAATAATTTCATTTTTCATATTGCAATATAAATAAAATTATGCAATTATTTTTGCATAGGTATTTATATAAATATTTAAATAAAAAACATTATTTTTGTAATTTAATTATAGGAAAATAAAGATGGAAACAACCGTAACATCACAAGAAAATCCTCAAACTGCACTTGCTAATGTCCAGCCGCTGACTACTATTTTATCTAATTTGCGGACTTGTTTGAATGCAATCGTGCCTTCTGCTGCTAATCAATTTAAAACAGGAACTGCCGAAGCAGGTGAAACTATTGGCTATACGGGAGTAGGTGTAAGGCGTATTCCAAGATGGTCTGATGCGAATGTTAATCAAGCCGCACTTATTATGAACGAACTATCTAATACGCCTCAAAATCAGCCCATTTTTGATGCTGCAGGTGTTTCTATGTCTGAACTTAATTCGCTCACAAATAACATAGAAGCAACTTCGGATATGATGGTCGTAGCACAAGAAATAGTAAATACGCTCCGAAATGTTCGGCTTGTTGCTAATGCTTCAATAAAAGTAGAGTTTAATCGTCTATACGCAACTGCTCGTGGAGCCGCTAAAAACGGGAGTGCAGTCGGTATAAATATGTATAATTCTTTGCGTGTTATGTATCCACATGCAGCGGGACCGAAAAGCACAAATGCTAAAAATGTTTATGCTGAAAGAAGTAGAAAAATAGAGAAAGCAGCAGGTGATTTACGGGCTGCGGGCATCAATTTAATCGGAACAGAAGGAGGTGATTGTTAATGTCAAGTCCATGCAACACAAGAGGACCAGGAAATAACGCCAATAAAGGCAAATATCGCGCATCCATTTTGTTAGAAGAGTATAAGTTTTTATACTACGACAAATTGCCACCACATGAATATAATGAAGGATTAGAACAAGTTCTTCGCCATATACGTCAAATGTATTGGAAAATACTTTAAATGTGTTCTTTGTATTAAAAAATGTGTAATTATGTAAAAATTACTTAAATCGGATACTGAAAAAGCAGTGGAATCCACTGCTTAAGCAGTGAAAACGACTGCTTAAGCAGTGAAAATGACTGCTTAAGCAGTGAAAACGACTGCTTAAGCAGTGAAAACGACTGCTTAAGCAGTGAAAATGACTGCTTAAGCAGTGAAAATGACTAATTATTCCGCATCCGATTAATGTAATTTTTACATAATTTAAGATTAAATAGCGTCTAAACATAGTAAAATAAGGGGGTGCTTACTTCCCATAGATAGACAATATAAAAGTAAGCAAAAAAAAATTTCGTTCAAACGTTCGTAAGGGATATTTTGTTTTGCATACTGAATGAAATTTTTTTTAACAGCATATCTTCGGTTATGCTGTTTTTTTTTTTAATTA
>Ga0099364_10003729_pt1 | contig 23483 bp, 27 predicted proteins | sample TergutTh196P3_FD_73070 | JGI IMG/M metagenome (GOLD analysis project Ga0099364, IMG submission 73070) | Microcerotermes parvus P3 segment gut microbial communities from Pointe-Noire, Republic of the Congo - Th196 P3 | ecosystem: Host-associated > Arthropoda: Insects > Digestive system > Gut ...
TTGGCAGGACCGTTGTAGCCTTCAACGCCTCGGATTAAGGCGGCTTGGGGCTGCTCTTTTTTTCCGGTGACGGCGTTTAATAAAAAGTGAATGCCGTAGCAAAGGTAAACGTAAGCATGGCCGCCCCTTTCATATAACACTTCTGTTCGGGGGGTTTTGCCGGCTCGAGCGTGGCAGGCAGTGTCTTCTTCACCGCGATAAGCTTCGGTTTCTGTAATTTTGTACCTGAAAATCTCACCGGTTTTTGTTTGGCGGACAAGTATTTTTCCAATAAGTTGAGGGGCAACGGTTAAAACGTCTTGCTCAAAAAAGTCAGACCTCAATCTTTTTGGTTTTTGAGTCATTTCATTTTACCATACCATTTTTCATTTTTATGATTATACCTTTCGGCAGTCCATTTTTTTGAATTCTTCGGGTCCGATTGTTTTGAATTGATCGTATTTTTCCGACAAAATTCGATTCAGGTCGGCAATATCGCTGCATTTGAGGATGTCTTCTGTGGGTACCAATTCATAAATCTCTCGCTCTTCTTTTTCGTGTCCGATAATAATGTATATAGACGGGTAGGTGACATCCGAGACGTGAAATTTGCCGAAGATTTCAAAACAATCGTATTTTTTGATAAAATCATTTCGGTAGAGCAATTCGTAAGGAATATCCAATTCAATTCGCTTCATCGCTTCGGTAAATTCGGGTTTAAGCCCCTTCTGATCATAAATAATGGAATAAAGCGGACACTCTATTTTTGAAGGATTGATGAATCTCTGTATAAAAAGAGCAATTTTGTATTCAATCAAGCCGTCAAGGCTGTATATGAAAACAAGTTTTTTTTCCCGATCTTCGATATTTTGACACATGATAACCACAAATAAAATAATAAAAACAATAATAACAATAATTGAACAGTTTTATTTTTTAAAGGTCACGGCTGTTCCGTAACACAAAATTTCAGAAGAATTACTTGCAATGGTGCTTGTTTGGATCCGGAAACAAACAATGCCGTCAGCACCTAAGGCTTTTGCATCTTCAACCATTCGATCATAAGCTTGTTCTCGTGCTTCTGCAAGCATTTTTGTCCATTCGTAAATTTCTCCACCGACGAGGCTTCGCATACCTGCCATGATATCTCTTCCGATGTTTCTTGTACGAACGGTATTTCCTTTTACAATGCCGACAACAGTATCAATTTCATAGTTGGGCATATTGTCTTGGGTTGTTGTTAACATATTCTTTTTCTCCTTTTATTTCATAATTTTTTTGTATTTTTCGTTTTCTTCATCCCCTTTTCGATCATAAATGGCTTTTATCAGCAAAAATAAGGCAACGATGAAAAATAAAAAAAGGAATAAAAAATATCCGAAAACTAAAAGACCAACTATGGAAACTGCAATCATTTTTCCCCTTCTTTCTTAATTGTGGCATCAAAAATTATTCATCAAAAATTACTTTTAATATCTGAAAGTCGTGATCTTGAATGTTTTCAATAATTTCTTGAATCGGATAGTCTGTTGGAATCGGCTTGTTCTTGTAAAAAAGCAAGGCGGTTTCTTCATTTATATTTAAGGCTTGGAATATGTCTCCGACAGTTTTTAAGGCGTTGATATTGACTTTATGATCGGTTCGAATGCCGTTTTTGTCTAGACCGACAAGAATAATTTTTTCAGCGTTTTTGTTTTCAGCGTTTTTGTTTTCAGCGTTTTTGTTTTCAGCGTTTTTGTTTATTTTTTTGTCTGTCTTTTTTATCATATCAACATCTGTCGTTTTCTTTTGATGTGTCATAACTGCCTTTTTCGGTATAATCTTTAAGCTTTTATAAGTTTCTTATCACTTTTTTATATTTTTAATCTAGTGTTATTTTTTTTTAATCTTGTTTTATTATTTCCCTTTTTTTCTCTTTTTTTCAAAAACATTTAAATGGGATGAGTCAGTAAGTCCCATGTTTCATTTCGGGATTCGTCCCGTTGGAATGTGGCTGGCAAAAACAGACAGCTGAACCGTGAAACAAATAAAAGGTGAAACAACATGGTAAAATCTTTTTACGGATACGTCAGAGACGCCTGGAAGAAACCGGACGAATCTTACGTAAGTGAACTCAGATGGGAACGCCTCCAAACATGGAGAAAAGAAGGTTCTGTTACAAGAATCGAGCGCCCGACACGTATTGACCGTGCCAGGTCCCTTGGATACAAAGCCAAGCAAGGCATCATTGTGGCACGTGTTAAAGTCAGACGCGGCGGTCTCAGACTTCCGAGATACATTCGCGGAAGACGTACAAAAAATATGGGCATGAGAAAAATTACCGCCGGAAAAAGCATCCAAAGAATTTGTGAAGAACGTGCCGGCCGTAAATATCCGAACATGGAAGTCTTGAACTCTTATTGGGTTGCTGAAGATGGAAAATTCAAATGGTACGAAGTTATTCTCGTTGACCCGAACCACCCCGTAATCCAAAGTGACAAGCATTTGAACTGGATCTGCTCCGGAAGCAACCGCGGCAGAGCACAGCGCGGACTGACCAGCGCCGGTAAAAAAGGCAGAGGCTTAATGGTTCGCGGCATTGGTTCTGAAAAGAACAGACCAAGCCTTCGCGCTCACAGGAACAGAGGAAAGTGATTCATCATATCAATTTTCGCGTCATTGCGCACGCGACAGAAGATTTATCCGGAGTCCACAAGGCTCTGGATTTTTTTTTGGCACCCTGCCTGTCTCCAAAAGACGATCTTTCCGATCTGAAAGAGACGCTTGAGACCGAAGGTCACTTTAACAACCCGATTCACATGGTGACCGCCGTTTTGAAGAAAAAAGGCTCTTGTTTAAAGTTTTCAGAATTTTTTAAAGCAAATGTCACGGAAGATGATTTAGAAACACTTCGTGATCAAATGCCTGAGCGTTTGGATGATGACCTGAATTTTTACATGCGCTTTTCAAAGCAAGATGCAGCAGAAGGCCGCCTTCGCCTGACAGAATCATCGGATGCGATTTTGGTTCGCATTAAAATTGAAGTTTATCCCAAATCTTGGGAAAAAGCCGGTTTGATCGTGGAGGAATTGTTTGGCTGAAATGATTTATTTTGATTATGTTTCCGCCGATCTTTTGGAGGAAATCATTGAGGGCATGATCAAGAACGACACGGGTTCAATTCCCGATCAGTCCATGCACGAAAAAATCTCCGAAGGTATTGAGTCGTCCGATGAGTTTTTTTTGTTCACGCATATAAATTCCTTTTTTAAAAAATTCGGATTCACGGATGTCATCCTTTTTCAGAAATCCGGTAAAATCTCTTCTCAAAAAGTCGATCAAAAATCTGCATCGGCATCCACTTCGGCATCCACTTCGGCATCCACTTCGGCATCCACTTCGGCATCCACTTCGGCATCCACTTCGGCATCCATTTCGGCATCCGCTCAAAAACCTGTTCATCTAATTTTTCATAAACTTTTTGAAACCTCCGATCATTCCATTCGTTACCACAATGGTATTGAAATCGAAGCCGACACTGAAAATGAATTAAACGCTTTGATTCGAAAAGAGCGGTCCAAAGCAGATTTTTTAATTGTCCGCTCCGATGATGATAAAATGATTCGAGCAGCAGCAAATTCCGGTGATGTGGACATCATTATTCCGATTTCAAATCACGCCCAAAAACCGGTAGCCGGCAAAATCAATCACATTATTGCCAAAATCGCAGCCGATAAAAAAACCGCTTTTGCTTTTGATATTGCACCGTTTCTTTTTATCAAAGGATACCGCCGAAGCAAACTCTTTTCCGACGTCATGGAAATGATTCCGGTTTTAAGAAAGTATCATGTTCCTATTCTCTTGTTCAGCGGTGCAGGTAATGTTTTTGAAATTCGCGGACCCTATGAATTGGAAGCCTTCGGGCGTCTTTTTGGAATGACGCAAGAAGAAACCGTTTTGGCGGTCAGTGAATTTCCGCAAAAAATCATATCCGAACGCCAAAAAAAGAAGTCAGGAAAAATTGTTTCGCAAGGTGTTGAAATCTTTTCTGAGGAAAGTTTGGAAAAGTAATTTTTTTATTTATTAATCACACGATCCTGAAGGAAAAAGAGCAAAATCTTTGATTTCGCAACAGTGATTTATAAATCATAAGATGTTATTTGTGATAATCGTCTTTAAAAAAATCAGGTGTTCATTTTGGAACCTTTATTGCCCTCTCTTCGACAAAGAAAACGCTACATTGCCGTTGAAATTATCAGTTCGGCGCCTGTTCAGAGGAGCGCTTTTATCAATGCGATTTCTTCTTTTGGGTGTGCGCTGCTTGGCGATGTCGGTTTTTCAAAATGCGGTATTTCCGTTCTTGATGTCAGTATTGTCAAATGTCGGCATACATTCGTTTCAGAAACCATTGCAGTATTGGCTTTTATTACAAACATCGACGGGCAAAAAGTTGTTGTTCGGTCTGTCGGCGTTTCAGGAACCGTCAAAGGCGCCAAAACAAAATTTTAAATAAAAAGCCATTTTCAAATGTGTAAGACGATCCGCATGGTTCATATATATATACAGTTTAATTAATGGCATTTCCGTAATGTTTGGGAACCAATACGTTTAAGAAAGCAAGTGTTATTCTCACTTATTTTAAAGTTAAAATTTAATAATCTGTTTAATAATCTTTAGTTTAATGATTCGGAGTTTATAATTATGAAAGATATGGCCCCTCAAATGTATGACCGCGCAAGTACTGTTTTTAGTCCTGACGGCCGTTTATATCAAGTCGAATATGCCCGCGAAGCTGTGAAAAGGGGCACAACGGCGGTCGGCATTAAAGTCGCAGAAGGCGTGGTTTTGCTGGTGGACAAGCGTGTTACCAGCCGTTTAATTGAAGCGCACTCTATTGAAAAGATTTTCCAAATTGATGATCACATCGGTGCGGCAACATCCGGTCTTGTTGCGGATGCGCGTGCTTTAATTGACCGCGCCCGCGTGGAAGCTCAAATCAATCACGTTGCTTACGACGAGCCGATCGGTGTTGAAGTGTTGTCCAAAAAAATCTGCGACCACAAGCAAACATTTACACAATACGGCGGCATACGCCCGTACGGCACATCTTTATTGATTGCCGGTGTGGAAGACGGTGTGGCACGCCTGTTTGAGACCGACCCGAGCGGCGCTCTTTTGGAATACAAAGCCACAGCCATCGGTGCCGGCCGCATATCTGTTACTGAAACTTTTGAAGCTGATTATAACGAAAACATGTCTTTGGAAGACGCCATTTTCTTGGGCGTTGAAGCACTTTACAAAGCGGCTGACGGTAAATTCAATCCGCAGACACTTGAAATCGGTCTTGTCCCCTCTTCGGATGTTTTTTTCAGAAAATTGACGATGGATGAAGTCTCCGAGTATGCCGATAAGATCAATGCCAAATACCCAAAGACAGAAAACAGCTCGGAAAAGACAAAACCAAAAAAGAATACTGAAGAAGATTTAGATATCTGATTTCTTCATTTTATTTTATAAATGAAAAGTATGGATATGATGTTATGGTTTCTTTGGATGATGCAGTCACTGCTCGATTGAAAAAGGGAAGCAAAGAATTTGAAATTCTGGTTGACCCTGAAGGCGGATTAGCATTTAAGCGCGGTGAAATCACGGATATTTCAAAAATTTTGGCAGTCGAATGCATTTTTGAAAATGCGAGCCGCGGTGACCGTATTGCAGAATCTGACCTTGTTACCGCCTTTCAGACGGGCGATGTTTTAAAAATCGCGACAATGATTTTAGAACAAGGCGAACTTCAATTAACAAAAGAACAGCGTAAACGCTTCCTGGACGAGAAAAGAAAACTTGTGGTTACATTTATTGCTCAAAATGCAATTAATCCGCAAACGATGGCGCCACATCCGCCGCAGCGCATTGAACTTGCAATGGATGAAGCCAAAGTCAACATCGATCCGATGAAAAGTGTCGATGAATTGGTCACGATCACGATGAAAGCCATCCGGCCGCTCATCCCGATACGATTTGAAGAAGTCAATGTTGCGGTTAAAATTCCGGCTCTTTATGCACCAAAGGCATTCGGAGACGTTTCAAATTTCGGCAAAATGGTCAAAAACGGCTGGCAATCCGACGGTTCATGGATTGCAGTGATTCGCATTCCGGCCGGCATGCAGACCGATTTTTACGCCCTCCTCAATCATTTAACCAAAGGCGAAGCAGAAACAAAACTCATTCGAGACGATCCACCTCAAAAACAATAAATCAAAAAATAACAAAACAAAAAATGTCAAAATAAAAAATGTCAAAATAAAAAATGTCAAAATAAAAAATGTCAAAATAAAAAATGTCAAAATAAAAAATGTCAAAATAAAAAATGTCAAAATAAAAAATGTCAAAATAACAAAACATAAAATACAAAATAATTGTTTTTGTTTGAGTTATAATGATTTTTTGTGAAAGACTTTAAAAACGATTAGAACATAATGTTTAAAATTCAAATAAGGATAAATAACAATGGATAGAATGGATAAAAAAATTGTTATGCCCGGCGAATTGCTTTCAGACAATCCTTCACTTTCAGGCGCCGGCACATATGTTTCCGGCGGGAAGGTTTACGCATCTGTCTGCGGGCTTTTAACTCAAAAAGGAAAACTTTCTGTTCATCCGTTTGCAGGTCCCTACATTCCAAAGAAAAATGATTATATTCTCGGTTATGTCACGGTTGTGACGCCATCGAATTGGATTTTTGATATTGGCTGCCCATATGAAGGTCTTTTGCATGTTTCGGAATATCCGATTCGTGTGCCTTCTGAAGAAATGGAAAAACATTTTGATGTCGGTGACACGGTTTTGTTAAAAGTTGTGGACGTCAATACCGAAATGAAAATAGAGTTGACTTACAAAGACCCCGCTTGCCGCAAACTTGCCAAAGGGCGTCTTTTTGAAATTCCCTTTTCAAAAGTTTCAAGAGTTATTGGTCATTCCGGCTCGATGATTTCTATGTTAAAATCTAAAACCGGCTGTGATATTTTCGTCGGCAGCAATGGTCGCATTTGGATGAATGGCTCATCCGGTGACATGGATATTTTAATGCGCGCCCTTCAAAAAATTGAAAAAGATGCACAACTGCCCGGACTAACGGATTTAACGAGTACTTTTATTCATGAGCAATATGATTTGATCGGATTAAAGCCGCATGGTTTTGCACCTTCCTCAAAGCCGGCAGGATTTGCTGTTTCACAAAAACCTGCAGCTGCCGAAGATTCAAAGTCCGGTACAAAAAAAGTCCGTCACATGAAGCTGAAAAAATCTTCTGAAGAAAAAGAAGCTGAATCTGAATCCACAGAAGTTTCCGAAGAAGAAACTGAATCTGAATCCATCAAAGAAGTTGCCGAAGAAAAAGAAACTGAATCTGAATCCAAATCCGCCAAAGAAACAGCCGAAGAAGAGGAAGAAACAGAATCAGAAGCTGTCAAAGAAGCAGTTGAAGAAGAAGAAACAGAATCAGAAGCTGTTAAAGAAACAGTCGAAGATGAAAAAACAAAATCCAAAGCTGTTAAAGAAGCCGTTGAAGGAGAGGAAGAAACAGAATCAGAAGTTGTTAAAGAAGCAGCTGAAGAAGAAACAGAGTCAAAAGCCTTTAAAAAATCAGCCAAAATAAAAGAAACAGAATCTGATGCTGTTAAAGAAGCAGATGTTGAAAAAGAAACAAAATCTAAAACCTTTAAAAAAGCAGTCAAAGAAAAAGAAACAAAATCTGAAGTTGTTAAAGAAGCAGATGTTGAAAAAGAAACAGAATCAAAAGCTGTTAAAAAAACAGCCGGTGAAAAGGAAACAAAATCAGGGGCTTTTAAAGAAGCAGCTGAAGGAAAAGTTGTTGAGAAAAAGAGCAAGGGTTCCAAGAATGCAAAATCCGGAACTAAAAAAGATGCAAAAAAATCGGAGAAGGCAAAATCCGATGAAATTGACGCCGCTCTTTATGAAAAAAATAATTGTGTATGTTTTAAATCTGTCCGATTCACGCATCAGCGCCCTCGGGAATAAATATAAAGTCTGCCATTTATTAGAATTATCTTCTGGAGAAATGTGAAATGAGTTCAAACCAAAATGATATGGTTTTTTTTGATGAAAATGGTCTGAGAACAGACCAAAGAAGACCCGATGAAATTCGACCTATGAAAATTAAAATCGGTGTTTTGTCACGCGCAAACGGTTCCTGTTATTTGGAATGGGGTGCCAACAAGGTGATTGCTGCGGTTTACGGTCCGCGCGAGGCACATCCGCGACGCTCTCAGCGCGCCGGAAAAGCGTTGATTCGCTACAGATACAATATGCAATCTTTTTCTGTGGAGGACCGCGCCCGTCCGGGACCAAGCCGCCGCAGCAGCGAAATTTCTAAAGTCAGCCGTGAAGCTTTTGAGCCGGTGGTTCTCAGCGAGGCTTATCCAAAGGCGGCTATTGACATTTTTGTTGAAGTTCTTCAAGCCGACGCCGGAACAAGAACGGCAGCAATCAACGCAGCATCTCTCGCGTTGGTGGATGCCGGTATTCCGATGCGCGGTTTGGTTTCTGCCTGTGCCGTTGGAAAAGTCGGCGGCAAGATCGTTTTAGACTTAAACAAACCGGAAGACAACTACGGCGAAGCCGACCTTCCGATTGCCATGACCGAAGACGGCAAAATCACATTGATTCAAATGGACGGTCATCTGACACCTGATGAATTTATCGAAGCAATGGAACTTGTCCAAAAAGGATGCCGCCAAGTGCTGGAAATTCAAAAGGCTGCCCTTGCCGAAAAATACGCCTCTCTTATGATTGATGAAAGTGATTCGGACGAAATTGAAATGGAAGTTCCGCCCGATGAAGAAGACGAAGACACGATTGAAGATGAGGTTTTAGAAGAATCCGATGTGACAGATGAAATGGTTGATGATTTTGTCACTCAAGTCTCGGAGCGTTTGGCAAAAGATGTTGCTGCGATTATTAAAGAATATGAAGTCGGTGGCGACTCTAAAGAAATCGACTTGGCAGACGGTCTTTTTGATGACGAAGATATTGATGTTTTTGTGATTGACGGCGATTCAGATGACTCCGATGATGAATTGGATGAATTCAGCGATGGTTCCGAATCTTTCGATGAGTCTGATGAATCCGGCAGTGATTCCGGTGATTCTGATGATTCCGGTGATTCCGCCGGTGCTTCTGATGAGCTTGGCAGTGATTCGGATGGTGAATCCGAATCATCCGAATCTGAGAATGAGGATGTTGGATTTGATGCGGAAGATGAAGAGGAGGAGGAATAATTATGGTCAACGAAGTGATTTCCGCTTTAAAAAGAGATTTTGTTCACAATTTAATTGTTGAAGGCAAACGTGCTGACGGTCGTGCTTTTATAGAAACGCGCGACATATCTGTTAAAACAAATGTTATTGATAAAGCCGAAGGGTCGGCTTATGTCAAATTCGGCAACACAAAGGTTTTGGTCGGTATCAAACTCCAAAAAGGCACGCCTTTTCCGGATGCCCCAAATTCGGGTATTATCATGACCGGCATGGAAATGAATCCTCTGGCGTCTCCTGATTTTGAACCGGGTCCGCCGCGAGAAGAGTCTATTGAAATGTCTCGTATTGTTGACCGCGGAATCCGCGAATCCCATTCGATTGATTTGGAAAAAATGTGTATCAAAGAAGGGGAACTCGTCTGGATGATTTTTATTGACATCAGCATTATTAACGATGCCGGAAACATTGTCGATGCTTCAAGCTTGGCATCTATTGCCGCTTTACTGACGACAAATGTGCCGGCAGACGAGGCAAACGGTTTTGCCGCCATGCCGCTTCCGATGAAAAACGTTCCGGTATGTGTAACAGTTGTCAACATTGACGGGACACTCCTCTTGGATCCGACTTTAGCTGAGGAAATGGTTTGTGACACAAAACTTGCCGTCATTACCGATAACAGCGGCGCTCTTTCCGGTCTGCAGAAAAGCGGCTGTGCATCCTTGCTTCCCGAGACTGTCTTTGAGATGGTCAACTTAGGCAGAGAGAAAGCCACTGAATTAAGGGAAAGATATTTATCTCATCTCCCTCTTAGGAGTTGAATCTCGTTTAATTTAATTTATTATTTTTCAAATTATAATCACGTTGATACGTGTCAGGTGAAACATTATGGCAGTTAAGAAAAACTCACGCAAAGGCAAAGTTTCCAGATCTGCAGGAAGATTTGGCGTCAGATACGGCAGAAAAGACAGAAAATTGGTTGCCGATCTTGAAGAACGCACAAAAGCACAACACACTTGTGCAAAATGCGACCTTCCGGCCGTCAAAAGAATCGGAACAGGCATCTGGGAATGTAAGAAATGCGGTTTTAAGTTTGCCGGCGGCACATTTATTCCGCAGACAAGTGTTGCAAAATCATTCCAAAACACTATGAAGAATGCTCTTCAAGACAGTACCATGAAATACCACTACGCTTTCTTGGACGAAGAAGAAGAGTAAGAAACAGCATAACTAAGTAAGCCATTCTGTTTCTTTTTCTTTATTTTTTAGGTATTAAAGTATAACTTATTTTTAAACAAAAATCAAATTATTAGAAGAAGGTGACTCATTTGTCTTATCATTGTGCCCATTGCAAGCGAGAGATTGACATTGACTACGAAAATGCAGGCGTCCGATGTCATTACTGCGGTCACAGAATTCTTGTGAAAGAGCGTCCGGCAACCATTAAAAGAATTAAGGCCGAATAATCATGATGCTATTGACGTCTTCTCGAAAGCCGTCTTTTAAAACCAAAATTCTGTGCAAGAAGTTGGCTCTTTTTTTTGACGCGCCTTACATGAACCGCGGTAAAATGTCTTTTTCTGAAGTTTTAGAGCAGGGAAACGGGCGTATTTTGCTTGTTGCCGGGGATTATCACGGCAATCCCGGAAGCCTGTCTTTTTATGATGCCAACGGCAAACCTTTTTTATCCGTTTATTTTTCGGAGACCAATCCCGACAATGTTCCCCAATCCGAATTGAGATACGGATCACACGAATTCAGCGGAACAGACTCATCTTTGGTTTTCAAACAATTGAATCGTCATCTTTTCGAGAACACAGGCCGTTTTATTCCGCAAGAATCTTTGAAAGTGTCAAAAGCTGCCCACAAAGCCGCCCTTCACGTATCTGACTCCACGCAGCCGACACCCATTAAAAATGCTGAAAAAAGCGTTGAAAATTTTGTTCGCCGTTTAAACATCTTTGATGACCGCCTTGAATTCATGTCCAATGACCGTATTTTCTTACGCCTGTATATTAAAAGCGTCAAAGAGGACGCAACTACCGTTTAAAGTGATTTCAATGAAAGCAGAAGCCAGTTTTTTGTTTGAATCTGATAAAAAAGAGCTGATTGAAGACATTTATCAAAGCCTGTTCCCCGAAACCGACGAATCCATTTCCGACCGATCTGTTATTTCTTTAAAATTAGAAGAAAACGGCCTTGTTTTAAAAATTGTCAGCAATGACATCATTTCATTAAGATCGGCTTTAAACACATGGTTGCGCTTGATTCAAACGGCTTATGATGTTTCTGTTGTTTGATTTGATTTAACGACTTTTCCAAACGCTTTGTTTTTCAGAAAAAAGGCTTTGGGGATTGATTTTGTTTTTTGTTTAAATCCGAAACATCATCCTCATTGAAGCGATTCAAAGACGGGGTACATTTTTCCCCAAAAGTGTTTGATGATTTTGAAAACGGTACCCCCGTTTTATTGATGTGATACAAAAATGATGTTTCGGATTTTTTTGCACCACGAAACCCGAATCAACCACCCGTTCGATCAGTCGCCAAAGGCGGCTGAATCGAACGGCTTCGACCCCAAAAAAAATAAAATAAAAAAGTATAAAACCGTTTTTTTGTTTTAAGTTATAGGCAGTGACAGCAGTCACAAAAACAAAAACATTAAAGGCAGTGGCAGCAGTCACAAAAACAGAAACATTAAAGACGGTGGCAGAAATCATAAAAACAGAAACATTAAAGGCGGTGGCAGAAATCATAAAAACAGAAACATTAAAGGCGGTGGCAGAAATCATAAAAACAGAAACATTAAAGGCAGCAGCAAAAATCATAGAAACAATATTTTTTTTTTGAAAACGCTCAAATTTTGCTTTCATCCGCTGCGCTACTGAAAACAAAATTTGAGGGGGTTTGGATGTTTTTGGTAGAAAATGTTTTTAGGGTTTTAATTTTGTTTTTGAGGTGATTTGTTTTTAGGGTTCTGATTTTGTTTTTGAGATGATTGTTTTGAGGGATTTGATTTTGTTTTTGAGATGATTGTTTTGAGGAATTTGATTTTGTTTTTGAGATGATTGTTTTGAGGGATTTGATTTTGTTTTTGAGATGATTGTTTTGAGGGATTTGATTTTGTTTTTGAGATGATTGTTTTGAGGGTTTGTTTTGTTTTAAATTTGAAACATCCCTTTTCTTGAAGCGATTCAAAAACGGGGTACGTCTTTCCTTAAAAGCGTTTGATGATTTTGAAAACGGTACCCCCGTTTTTTTGATATGAAGCAAAATGATGTTTCGTTTTCCAATTATTCTGAACGAATTTTTGTCTGGTCAGATGACAAATAATATCATCATGCAATTCTATTATTGAACAAATGATGTATTTTCAAAATAACATTATTTCATCACCTAAAAGTATTTATATCCCATAATACCAACAATTGGGTAGATTAAATTTTTGATAAATGTTTCCATTTAAATCAAAAAATGATTGATTCTTGGTAATTTAAATGTTTATAAAACTATCAAAAACATTTTATCTATTGAAGAAAAATGATACACATCTACGATTGATTATATTAAAAAAATTGTTATCAACGTAAAAAAAACAATAACGGGGACATAAAAATGAATCAAAAAACGTTGCTTTTTTTTGTCGCAGCTGTCGCCTTTCTTTTAATACTGCTGCCGACAGCACACGCAGCTTACACAGAAACATACTATGTTTCAGCATTCGGAAACGACTTAAATGACGGTTTGACTGAACTCACTCCTTTTGAAACACTGGCAAAAACCGCCGGTGTGATCAATAGTGCCGGAACAGATGGCGATTATCTTGTCATTGTTATGACGGATTTAACCTCGACGGCATGCGCGCGATATTATGATAACAGTGTCACCATCACAAGTCCGGGTGCGACACCTGTCACAGTTACCCGCGGCATCGGATTTAGCACTTTGAATGAACCAAACCGTGGTCAATATAATCCCGCCATGCTGGAAATCGGCGGGGATGTCTCACCATCCGGACCTCAGATTTCTTTAACGCTTAAAAATATCATCTTCGACGATGACTTTCTTCACGAAGGCACAACATTTGACCACCAAAAAAAGGGTCTGGGCAACTCATGGGCAACTGACAATTTGATCTATGTTCAGGATGCTATCGTTGCTTCTTATTCCCCGAATGCAAAAATCATATTGGGTGACGGTGCTCAATTGCATAACTTTGGCGGAATGACCGCACTTCGTGCAACCGATGGCGCAACTGCAATAATGGAAAGTGGCAGCTTGATTACAGAATCCTCCACAACAGCAACAAGACAATTGAGCTCCACGGCAACGGATTATCGAGCGGTTGGAGAGGCAGCTGTCACCATTGCTTACGGTGCCCATTTTTACATGTATGAAGGCGCAAAAATTGAAAATATCGCAAATGCACACAGCATTAAATTCGATCAAAGCGGATTTAGCTTTAAATGCTTCATTGATGGTGAAATTACCGGAATGAAAGGAAACAAAGGCTGGGACGCTACAGACCATAGTTCAAATATTCAGCATGAGGGACGAGGCTTCAAATCGGCCATCTACTTTAATCGAGGTACAACCCTTGATCCGTGGACGGGTGCTGTTGGACCTGCCATTATCGGTGAAAACGCCAACATTCATCATAATGCTATAAAATGCGGCGCTATAGGTATCAGCCGCAGCACAGCAATTTCAGTGAAAATATACGGCAAAATCAATGACAATTCAGGTCAAACAGGCACGAGATGGCAAACTCTTCCAATATTCGGAACGGTAGCAATCCCATATGGTACCAACGGCGGCGGCATATACATTGTTAATGGTGGTACAGTATATTTGGAAGAAGGCAGTGAACTCTGCAGAAATTCAGTGATTGACAATGCTTATGGCGGCGGTGCCAACGTTCAACAAAGCGGCTCAAAACTTGTAATGAATGGAGGTCTTGTTTCAGGCAACACTGCTTCCGGAATGGGACCAGGCATAGCGGTAAACAAAGGCGGCAGTGTTTTTGAGATGAATGGCGGTACGGTTAATAACGGAGCGAACGGCGTTTTGTTATTCAATAACGCAGTGTTAGGTCAAACCGATAGTGACTGCAACAGCTATCTTGACCTGAAAGAAGGTAGCGTTTCGGGTGTAACTGTACATAATAATGTTGCTTTTGGAAACAACATGACAAATCAATATCGTCATCTTCGTCTGAGTGAAGATGTGATTATCGGGACCGGACATATCAGCGTTGCCGGACGAAATGTGGCTCTGACGACAGCAGATTTAAAAATCGGCAATCCAAATACAGCAACTTACACCACGATCCAATCGAATCTGCCGCAAGGCTGGACCATGCCTACGACTGTCGGTAATGTCATCGGATTTTGGATACAAAAAGATGATACGGTAATCTTTTCTGTACCGGCACCTACATCAGGCACATTTCCAAGCAATTATAACCGTACTCTCGGCATCTATTTTGCCGCAGTGCAAGCAACGCATGCGAACGGTACAGCAGATACAAGCATGCCTGCCAAGATTCATCCCACCAAAATCGTCGGATCTTCGATTGTCGTTTCCGTTCCCCTTGAGGATTACCCAAACGGCGCTACCATTGCATTGGTTCAGCCCACGACAATATACGGTGAAATTGTTTTTGACGCACCTGCGTTGTTAGCTTATGACATAAACGCTGCCGACTATACTATTCCTTACACAGCGACATATGATATGCCCCAAGGTTTGCACCAAGAACTGGACACAGACGGACATGACAACACAAACACAGATTTTGTTTTAACCATCTACCCCGATTCCCGCACAATCCCCGATGTCTCAAACATGGCTCTTGTCAGTGATCTCTTTGAGATGGACGGTACTCCTGTTTGGAACTCTGCAATGGGCGAAATCGTCGTGACTCTTAAACTGAAAAGCGATTGGAAGAATACGGCAAACAGTTTGGAATCCGTTTTTGAATTTGATTGTGACATGGATGCAGCAGACTATGAAGACGGCGAATTCCTGTATCTTACGGGAGAGCTCATAATTTCCGGAAACGGAAAGAACTATTATGTCTTTGGAAATCCGGCACAAACAGAAATGAAAATTCCCAAATACACTGTTACCTATGATCCAAACGGCGGTACAGGCACAGCTCCCACCGAAACAGATAAAGAAGAAGGTGAGACGTTTACAGTTGCTTCTGCTTCCGGATTAACGGCGCCAATCGCCACCCAACAATTCAAGGAGTGGAACACGGCTTCCGACGGCACAGGTACATCATATGCCGAAGGCGAAACCGTGACCATGCCTGCAAACAACCTGATCTTCTACGCCATTTGGGTGAATAGCTACATCATCACCTACGACGCAAACGGCGGAAGCGGCACAATGCCAAGTGACACCGTCGCAGAAGGCAGCAATTACATCATAGAGGCAAACACCTTTACCCACACCAATTATACCTTTGCAGGCTGGAACACAGCAGCCGACGGAAGCGGTACAGCTTATGCGGCCGGTGCAACCATCACAAATGTTCAGTCAGATATTACTCTGTATGCGCAGTGGAAAAGTGGAAACACAGGTGGCGGCGGTCATGGTGGCGGAACCATTGTTCCTCCGGTAACACCACCTTCTGTTCCGGAAGGTGAAATCGAAGCACCTGAGAAAGAAAGCAACAACACCATCGATAACAACACCCCGGGTCTTGTTCCTTCCACTCCTGTCAAAGAATGGATGCTGCCTCTTTTAATCATTTAGGCACTGCTTCTTCTGCTCGTTCCTTTCCTGATTATTTGGCTTTGCAGACGGGATGATGAGGATGAAGAAGAGCAAGAAAAAAAATAAGGAAGAGGATCAGAAAATAACATGGAAATAAAAAAGAGACTTTGAAAAAATAAAAAAGAGATTCTGAAAAAATAAAAAAAGAGATTTTGAAAACTAAAAAAGAGAATCAAAGAAGAGGATGATTTTTTCTTCTTCTTTTCTTTTAATGTAAACGTTTTTTCTTCTTTTCTTTTTTGTGTAAACGTTTTTTCTTCTTTTCTTTTTTGTGTAAACGTTTTTTCTTCTTTTCTTTTTTATGTAAACGTTTTCTTCTTCTTTTCTTTTTTGTGTAAACGTTTTTTCTTCTTTTTTTTATGCAAAGAACATTGTTTCTTCATTTTTGTTTTTGTCCACGATAAAAAAAATCTTTCTTTTTTCTTTTTATCGTGGTCGATTTTAATTTTTTAATCGATTTCCGTATTTTCAAAAGACAGGGCTTGATGCGGGCACATGCCGATACAAAGACCGCATTTGATACATTTTTGTGTATCGTCTGTGAGATTCCAGTCTTTGTCAAAGGCAAAAACTCCGGCGGGACACACGGAAATACAGCCGCCGCATTCAACGCATTCATTTTTATTTCGGAGGATGAGGGCACTCAAAATTGTAACGGAGGCGCCTCTTTCTGTCAGTTCTTTTTTGATTGTTTCAAAGTTATGGTCGGTGATTTCAATGATCATCTCGCCACCGCTCGAATCAACGTGTGTGGATATGATACTGACAAGGATGCCGGTTTTTAAAACGACTTCCGAAAGGACGGGGGATTTGACACGCTCCTCCGGAAATGTGATTTTTAATTTCATTTTTGTTTTCCTCCTGTGAAGAGTCTGCTGATGTGCTCGCTGGTTAATATGCCGACCACGTTTTGATTTTCATCAATCACGGGAATTGCGGAAATGTGATGGTCAGCGAGGCGTTTGGCGACGATGTCTATGGTTTCTTCCGGCGTACAAGTGATGACATTTTTTGTCATGCATTTCTCTACCGTTTCAATCTTTCCTTCCGCAACCGCTTTTGAAATGTCCCATGATGTGATAATGCCGACCAAACGTTTTTCTGAAACAACGGGGATGTGGTTTCGCTGGTTCTTTTTCATCTTTTTGGCGGCTTCCACATAACTTTCCGTCTTTTCAACCGTAATGAGTTTTTCGACAATCACATCACGAACGCGAAAAACGGTGTTGGTCTCTTTCATCGGCTTTGCGGTTTGCTTTTCCGGCAGAGATGTTGTGTTTTGCCCGAGCGTAAACGCACCGTCTTTGATGAGGCGCTTTAACTGTTCTGCCACCTTTCTTGCCATTTTGAAACTGGAAAGCGGGGATGTCGGAACAGCTTTTCCATTAAGCTCAACGCTTCCGGATTTCAGCTCTTCGTAAGTGGTTTGCCGAATAGCAGGACGGTCTCTTCTGCCGATGCTGTAATCTTTGATATTGACTTTAATATCTTTGTCTCGGACAGCCGTTGCTTTTGCCATATCTGCGTCCAGTATCGGAATTGGAATGCCGACTCCTAAGTAAAGGGATGTTCCATATCCTTTAAAACTGGAAGCATTGACATATTCTTTGGTCATTTGCTTTAAATCGGCGGTTGTCATGAGTGTCGCATAGCCGGATGCTGTGGAACATTGCGTTCCTTGTCCGACAACCGTTCCGACAGCGCCGCCCATGAATATTTTGGTTCCGGCGCCGATGGTTCGGTATTCCGGATCGTTGGAAAGCGGCGATAAAATGCCGGCGCCCGAATATGTCACGTTTTTGTACTCCGGCAGCAATTCACCCATGTAGGTGTGCAAAATCTTTTTGGAGCCGTTTGTTGCGGCGTCATAGCGCTGATAAACATTTCTCGGATTAACCATGATGGCTTGATTCAAATCATCCAGTGTCACAGTTGTTTTCAATTCCGTTCTTGGATAGCAGTCCGTTCCGTATGAAAAAGCTTCAATTTCGATTTCTTTGCCGCTGATCAAATCTTCAATGACATGAGCGCCACCATACTGAATCCCAAGTTTTTCAGAAACTTGAGTTGCGCCGAGATAAGCATCAACAGCAGCAATTCCACTGTAGGCTTCCACATTGTTCATAAACATTTTTGTAATTTTAATGGGAACTTCAGAATGGCCGAAGTTCAAAAAGACACCTGATGAACACATGGCGCCAAAAGTCCCTGTTGTCACAACATCTACTTCAAGTGCGGCTTTTTCGGAACCAATATCATCCACAATGTCGGCCATCTCTTCTGCAGTGACGACACAAACATCTCCGGACTCAATTTTTTTATTGATCTCAGCGATCGTTTTTGCCATAAATCTTATTCCTCCTTTTTAATCTAAGAATTTGAAGGATGTTATTAAAGTATATAAATTTGACTAAGAAATATAACTGTAAGTTATATACGATATTTTGAACTCGTTTTTGTTCATTTTGTTTCTTTTTTCAGTTTTCGTTTTTTCGTTTTTTTCAGTTTTGTTCATTTTTTCATAATCTCTTTTTCAAACAGAGACGCCGTTTTTTCTTTCATTTTCTTTCTTTTCTTTTCCTTTTTTTGTTTTTGTTTTTACGCCGAATTAAAATTGTATGTGTATGGATACGTTTTTAAATAATATGTTTGTATGTTACTTTGTACTGTCAAATTTTATATTATAAAAATCTTCCAACATTTTTTAAAAAAAGTAAAAATCGTATTTTTATGAAGGAACAATAATTGTTATCGGTGATTTTTTTTGACACAAGATTTGCAAAACGATAAAAAACCACGATTGTTAGTCTGTTACAATAACCCTTGCTATGCTAATTATTCATTGCGGTATCGTGAGTTAGGGTGCCGTTTTTCTGATTTTTTCAGACATGATTTAAAAAACTATCAAAATGCGATACTGATGGCACTTGATCTTTATCGTTTGAAAAATGATGATAAATATTTGGACAAGATTGATGAAATTTTACAAAAAAGTTTGGAATATATCGGTTTTGTCAAGCAGGTGGAAACCCATGTTTTCGGCGGCGGGCTCCTTGGATTTTATTCTTGCTTTTCCATGATCGATCAGATCACGAAACAATATCCGTCTCATTCATTTAAGGTCACCGGCGAAGATTGTTTTGTTTTGGCGGATGCTTCATTTCAGTCAATTTTTGAGTTGATTTTCTTGAATGCTTTTCGAGAAGGAGAAACTCATGAAACATTATTCTCAGTGTCAAAATTTGTTGAAAACGATGTTCCAAAATGCCGCATTGACATGACGTTCCAAGATTTTTCTGTTTCAAAATCGATCGTCGATGACATTTTAAAGAATGATTCGCTGAGTATGAGCGGCAATTTTTTAAGCATGTGTCTTTATGTCGCAAAATCAATTGCTTATCGTTGTGAAGGAAAATTATTATTAAAAGAAGCGAAGGACAATCAAACCACATTCTCTTTAATTTTGCTGCAAGAGAATAAGCAGATTTTTAAATCCCTTCCGAAATCTTGATTTCAAATCCTTTCCAAAATCTTGACCAAAACAAAAGAACCAAACCTTTTTTTATTTTGTCGGGATTGACTTAACCATATTTTATAGTTTTTTATTTTTTATGTTAGGTGATTTTGGTTGACGCGCGTTTTAGCAACAGGAACATTTGATCTTCTTCATCCCGGCCATCTTTATTTTTTAGAGCAGGCGAAATCTTTGGGTGATGAATTGTATGTTATTGTCAGTCGAGATCGAAATGTTCATCACAAGCCTTCTCCGATTCTTCCCGAAGAGCAGCGTCTTTTGATGGTTCGTTCATTAAAACCGGTCGATCATGCCGTTCTCGGAAGTTTGGTAGATTATTTCGAGCCCATTGAGTCCATCCGCCCCGATATTATTGTTCTCGGACACGACCAGCATTTTGATGAACAAGAATTAAAAGATGCTTTGAAAAAGCGCGGTTTTACGCCAAAAATTATTCGCCTGCCTTTAAAAGACGAGAGCTTTTGCAGCAGCCGCACAATTGTTTCAGAAATAATAAAACGGCAAAAAAAAGAGCATAAATAAAAGTAAATGAATGCAAACGAATGTATTTGTCTTATTATTCATCGTCCCTTATCATTTCAATACATTGAATATTGTCTATATATTTTTGGCAAATTCATTACGGAATGTCCGCTTCGTTATCTAAAATGTTATTTTTGTCGTCCTTTTTCCTTATCCACAGATACCTATTCCTAAATATCGTAATGTACAACATGAGAAAGGATCCTGGCGGCTTATCTTCTAATGACGATCCAACTTCAAGTTCCAATACTGTGTCCTCAACGTCAATTTGAAGTTTATTGCTTCTACACCAATCTATTTTTGCATAAATAATATGTCTGCCTCTCTTTACAGTAAAGTGCTTTGTTTCATTTATTTTTATGCCGCCTTGATGCACACCGTCAATGAATATTTTGTATGTTCTAAGTCTATCGAAGTTACTGCCTAATCTTGTCAGCTTTATCATACGAAATCTCTCATTTTATCTGACTTCTTCACTCATTATTTTTCTTGAAATGATTTGTTTTCCAACACCAATAATTTTCTTTTTAAATCAAGACCGCCGGCATACCCGACGAGTTTTCCGCTGCATCCGATCACTCGGTGGCAAGGGATAACGATTGCAATCGGATTTTTGTTATTTGCCAAACCGACAGCGCGGCAGGCTTTTGGATTTCCAACGGCTTGTGCGATATCTTTGTATGTTACCGTTTTCCCGTATGGAATATCGCACAAGGCGTTCCAAACGTTTTTCATAAAAGGTGTTCCTTTGGGATTGAGCGGCAAAGAAAATTCCTTTCGCTCGCCTTTGAAATATTGTTCCAGCTGAAGAAAAGCTTCTGAAATTATCGGGGAAACGGATGTTGATTTTTCATCACCGACTTCGCCGTTTCCAAAATCATGTTTTAAAAATTTTCCAAAGATCAGTTTTGTAATCTTTCCATCTTGCTCTTCAATGCCGATTTTTCCCACTGAAGTTTCTCGAATAACAATCATATTCTTTCTCTCCTTCCTTTGTTCTTTTTTTTATTTATTCATACATGACGTAACCAACAAATCTAAAAACATTTTTGTTCAATAGAACTTCAATTTTTTCACCGTCATATCTGAAATTGTACAGCAAAATAACGGCATTAAAATCTGAAATTTCGATATCGGGGATTTGGGCTATTCCCTGTTCAAAACGGGATGTAATTACATTGTCATAAGAAAACCCGCTCAGTAATTCGCTTAATCTCTTTTTGGAACCCACAACTTCCGATTCAACAAAATCCGAGTCAATATGTTCAATATCAAAACATTTCTCGAATTCTGACGCAATCCGATCGCCATCGTCGTTATAATCTTCCAAATTGAGAACATCGTTTAACTGTTTTGCATCATCAACTTTGGCGATCCAAAGCGAGACAAATCCTTCTTCTCTCATGATTCTGATCCCCTTTTTCGTTATTTTTGTTATTATCATTATTGTTATTGTTTTAAAGATTTTTCACGCAGCAATCTGTTGTAAGTGATTGCAAAACGATGGGCTTCGTCTCTGATTTCCTGTAAATACAAGGACGCTTTTTCATCTTTCTTAATCGGTATCGGGCCAGATATTCCCGGCACAAAGATTTCCTCTTCGCGCTCCGCAAGGGAGATGACCGGCGTTTGAATATCCAGTTTCTTTAATTCGGCAAGGGCGTATGACAGCTGCCCTTTGCCGCCGTCGATAAGTATCAAGTCGGGAAGCTCTTTATTTTCTTCCAGCAATCGTGTATAACGGCGCGAGACGACTTCTGCGATGGATGCAAAATCGTTGATGCCGTCAACCGTTTTTATTTTAAAGCGGCGGTAATTGGATTTATCCGGCTTGCCGTCACGGAATTGAACCATGGAGGCGACTGTATGCGTTCCCGACAAATGCGAAATATCAAAACATTCAATCACAGAGGGGATTGTGGGGAGCATTAAGCTTTTTCCAAGTTCTTCTGCTTTTGAAATGTCGCCAAAGAAAGTGCGTTCAATACTCTTTTCAGCAATCGCAAGCAATTCTTTTTTCGCACCTCTTTTTGGAATTGTTATTTTCACGGGACTGCCATGTCTTTGAGATAAAAAGTCTATCAATGAGCTGCTGATATTTTCATTATCGACAAGATAATCTGCACTTGCCTCTCTTGTTTCTCCGGCTTCTCTATTTTTTCCGGTTTTTTTTGCTTCTTTTAGTTCTTTTGAATCACCGGCTTCTTTCGTTTTTGTTTTTGATTTGGATTCTTTTTTACTTTCCTCTTCTTCGATATATGCCTCTTCTTCCTGAATCTCAGAAGCATCCGGCAGAATAATTTCTCGGGGCGTTTCGTGACCGGAATAATATCGAACCAAAAATTCTTCCAAGAAATTTTGATGATAGGGGAACGCAAAATCCTCTCTGCTGACCAATGTTTCTTGAACGACATTAAAAACCATGATGTAAATTTTCTCGCCGCGGATGATGTAATTGATGACATCTTCATCGTGGTTGCTTTTATGATCCTTTTTTTGCAGATCATTCAAGTATTCCAATGCGAAAATTTGGTTTCTCAGGTCTTTTGCCAATTCAAACTCTTGCTTTTTAGCATACTCTTCCATTTCCGTTTTGAGCTTGGAGATCAATTCGAGTGAATTTCCCGAAAGGACATATTCCGCTTTCTTGATACTCTTTTGATACTCTTCTTTAGAAATGTTTCCGATACAAGGAGCGCTGCAATGTCCGATATGATATCTCAGGCAAGCCCGCTTCGTCAGAGTTTTGCAAGATCGGAGTTTGAATGTTTTTTTCACAACATCCAATATTTCATCGCGGTTTGCTGCGGAAACAAACGGTCCGTAGAGTTTCCCCCGCGTCGTTGTTTTTCGAAGAATTCCGATTCTCGGAAAAACGTCGCCCGATATATGAATAAACGCATAGCTCTTAGAATCCTTCAAGTCGATATTGTACTTCGGCGTATGTTTTTTGATCAGCGTGTTTTCTAAAATAAGCGCTTCCACTTCGTTTGCCGTGATAATGAATTCTGCCGATTCGATTTTTTTGACCATGATCTGCGTTTTCGGATCAAGGTCACGTTTTTGAAAATAACTTGACACACGTTTTTTGAGATTCTTCGCTTTCCCGATGTAAATGATTTCATTGTCTTTGTCGCGGTAAATGTAACATCCGCTGTTTGTCGGAATCGCTGATAAATCGATCATTATCCCCCTCAATCATCATCAAAAATCATCGAAATCGTCGTCATAATCATCATCGTCGTCCTCCAAATCATTATCGAGATCGTCATCGAAATCGTCATCACTGAAGTCGTCATCATTGAAGTCGTCATCATCGAGGTCGTCATCAAAATCATCAAACAGGTCGTCTTTAAATTCATAATCGACAATTTCAAGAGATATCTCGTTTCCGTTTCTGTCAAAAG
>Ga0099364_10002188_pt1 | contig 23475 bp, 20 predicted proteins | sample TergutTh196P3_FD_73070 | JGI IMG/M metagenome (GOLD analysis project Ga0099364, IMG submission 73070) | Microcerotermes parvus P3 segment gut microbial communities from Pointe-Noire, Republic of the Congo - Th196 P3 | ecosystem: Host-associated > Arthropoda: Insects > Digestive system > Gut ...
CGAAGCCTGCCGCAAAATCGCCGCCTGTGCCGATGGTGCTCGGTGATACGCCCCTGGTGCCGTTTGCGCTGTCGGGCAGGGAAACCCAGCGGTTTCCGCCGCCGATGCCGCCGTGTGAGCTATTGCCGGAGCCAGTGCCGCCGCCGCCACCGCCGCCGCCGCCGCTTAAGAAGCCGTCGCCGCCGCGTCCGCCGCTGAGGGCCGCCTGTGCGCGTCCCTGGCCGCCGATGCCGGCGCCGCCGTATTGCCAAGCAACGGTATTGCTGTCTACTTGATATTCGATGTAGCCGCCGCCACCGCCGCCGCCGCCTGCGGTGCCGCCGTTGTAGATGGCGCTGACACCATCCCTGCCGCTGCCGCCGCCGGAGCCGCCGGAGCCGCCGCCGAGGATGAGGAGGTTATTGCCCGCGCCCATGTCAAACTTCGGAACGCCGGTGAATTCTTTCACTTCTATGACGGGCTCAATATAGGTGGCGCGGATTTCGCCGCTGTCCGGGCCGGTGCTAATGACGTTGGTCGCCGATATGGTGAATATGTATGTCACGCCTCCCGTAAGGCCGGTGATGTCCAGCGCATAATCCACGGGATAACCAGCAGAATATATCTCGTAATCCGCGGCTAATTGTTCAGCCTCGTCCAGTTCAGGGCCTGCCGCCACCGTCACGATCGTCGGGCTGCCGCTTTGGCCTTCTTCATGGTAGCTTATCGTATAGGAGATGATTTCGCTGCCGCCGTCAAAGGAGGGAGCGTTCCAATACAGCGTCAGTGCATCTGCCGTGACGTTCTCGACACCGCCGCCCGGTGCGGTCGGCGCACTCACCATCAGCCAGTCTGATGTAGCCGGCTCATATACAAGGACGCTAGTGGGGGCTTGGTCAGACGTGAAGTGGCTGGCTAAATCCCAGCTCGTGTTTTTAGCCACGACATTGTCATCCGCGACTCTGCGGTTATGATAATTGTCGTTGATTTCCTTGGTCACGCCCACGTTCATGCCCGCCGGGGAGCCGACGTTGATGACAGCGCTGGTGTGAGGGTCTTCGACTCGTCTGCCCCAGTTGGTTTCCAGCACCACGTTCGCGGGGTAGTTGCCCTGGACATAGGCCGAGCCGCTGACGTTGAATACGCCAACATAACCGGAATCATCATAGGGCCAACTGCCTGTATTGTCATTACCCACGCCCACGGTCACGCCGCTGACGGCGTTGCCGCTGATCGTGCCGCCGCTCATGTTGAAGGTGCCGCCGACATGGACGCCGCCGTTTTGTGTACTGCCGCTGCCATTGTTCACGATGCTGCCGCCGCTCATGTTGAAGGTCGCGTAGCTGGCAGGTGTACGGTTGCTGGGCCGCCCGTAGGTCTGGACGAAGACGCTGCCGCCTTCTTTATTGTAGGATTTGAGGGGGTTGGCGTTTACCACGCCCGCCGAATAGACGTTGCCCGAGATAGTGCCGCTCTTCATGGTGAACGTCGCGGTCTCCCTGGCGGGCAGAGTGCTACCGGAAAAATGGTTGGTCGTCACGGCCACACCGAAGCCGGATGCCGCGCCGTTGCCGCTGATCTCGCCGCCGTTCATCTCGAATGTGCCGCCGTAGACATGCACGCCGCCGCCGTAAGTCAGGGGCAGATCGTTGCTAGTTTCCGGGGCCAGATTGTTCACGATCCTGCCGCCGTTCATGATGAACTTGCCGGCAGGGTAGTCTTTGGTGCTGTAATTGTTGCCGTAGGTCCACACGCCGCCGCCGCGTCCTGTGTAGCCATCAGCGCGGGTCAGGGTGATGTTGTCTTCCATGACCAAAGTCCGGTTCACCCCGACTCCAAAGTGCCGGTATGGCCCATCAACCGTCAGTTCGATGGGAACTTCCGCTGTCAGCGTGAAAGTTCCGTTGTAAGTGAAGGAAATCTCTTTTTCAAGGTTAATCGTTGCCGCTTTGCCGGCTTCATTGGCCTCATCTATCGCATTCAACAAGTCATTCCAATTGCCGACACTATAATCTTCACTATAAAGCTCCATTTCCGCGGTGGGGGCAAACATCAGGAAATGGCAGAAGCAGTCTTCCAGGAGTTCGCCGCAGTCTTCGCAGAGGGTTTCGCAGATGCAGTCTTCTTCCAGTTCACCGCAGACTTCGCAGAGGATTTCTTCTATTATTATGTTATCGCATAGGCAGTCTTCTTCGACTTCGCCGCAGTCTTCGCAAATCTCGGAGACGGTGGCGGCTTCGTTGTCTTCTTCTTCGTCGCCTTCGGCGGGCGCGTTGCCTTCTTCGCCGCTGGGCTCGCCACTTTCGGGGGGCTGCGGGTCGGAGCCCGCAGTGACAGGAGAGGTGGGCTCTTGGCCTTCTTCGCCGCCGCTGGGCTCGGTGCTTTCAGGGGGCTGCGGGTCGGAGCCCGCAGTGACAGGAGAAGTAGGCTCGGTGCTTTCTTCGCCGCCGGGCTCTTGGCTACTGGGTTCTTCTTCCTCACCGGAGGTTTCGCCCGTTGTATTAACTGTGGCGTCTTCCTTTTTGCTTTCGTTGGAAGCTTCGCCGCTTTCAATGTTTTCCTCGGCGAAAGTGTTCATAACCAGCATCTGTCCGTCGATGGCAAATGTAAGTACCATTGCGAGGGCGATGGCGATGGCTATAACGCGCTTGCTTGTCCTGGATAATTTGTTCATAGTGTACCTCCTTATTAGGTGAGCTGTGAACGGAAACAGTGGTCCGTTTTGTATCTGAGACCACTGTATCATATATTTTTTTGCAATATGGAGATTTTGGCAGAATTGCCAAAATTTGAACGGATGTTCGAGTTTTTATGTCATTCCGCAATGTTTTTATGCGGAATCCCCTGCGGGTTATCCGTCATTCCGCAATGTTTTTATGCGGAATCCCCTGAGTATTATCCGTCATTCCGCAATGCTTTTATGCGGAATCCCCTGAGTATTATCCGTCATTCCGCAATGCTTTTATGCGGAATCCCCTGAGTATTATCCGTCATTCCGCAATGTTTTTATGCGGAATCCCCTGAGTATTATCCGTCATTCCGCAATGTTTTTATGCGGAATCCCCTGAGTATTATCCGTCATTCCGCAATGCTTTTATGCGGAATCCCCTGCGGGTAGCGGTTACTTTCAGGGAACCCCGCATAGGAACATTGCGGGGTGACGGAAACTTCAGGGGACCCCGCATAGGAACATTGCGGGGTGACGGCGGGAATCTTACCAAACAAGTTTTAGCACATTCACTTCATCATACTGATGAACCATCTCCACTGCGATGCCACGGATGATTTTGCCGGACAGACCCGCATCCGAGGTGACGTCGCGATTCGCGCCACCGTAGGTAACCTTCATTTCATAGTCGGAGAGGTCATCGGGGAAGCTCAGTTCCAGGGCCAAGAAATCTTCTTTCTCAATTAAATTAAGCGAAATTTCCTCGCACAACAGCACGGCCTTATTTACATTGGCCTTTGCCACGCCACTCAGGATGCAGAAATTCATCAGGGAGTTGGACAGGGCGATATAGTCAAAGTCGACGGAGGACGGTTCGTAGCGGAAGCATTTCACCCGGCGGATGAAGGCTTTGGTCTTTTCCTTTTGGGGATGGAGGAAAATATTATCCGGTTCCCCTTCTTCATAGATGCCGCCCTCGTCCATGTAGATGACGCGGGTGGAAACGTTGCGGGCAAATTCCATTTCATGGGTGACGATGGCCATTGTCATGCCGGATTTTGCCAGCCGCCGGATGACGGCCGTGACCTCGCCCACCATTGTGGGGTCCAGGGCGCTGGTCGGCTCATCGAAGAGCATGATCTCCGGCTTCATCGACAGGCAGCGGGCAATGGCCACCCGTTGTTTTTGGCCGCCGGAAAGTTCGTCGGGATAGGCGTCTTCTTTTTCCGCCAGGCCCACAAGTGCCAGCAGTTCCCGGGCGGCTGCTTCCGCCTCAACCCTGGGTGTGCGCAGGAGCTTGGTCGGGCCCACGCAGAGGTTATCCATCACGCTCATGTGGGCAAAGAGGTTAAAATTCTGGAAGACCATGCCCATTTTTTTGCGGACGGCGTTTAGGTCCGCCCCTTTTTCCGTGAGGAGGATGCCATCGAAGTCTATCGTGCCGCCTGTGGGCGCTTCCAGCATATTCAGGCAGCGCAGGAACGTGGACTTGCCCGTGCCGGATGGTCCGATGATGGAGATGACTTCGCCCCTTTCAATCGTCGTGCTGAGGTCTTTGATGACTGCGAGGTTACCGTAGTGTTTGCTGAGGTGGTTAATTGTAATCATGGTTTATCCCTTCTTAATCTTTTGTTCGTCATCCGCTCAATACGTCCAAAAATCCCAATCATGACCGAAGCCACCAGCAGATAGACCAGGGCGACGAATACCAAGGGGAAGAAGGCATCGTAGGTGCGGCTGCGGATAATGTCGCCGGCCTTGGTCAAATCCACGACGGCAATATAGCCGACCACGGCGGTCATCTTAAAGAGCGAGATAAACTCGGACATATAGACGGGGAAGGCCACCCGCACGGCCTGAGGGAAGGTGATGCTGAAGAAGCCCCCCAACTTGCTAAAACCCATGCTCCGGGCCGCCTCGACCTGACCCTTGTCCACCGTTTGGATGGCACTGCGCAGTATCTCGCCGATAAAGGCGGCGGTATTTATCCCAAAAGCGATGATGGCGACGCTCACGCCGCTGATATTGCTTTTGGCGAATATCACGTAGAAGGTAATCATCAGCAGCACGACTATCGGCGTTCCCCGCAGGATCATCACATAGAGCCGGCCAATACTTGAAAGGATGCGGTTCTTGCTCATCCTAAGCCCACAAACCAAAAAGCCCATGACGGTAGCCAGGATAAAGCTAAAAATGGTGATGATCATGCTGACGCCCAGACCATCCGCGAGCAACTTCCAGCGATCCTCCTGGATTAAGTTTCTGTCTATGGCTGTCTTCAGGCTTTCCATGAAACTGGGGGCTTCGATGACCATGTCTTGACGGACGGCAACGATATTACCTTCCATATAAACCATGTCGGAAAAGTCCACCGACTGGGCCCGCTCCGCAGTGACAGCGAAATTATTACCGGAAAAATCCGCCTTGCCGGCCTGGACGGCGGGGATGAGGGCGGCAAAATCCATCAGTTGAACTTCCAGCTCCATGCCCATGTGGCCGGCGAAGCGGTAGGCCAGCTCAACCTCAAAACCGGCCGGGGAACCGTCTTGGATGAAGGAAAAGACATCGGCGGTGCCGGTCGTGGCAAACAGCAGGCGACCATTTTCGCCACTGGTGGGAATTTCCGGCATTGGCGGCGATTCCACATTCTGCATCCAACGCATTTCCATGTCGGCATAGGTCCCGTCCGCCTCCAGCTCCTGCAAGAAAGCATTGAAGCTCTCCCGCAACAGTGTTTTATCTTTCCCGAAGACAAACGCGCACTCCACCTCCTGCACCGGCGGATGGAGAACCTTCAAATCGGGATACATCGCGGAAAAGCGCGGGGACAGGGCAATGCTGGTGAAAGTGGCATCCACCCGGCCTTGGCGCAGGGCCATGACGCTCTCGGTGTAGCCATTAAAGTACACCGGCGTGGCATCCGGTATGTATTCCGCCAAAATACTGTCCCAAATCGAGCCGGTGATGACAGCGAAGGTCTTGCCGGCAAAGTCCTCGGGGCGGAAGATGTCATCGCCATCTTGCTGCGCGGCTGCGTCCTCGCTGGCGCGGACCATCATCACGATGTCGGTGGTGACATAGACATCGGAGAGCAGCAGACTCAGCTGGCGCTCCTCGGTGATATTCAGGTTGGAGATGATGAGGTCTATGCGCCCGGATTGCAGGGCCGGTATCAGGGCCGGCCATTCCATCGGGGCAAACTCGATTGCCCAATTTAGTTCCTGGCCCAGACGCAGGGCATATTCAGCGTCAAAACCGGAGGCGCTGCCGTCGGTTTCCATATATGCCATCGGTATGTCGGCGTTATCCAGCCCGACGATGACGGTCCGGGTCGGGGCCACGGGCGCGGCTATCTCGGGCATGACCGGGTTTAGGTCCGTACCCAGCCAGCGTTGTTCCATTTCCGCCCGGATGCCGTTTTCATGGAAGAGCGCTATGACGGCATTTACCTCGGCCATGAGCGCATCTTCGCCCAGCCTGGCCCCGATGGCGAGGTCGTTGTCCGCTATCACTTCCGGCAAAAGGACGAGGTCGGGGTTTTGATTAACGACATATTGCATGGTGTTTCGCGTGAAGCAAAAGCCGTCGATTTTTTCCGTTTTCAAGGCGACGAAACCATCACCGGTATGGGCGTAGTGGACGATTTCGCAATCCGGAAAACGCTCGGTGGCGACAGCATCGGACTTGGCCCCCGTGGGAACGCCGATTTTTAGCCCGCCCGCATCGAAGGGGGCGAGGGATGTGAAGGCATTGCTACTTGTTTGGTCGGGTCCGCCGCAGGCAATGAGGGTCAGGCTCAGGGCAAGGAGGAGGATTATGTGTTTTTTCATGGGGTCGCTTTCAGTCCTTCACGCTCTTTTGTCATTGCGAGCCGCGTCTTTTGCGGCGCGGCAATCCAGCAGTAAAAGCAGATGATTTACCCTTTCATAATAGGGCTTAACTTCTTATATACCAGCATCGTGAGTACCGACACGACCGCCGCCTTCAAGAGATTAAAGGGCGCAACGCAGAGGACGGCCAGGGTCCAGACGGAGTTTATCGCCCCGTATATGGCATTGCCCATCTCAATGATGCTGTTTATGTCGCCACCGAAAAACATCTGCGCGAAGGTCGGAATCAGGTAGATGGCGTTGAAAAAGGTGGCAAAGACGGTGACAAACACGGTGCCGACCACGCAGCCAATGAGGGCCATCTTTTTACTTTTCTTGTGTCTGTAGACAATCGCCGCCGGCAGGATGAAGCTCGCGCCGATGACAAAGCTGGCCAGTTCACCAACGAAGGCTGTCTGCGTGCCCTGGATCATCAGCTTAAGCAGGCATCTGACGAAAACAATCAGTACCCCGGCCACGGGCCCGAAGGCAAAAGCCCCGATCAAGGCCGGCAGGTCGGCAAAGTCCATCTCATAAAAAGCCGGGGCAATGAAGGGCAGGGGAAAGCGAAAAAAGGTATAAAGAATCGCTGACAGCGCCGAAAAGAGGCCGATGGCGGCAATCTTTTTGGTCGACAGGATGCGCCCGGTCTCTTTGTGCTTTTTCCGGTATGCGAGTTCGACCACATAGGCGACGACGAACATCACGACGATGATAAGGGCAAATTGCAAGACGAAGATGATGTTTTCGCCCGCTTGTTCAAATAATCCGTTGCTCATTTTTTATCCTTCTTTCAAATCCGTCATTCCGCAATGTTTTTATGCGGAATCCCCTGACTTTAATCCGTCATTCCGCAATGTTTTTATGCGGAATCTTCTGCGTGATGCAGTTCCCTAAGTCAGGGGGCCCCGCATTAAAACATTGCGGGGTGACGGGATTGCGGCTCGGAGGCCGCAATGACGTATGCCCTATTTGTCCCTCACTCCCCCGCTCTTTCACAACAGGTCTTCGAGCCATTACTATGATGATGCTCACGGCAAAGCTCGCAATTACCGTGTCTGGGGCAGTTACTGGTGCAAGGGCAGTTTTCGTTGATTTTTTTATCTGACATCTGTGTACTCCTTTCCGGCGGGGTTTGCCCACCTGGTCACAATAGTTTCCGTATGGCATCGGCTACATTACCCGCGAACAGATAGCGGGGGGCAATGTCAAAGACCGTCCGCGCCCCGCTCTCACCGGCACTGTTCAACGAAAAGGCGGCACGGGCATAGGCCAGCATCACCGAGGCGGTAAATTCCGGGTTGGAATCCAGTTTCAGGCCAAACTCCATCATATGGGCATTGCCCGCCCCCGTCTGTCCGGCATGGACGACCATGCCGCCGTGCGGCATCCGGGCGTGGTTTTTATTCAGTTCCTTCAATGTGACAAAAATGACATCCGTGTCATAATCAGCGAAGTAGTCCGGCATGGTTTTTATCTCGCGCTCTATCCGCAGCGTGTCGGCCCCGTTTTCCACCGCCACGTAGCAGAGACGCTGATGCTTTTCACGCACGGTCAGCCCCGCCGCCGCGCCCTGCCGGGCCTTTTCGATGGCACTGGCCATCGGGATCGTGTACTGCACCGCCCCCGCCACGCCGTCTATGCGGCGGATGGCATCGGAATGGCCCTGACTCACACCCTTGCCCCAAAAACTGGCCGTCTCCCCGGCGGGGAGGATGGCCCCGCTATATAGCCTTAGCAGGGAAAACAGCCCAGGATCCCAGCCGACGGATATGATGGCGAGCTTCCCACCCGCCCGGGCGGCATCGTCCACTTTTTTATGATGGGCGGGAATCTTGGCGTGGGTGTCAAAGCTGTCCACGATATTGAAGATGGCGGCCAATGCCGGGCTTTGCTCCGGCAGATCCGTGGCCGAACCGCCACAGAGCAGGCAGACGTCAATTTTTCCCCGCCATTGTGCGGCTTCGTCCATATGGATGACAGGGCAAAGACCCTGCGTCTTTAGTACCGATGTGGGCTGGCGGCGGCTAAAGATGGCGGCCAGCTCCATGTCGGGGTTTTTCGCGATTTCCGATTCAACCCCGCGGCCGAGGTTGCCGTAGCCGCAGATGGCTATTTGTGTTTTCATGCTTTTCTCCGATTCTTTATCTGCGTCATTGCGGGCTTGACCCGCAATCTCGTTTTTCATAAATCGCTTTATCTCTTTACCATTATAATTACATACCCGAAAAAACACAAGCATTACTGGCCTCGCGCCGCAGAATACTAAATGTCAGTTACAGGATAACGAATAGTTGTGTCAACATAATTATTGTGTTGCAAATGTATGATTGATGTATTATTATGGTATCGAGGTGATTATTATGTTGAGGTCGGCGGTGTTGAATTTAAGAATTGAACCGAACATAAAAGCGGATGCGGAGGAGCTTTTTAGTAGCTTCGGGTTGACCGTCACTGATGCGGTGAATGTTTTTTTGCGGCAGTCGCTTATGTATGGTGGATTTCCATTTGAGCTTGTGCGTCATAAACCCAATGCCGTCACACAAGCTGCTATCGCGGAAGCAGAGCTGTTGTTACACGACCCTCGCGCAAAGTCTTTTACCAGTATGGATGAATTACGCGCTGATTTATTATCCGATGAGGATGATGAGGTATGAAATATCTAGTAAGGCGCACAACACAATTCAAGAAAGATTACAAACGCGCAATAAAACGTGGATTGCCAATCGCAAAATTGGATAATGCGATAGAGATTCTCGCCAAAGATGGTTTCTTGCCCTTGGAATATAACGACCATCCACTCGTGGGAGATAAAAAGGGATTACGTGAATGTCATATAGAACCAGATGGCTGCTTGTATATGAGATAGACCACGGAGTATTTGTGCTGGTTTTGACTTCTACCGGAACACATTCGGATTTATTCTGATGGAGCGCATGAGGGAGAATTCATATGGAGTTGGTTATTAAAGAGTTTAGCGGTGAAGTACAACAAAGAATACTCGACAAACTAAATACGGAGTATCTTTCAACTGGGAAATTTGCCAATGATCAAATGAGTGTTTCGCCAAAAATTTTTTCATCATTGATTTTATCTGGTGGCGTGGCGGGAACGGCAATGTCTGTCAGAATGTCCTCGTCATTATTTTTAGCCACGGCAGATCCGGCTACACTGATGAATATTGGCTCAGGCGTTGGCAGTGCTGTTATGGGCGCACAAGGTATAGTAAGGCAAGCGCCATTTATCCCAGCGAGCAGTGCCATTGTACCTATTATCGGTCCGGTAATGGCGATGCAAGCATTATCCTCTCTCGTAATGCTAAAGCAATTTAGTGTGATGGATAAAAAACTGGATGCCATAAAAGAAACAATAGATAAAATGCTTGCCAGACAAGAAGTAACAACAGTTGCTGAGTTATTTGCGGCTGTCCATATAGTTGATGAAATCTACGAGCAGTATGGTCAAAATGGGTACTTCTCCACAGATATGCTCATAAGGTTGGCATTAGCTGAGCGTGATGCCATGAAGTTATCAAGAAGATATGAGTTGCTGGAAAATTTCGGAGTTCATAATACAGATTCGAAAGGTATAGATAACTATGATACTTATTGTACTATGTTGGCATCTTTTCTAAATTTGCGCGTCAAGTATTTGCGAATATGTGTAGATGTTCAAGAAAACCCACAGTTTATCAAACATTCATCGGATGGTTTCGCAACATTATTAAAGGATAGTATTATTTTGTGGGATAACTTAATAAGCAAGTCCAGAAAAATGCAAGATGAGATCAAAAAACTTGAAAGTAAACGTGAAAATATGAATCCTTTGCAAAAAATAAATATTGAAAAGGAATTAAAGAGTAAGAGAAAAGTATATAATGCTACCGCGGAAAAGGAACGCTCAATTATTGAGGATTTTCTTTTATTGATAGATAACGCAAAGAAGGTGTCCGAATCATCAAACAATCAACCATTTCCCACGTTATTATACTGGCAAAGTAACGGGGGTGAGCACTGTATAGCCACAAACGAGCAAATATTATCAAGTGCGGCATAGCTTCAGCATGACCCACGCTTGCAAATCTACCGATACAAAATCTTCCGCACGGTCTCATTTGACAGGCCGTATTCTGCGCCGAGTGCCTCTATCGTCATCTTGCGGTCGCTGTATTTTTGGCGGATTTCCTGATTGCGTTGCTCGTAAAAGAGCCGCGCCCCGGTGCCGGCCCCCCATTCTTTCCGTTGCCCTTCGGAGGGAACGTAGAGCATTTCGCCCGGGGCGTATTTTTGGAGCTCCTTAAGTAACTCGTCCGGTAATATCTCCGATGCGTTGCGGTATTTCATTCAAGCGGCCTCCCTTTGCTTTTGTCATTCCGCAATGCTTTTATGCGGAATCCCCTACGTAGGGGATTGCTGGGTCCTCACGGAGCTACGCTCCGTGCGCCCGCAATGACACGCTCCTTTTTCATAAATCATTTATCCTCAGCCAAAAACGCTTCCAGCGTGTCATAACGCCGTATCTGGATGCCTTGCCGCTCAATGGCCGCAATGATGATGTTTTCCAGCACCTCGGCCCGTTTGGCCAGCGGCCCTAAGTCTGCGGCGTTGAAAACACCGAGCAGGTCCATTTCGCTGAAACCGAACTGCTCTTCCAGTTTGAATGAGTGAAACAGGTCAAATTCCTCGCTGATGATACCGAATTCGTTTTGGAGGCCGCAGGCGTCAACGAACACGGCATCGGCGTTGCCCTCTCCGCAATAATAGTAAATGCGGTTCCAGGTCGTGCGCATCTCCTGATACCAATCGGCCAGCCCTTGGTAATCCGGGGCGGCGGGGGCGGGCCTTTGCGGCTTGTGCGCGGCAATGAACTGCCGTGCCGAGGCGATGAGCAGATGACAAATGCTCCTAAGCTCGCCGACCGTCCGGGCCGCTAAAATCGACTCGTAGTATTCCAGGAAGCGCCCAGGGAGCTTATCCCATTTCGCATACATGGCCATGTTCCCCTGATGCCAGGAGCTGTCGCCGATGTAGCTATTATTCAGATAGGCGACGCCCATGGCGAGATAATAATGGATGAACCCCGCCAGGCCCCGGACCTTGTAGAGCCTGTCCTCAAACATCATCGTCCGGTACATATCCATCGCCGAGTCCAGGCGTTTCAGGGCGCTTTCATAGACAAAGGCCGGATTGGCCAGGTTTTGGAACAGCTTTTCACGGATGGCCTCGAAGCGCTGTTCATCCTCGCGCGAGCGGCTGTAGAGGATTTTCCCCTTCCCCAGGCAAAGGGTCGCCCAGTCCGCTAGCTCCGCCGTGTGCTCGCAACGCTCCCACGAGCGCGGGTAGAGATCGTTGCCGACCCCGCCGATGATGAAGGTCTGGGCAAGCTCGTAGCCGCGCTCTGTCGCCGGCACGAAGTAATCAAAGGCTTCGCCGTGGCCGTCGCCGTTCACCGAGACCCCCTCGACGGCGACCAGCAGGGCGACATCGTCGGGATATTCGGTCTTGATCTTGTTTATGACCCATTCCGTTAGTTGTTTTGTTGATGTTTTCATGTTGAATCCTCCATATTGACGGCGACCGCCTGTCGTGCCTTAGTGTTGATTTGATTATACGGGGTGTGGGTCTATAAAGATAGTGGCGAGATTTACTATAATGAATGTTTACCCAGAGAGCTCCCTAGTAGCCCATTGACAAAAATGTTCTAAAGTGCCTTGACAAAAGCTGCAAAAATGTTCTAAAATGCCTTGACAAAAGCTGCAAAAATGTTCTAAAATGACATTGAAATGGTTGCAAAAATGTTCCATTTTTATTTTAGGGGGTCCTGGCATGAAACGGAATGCATACCACAAGCTCGTCAATTGGAAGCACTCGGACAGAAGAAAACCCTTGATTTTAAAGGGCGCAAGGCAGGTCGGCAAGACGTGGCTGATGAATGAGTTTGCCAAATGCGAGTACAAAAACAGCATCTATATTAGCTTCTATAAAAACAAGCCAGCCCAAAGCCTTTTTGAAGGCACGATAGACACGCGCGTATTGCTGGAGCGCATTGCCCTTTATGCGAATACCGAGATTGTCGCCGGTAAGACCCTGCTTATTTTTGATGAAATACAGGATTGCCCCGCCGCGGTCGCGAGCCTCAAATATTTCAACGAAGACGCGAACGAGCAGCATATCATTTCCGCCGGCTCACTGCTGGGCGTGTATCTGGCGAAAAACACGGCCTTCCCCGTCGGCAAGGTAAACGTGATTAATATTTACCCGATGGGCTTCGATGAGTTTTTGGCGGTAAATGATGAGGGCATGTATAAATATTTCCTGTCAGTCCGGGGTGAAAGTGACTATGTTTCAGCTTTTCATGCGCGTATGCTGGAATGGTACCGCAAATATCTGATCATCGGCGGGATGCCCGAATGTGTGAAGAGCTGGGCGGAGAAAAAGGACCCGCAGGAGGTGATGGATATTCAAAAAGATTTACTGAGTATATATGAAAACGATTTTTCACAGCACAATAATAAAATCCCGGCGGCGAAGGTCTTGACTGTGTTCAGGAACATTATCCCGCAACTGGCCAAGGAAAACACCGAGAAATTTGTGTACCGCGTGCTTCGGGAAGGGGCGCGGGGCAAGGATTACGAAGATGCCATTGAGTGGCTGGTGACGAGCGGCATTGCTTTGAAGGTCAATAACCTCTCGGCACCGCTCTATCCCCTCAATGCCTATAATCAAGATAAAGTGTTCAAACTGTTTTTGCTGGATGTCGGCCTGACCAAGTACATGGCGGGCATGGATAATAAGTCGATCATCCTGGACGAGGCCTTCAGCTTCAAAGGACAGCTCGTTGAAAACTACGTGTTGCAGCAATTAGTGCCGCAGATGGATTTCACGCCGAACTATTTTGCGCCCTCGCGCGAGATGGAGATAGATTTCATCATCCAAAGCGGCACCAGGGTAGTGCCTGTCGAGGTAAAATCCGGCACGAGCAAACGGGCAATCAGTTTTAAGAAATACATAGAAAAATACAAGCCCGAAACCGCCATCCGCTTTTCGAGCAATGAATATATGACGAATGGCAATGTAACGAATATTCCGCTGTATTTCACGGGCAAGGTGATGGAGCTGGTTGCTGGTGGCACCAAATTGTGTTATCATGAAAGGGCAAATGAGGGGTTTAACGTGGGATTATAGCGGGAAATAAATCATTGATAGGATGATGAGAATGGAAAAAAGCGGGGAGATGGGAAAGAAAGAATTGGGTTTTGCGGTTTTTTGTGTGGAGAATATCGCCGAGTATTTGGGCATAAGCGGCGCAGATGCTTATGTGCTGTTGACAGACGGCGGTAATATTCTAGACAACTATATCATCCAATACTATGATACGTTGCATACACAGGGCAGGGAGTATATCACGAACGACATCATTGAGTGTATGAAAAAAGAGGGGGTATTGTCATGATTCTTTATCATGGCTCATATTTGACCATCGAAAAACCGGACATATCCTTTTCCCGTGGCAATGTTGACTTCGGGCGCGGTTTTTATGTGACACCGATTAAAAAGCAGGCTGAAAGCTGGTCGGAAAGATTCAGGCGGAATTATGGCAAGGGTGTCCTGTCGGTGTATGAAATCGACGAGCGGATATTTCGGCAGAATCTTTTGGTTTTGGAATTTACGGACTACTCGGATGAATGGCTCGAACACATCGTCGCCTGCCGGAGAGGCGAAACCGTCGGCGAGTATGATGTGGTAATCGGCGGGGTCGCAAATGACAGGGTTTTTGATACGATTCAATTGTATCTGGATGGTCTTGTCCCTAAAGAAGAAGCAATCAAGAGGTTGCGATATGAAAAACCGAACATACAGTATTGTTTCCGGCGTCAGGCGGTGATAAATGAGTATTTGAGGTTTGTATCCAGCGAGGTGATTACATGAGGGCAAATCGGACGTTGCTTCAACACAAATACACCAATGTCATCGAAGCGTGCTCGCTCCGCTGGAATGTAAATCTGAGACAAGCCATGGACATATTTTATAGATCGCGGACATATCAGGAGATGAGTACGGGCGTTTCAGATATGCACTGCCGTAGTGACGCTTACCTGGCGGAGGAAATCGAACTGGAAGGTGAGGGTTTTACCGACAACGCCGCATACACCACATTCCTACACCTACGCACATAGCAAGTCGTACTCTGACGGATGCTCTGGGTCATGTAGAGGAAGATTAAATCATCCGCCGGGCTGACGAAGAAATGCGTGCCCAGCCAGCCGGCGCCGATGAACTCCCCTTTTCTGGCGAAAGCCGTCATCTGTGAGCAGTCTGTCATGACATCGAGGAAATTGCCATAAGCATAGCCGCTCGCCCCGCCGCAGAAGATGTCCTTGGCCTGTTGTTGCATGGGGCTGATTCTCGCGGTCGTGAAATAGTCATAAGCCGCTTCCGAGAGGATGCGTACGTTTCCGAGCGCACCCTTGCCCAGCAGCATCCGCAAAAAGAGCAGATAATCGTCGATGGTGGAGGCCAGCCCCGCCCCGCCGGATTCAAAGGCGGGTGGGGACTGCATCCGGTTTTGGATGCCGAGGCGGGGGTCTGTATATTCAATGAGGCCGTCGGCACTTTCCTCGTATGTCCGTGCTAATCTATGTTGCTTTTCGCTAGGCACATAAAAGGCGGTATCGACCATGCCGAGGGGGGCAAAAAACTCATCGTGTAAAAACTCACCAAAACGTTTGCCGGACACGACTTCGACGATGGCGGCGGCGACGTCCGAGCAGGTGCCGTAAATCCAGCCTTCGCCGGGATGGAAGAGCAGGGGGCAGCCGCCCAGCCTGTTAGCGAATTCGACTGTACCGATGTTTCCCCCACCGGGGCCTCTTAGCGAACCGTCCACCTCATTGAAGATGGTATCCACAGCCCGTCCGGTTTCAGCGTTTAGGTCGTCGGGGTAGGGCATCCCCGCCGTCATCCCCAGGAGATCCTTTATCGTCAGCTCCCGTTTCACGGGGACGGGGCCGTCCGGCGTTGATACGTGCTGGTTCGCAAAGCCGGGCAGAAACTCGCGGACGGGGTCGGCGATGTCCAGCAGTCCCCGCTCGAAGAGCAGCATCACCGCCGCGGCCGTGACGGGCTTGGTCATCGAGTAGATGCGGAAGATCGTGTCGCGCTGTAACAGGCTGTCGGCGGCGATGTCGGCGTGGCCAGCTTGGGTATAGTATTGCTCTTTGCCGCCCTGCCACACTAGGACGCTGGCCCCGGCGATGCGGTTTTTGCCGGTGGCCTCGGCCAGGATTTTGTCGATATTTTTCAATGAGTTTTTCATGGCACTTCCCTACTCTCCCATATTCGCCTTATAAGCATCATAAGCGGCCTGATGGGCGCCCAGCCAATCGGCGAGGCCAATGCTGTCGAGCTGGTCAAGGAAGGTATCCCATTCCTCCTCGATGCCACCGTGGTAGACCCAGCGGGCCAGGGTGTTATTGACCAGGGTGCGGATGTCGGCGCGGTGGGCGGTGATGATTTCGCCTTGTTCCTCGGTGTAGAAGGTCAGGCTGGGGAACTCTTGACTCAGGTTCACATAGGGCAGGGCAATTTCTTGTTGCGCAAGCTTCAGGGCATTGCCGCCTTCGGGATAAAGCTCCAGTTTTATGCCATAATCCTCGTAGTTGGCGGGGAAGTATTTCGGCCCGAAGTCCACGGTGGTATTGCGCCAGGACCGCATGCCGACGTCTTCCTCGGGGGTCGGCGGCAGCTCGACCCATGTGCCGTCCGGCGCAATCTCCATGCAATAGCCGTCGAAGGGGCCGATCAGGTTTTGGATCGAAGCCTCAAAGGTATAGAACTCATCAGCCCAGCGGGCAACGATTTCCGGCTCTTCGCAGAAAATCGTAATCATGAACTCATTGCGTGAGATATTGCCGGGCATCTGGCCGCTGAAACGCTGGCCGTCGGCGCGGGCCGGGGGTGCAATGACGACGTATTGGTCGGCCCATTGACCGAAGGAGGCATCGGGTGTCCAGCCCAGCTCGAAGCCGACGATGGCCTGTTCGGCATCGACCCGCTTGGAAAATGATTGCCCCCAGGTCTGGGTATAAAATTCGCTGTCAATCAGGCCGTCCTCAAACATCCGCCGCATATACTTAATCGCTTCGCGGTTTTCTTCCATAGTCGGGGCGAATGTCACCACGCCATCCATGACGGCGAGGCCTTCGGCGTGATTGCCACGGGCACCAAAGAAACACGAAAGCGGGCCTTCGGCAAAGAAAGTCCCGGGGTCGGCGGCCCCGCCAGTATAGGGGATGACGAGGGAGCCGTCACCCTTGGGATCGTTATTTTTGAAGGCATAGAGGACATCGTATAGCTCATCCAGGGTCTGCGGGGTATCCAGGCCGAGGTTGTCGAGCCAGTTTTTGTTGATCATCGGCTGGGCGCCGACGGTGGCCCTAAGCCCCACGCCCGAGGGCAGGGTATAGATGTTTCCGTCCAGGTAGGTGACTGCCGCCTTCATCTGCGGGTCCATCTCGAAGACCTTCTTCAAGTTCGGCATATAGTTTTCAATCAGGTCATTCAGGGGTATAAAATAGGCCAGATTGTTGATAATGTCATTGTCGGTGAAGCCATCGGCACCGGTGGAGCCATAAATGACGGCGGGCAGGTCGCCGCTGGCGAACATGATCGCTTTTTGCTCGGCGAAGGCACTGGTCGTCGGGGTAATCCAGTTCGGCACGACATTCGTTTTGGCCTGTAGTTCGGTAAACCATTGGTTATGCATGAATTCCTCGCCGTGGCCATCGAAGCGGACGTGCATGATGTCCATTTCGTAGGGTTCATTGGCGATAGGGTAGCCGGTCGGGTTTAACAGGCTGCTGTCTGTGGTGGAGTTCGTGGTGGATGAGTCGGTGGTACTGGTGGTAGTGGTGGAGCTTGTGTCGGACGGGTTACCGGAGTCTGCGGGGTCTGAGCCGCAGGCGGATAAGAGGCTTGCGGCCAGTATGGCTACTAACAGTAGTGAAATGGTGGATTTATTAATCTTTTTCATAATTCTTCTCCTTATTGAATGGTGAATTGGTTGGTGTATAGCATAATGCAAGTTGTCATCTGCTTGCTGGATTGCTTCGACTTGTAAAACAGTCTCGCAATGACGTGATAATGTTAATGTGGCGTTTGACCTCCTTTCTTTGCGTTGCGATGGGCGGCAGGAGCAGAGCCCCTGCCCTACAGCTATTATCCTTTGATTGCCCCAATCATCACGCCCTGGTTGAAGTGTTTTTGCACAAAGGGGTAAAGGAGCATGATGGGTACTGTCGAGACGACGATGCTGGAGTACATCAGCAAATCGGCGATTTGCTGGGCCCGGACCGCGATTTCGTCGCCGCCCCACATCGTACTGGCCTGGTTTACGACGAGGATGGAGCGCAGCACCAGTTGCAAAGGTGCCAGCTCCGGGGCGCGGGGCAGGTAGATCAGGGCGTTAAAATATGAGTTCCAATGGCCCACTGCCGTCCAGAGTCCGATGACGGCGATGACGGCCTTCGAGAGGGGCAGGGCGATGATGAAGTAGTAGCGCAGATTGCCGCAGCCGTCGATTTTGGCCGCGTCCAGTAAGTCCTCGGGCAGGTTTTGGAAAAAGGTCCGCGAGACGATGATGTGGAAGGCCAGCACGGAAAAGGGCAGCACCATGACGGTGAAGGTGTTTAGCAAGCCGAAATTTTGGATGTTTAGGTAGGTGGGGATCAGGCCGCCGTTAAAAAACATCGTGAAAACGAAGAAGAGGGTGAGGACCTTGCGGCCGACGAGGTCCTTGCGCGAGAGGGCGTAGGCCGCCGAGAGGTTGACGAAGAGGCTGATGAGGGTGCCGACGATGACATAGGCAATGGTGTTGCGGTAGGCCAGCCAGATGTCGGAGCGTTTGAATATTTCCTGATAGCCCAGCAGGGTAAAATCCACCGGCCAGAGGAAGACGCGGCCATTGTAGACGGCGGAGGGCTCGCTGAAGGAGGCGATCAGGATGAACCACATCGGATAGGCCACCACCAGCAGGATCAGGGCGGAGAGGCCGTAGACGATGATGTTGAAGGCGGTGTCTGAGCCGTTGCTGTGTTCTTTTTTCATATGTTTTCTCCTACCACAAACTATTATCACTCACCCGCTTGGAGATATAATTCACCGTAATCAGCAGGGCAAAGTTAATCACATTGTTAAACAAATTGACGGCGGCCGAGAGGCTGTATTGCATATTCAGCAGGCCGATTTTATATACATAGGTGGAAATGACCTCGCTTTGCATGATATTGAGCGAGTTTTGCATCAGGAATATTTTCTCAAAACCGACATTCATAATATTGCCCGAGCGCAGGATTAGCAGGACAATCATCGTCGGCAGGATCATCGGGATGTCAATGTAGCGCAGTTTCTGGAACTTAGAGGCCCCGTCGATGTCGGCCGCTTCATAGAGGGCGGGGTCAATCGCCGAGAGGGCGGCCAGGTAGATGATGCTGTCCCAGCCGGTGTTTTGCCAGACGTCGGACCAAACAAAGAGGTGGCGGAAGGCCTCCGGTATCGCCATCAGGTTTATCGGCTCGACCCCGAAAGCCCTGGCCAGCATCCCCACGACGCCGACGCTGGGGGAGAGGACGAGCAAAAGCAGCCCGACGAGGACGACAGTGGAAATGAAGTGGGGCATGTATGTCACGACCTGGAAGACTTTGCGGAAGCGTTTCAGGCGCATCTGGTTTATGCATAGGGCCATGATGATGGGCAGCGGGAAGGCGACCACGATGCTGTAGAGGCTCAGGATGACGGTATTTTTGATTGTCGTGCCGAACAAAAAGGAGTTGAAAAAGCGTTCAAAGTGCTTGAAACCGACCCAGGGGCTGCCGCTGATGCCCAGCATGGTGTTAAAGTCCTTGAAGGCGATGGTGACGCCGTACATGGGGATGTAGGTGAACAGGATGAGTAGGACCACGGCCGGCAAGAGTAGGAGGTAGAGGCCCCAGTTTTTGGTGATGGATCGGATGTAGGTTTTGGTTTTGGGTTTCATGGTAGTGTCCTTCTAGTTTGGTTGTCGTACGGAGCCGCAATAACCACCGCTGGGCCGCTCGCTACTTGCGCTTTGCGCAGGATCTGCGCTTTGCGCAAGACTTGCTCGGGCCGCTATAGGTTTTGCGGCTCCTGTTTCAAGGTTTTTGTGCTAACTTTCCGAAAGATTGGTATGTGCCATTCGTGTTGCCAGTATATGTGTTGTTGGCCGTCGTATTGCTCGCCGCTCCAGTAGTCTGTCCAGGTACCGGCGGGGAGGTAGAGCTGGCGGCCGACGGTGTTTTCTGCAAGGATGGGGGCGATCAGGTAGTCGTCGCCCAGCATGAACTGGTCGGCTATGTCGTGTGTGGTCGCGTCTTCGATATGGGTGTAGGCCAACGGATAGATCAGCGGGCGGCTGTGGGTCACGCTGAGTTGTGCCTGTGTGTATATGTAGGGCAGCAGTTCCTCGCGTAGCTTATAATAGAAGCGCAGTTTGTCCAGTAGCACAGGGTCGCCGCTGCGTTGGGCGATGTTCCAGGGGCTGCGTTCGTTTTTGGTGTCGTCGGTCGCCAGCATTTCACTGAACTGGCCGCCGACAAGCTCGGAATGCCATTGCATGATGGGGCAGAAGCAGGCCAGTTGTGTCGCCCGCAGATAGAGGTCGGCACTAGGCAGCGGCCCGGCGAAGCCGCCGATGTCGAAGCCCCAGAAGATGATGCCGCTCATCGCCGCCGACAGCCCCGCCCTCAGTTGGGCGCGCAGCTCGACGAAGGTCGAAAGCTGGTCGCCGGCCCAGAGGATGGTCGTGGTATGTTGGCCGACGAAACCGGCGCGGGAAAAGAGGATTTGCTCCGGGGTGATGAAGTCCTTGTAGGCTTGGATGTAACTTTGGGCGTAGCTGTTTTTTGTCTGTAGGGCGCTAGTGTTGCTGGATGTTCCCGCTCCATTCGGAATGTTATGTACTCCCGCGTCATGGCAACGCAGGTCGTCGCGATAAATGAATTCACCGCCATCGGTCTTGAAGCCATCGACCCCTATTTCCAGCAGATAACGCCGCCGCCTGAACCATGCTGCCTTTGTTTCGGGGTGGGAAAAGTCGGGAATCATGGCGCCGCTAAACCAGTGGCCGACGGGGATGGTGTAAGGGCTGCCATCGGGCTGCTTCACGCAGAGACCGTGCGTTACGGCTTCTTCCCAATCCAGCTCCAGTTGCGCGTTCGGCTCTTCATCCGCGCCCAGTGCCTTATAGACGGGTACCTGCCACAGTATAACTTTCAATCCCGCCGCGTGGAATGTGTCTATCATCGCTTTGGGATCGGGCCAGGGGCCATCCGGGGAGAAAGTAAAGTCCGCATAATCGAAGGCTCCGTCGGGTTTCGGCGCATATTCGGCGTCGTTGAAGATATAGAAAGTTGCCTCGTCGCTCCAAGCCTCCAGGACGATGACCCCGGCGGGGAAGTCGTGTTTTTTCAGTTGCATGAGTTGATGCAGGGCGATGGCCTGTGTGTTCCAGCAGTTGGCGGAAATCCAAGGCTTGAACGCCCATTCCGGCGGCAGGGCCGCGCGGCTGAAGATGGACATATATTCGGCGATGATGGATTGGGGGTAGCCGGAAAAGAGGGTCAGCTCCGTGCCTTGCGGTATATCGGAGAGGGTGATTAGGTCGTCGCCGAAGTGGAAATGCATCACGGCGCCGGAGGCCACATAGATGCCAAAGCCGCTGTCGGTGAAGAAAAAGGGCATGGGGCAATAGCTTTTATCGCCTTGTTCGCAGAATTTTTCCTCCACGGCGATGTGGATGTCGTGGTTTTTTAGGTTCAATGTATTGAAACGCTCGCCCGCGCCGTAGGCCGCCGCATAGGGCAGGCTTATCCGCAGGTCGGCACCGTCGGCGTGTAGCTCTGCCGTGCCGCCGGGGAAAGGGTGGGAGTATATGAGGGTATGGGCGTAGGTCAGTTTCTTCATACAGTAGATTTCTCCTGATTGTAATATATAATTGCTTTGTTATTGCGAGGATAGCCCGGACAGAGTCCGGGGTGCCATCCCACGCTGTGCGTGAGCGCAATCCAGTATATAGAAATATGCGAATCGCTGGCTCTGGATTGCTTCGGCTGGTAAAACAGCCTCGCAATGACGTATTACATGGCTTTCATAATGTAACGGCCTCGCAATGACGTGCTTTTCACGTTGCCTCATCCACCCGCCGCACCGAGCCACGCTCGATGATGTCCACCGCCAGCACTTCTTCCCTTTTCGTCAGGCCCGGCTCCCTGATGCTTTGGACCAAGATCTCAACCGCTCGTTTGCCTTTTTGTGAAATTTGCTGGCGGACGGTCGTGAGGCCGGGGGCTATGTAGCGGGATATTTCCAAGTCATCGAAGCCCATGACGGATATGTCATCCGGCACGCATATTTTCCGGTCGGAGAAGGTTTTGATTGCCCCGATGGCGAGGATGTCGGCGGCGCTGAGTATGGCAGTGGCACCGATGTCGGCTTTTAACAAGGCTTCGGCCAGTTGGGCCCCGCTTTCGTAATCTATCAGGCCCTCGAAGACCAAGTCCTCGCGGAAGGCGATACCCTGCTTTGCCAGTGCCTGCTTATAGCCTTCCAGCCGCTTTTGCATGACACCATCGTTTCTCAGTTGCCCGCAAAAGAAGGCGATGTTGCGGTGCCCCATGTCGGTCAGGTAATTCGTCGCCAGATAGGAGCCGTATACATCGTCGATACGGACGCTGTGGTGGTGTTGGCCGGGGCAGTAGCTGTCCACCAATACCAAGGGGATGTCGCGGCTGGCGGCCTCCAGATAAAAGTCGCTGGGATAGACCCCGATGGCGATGATGCCGTCCAGGCCCCGCTTTCTGGCCAAATCCAGATAGCTTTCTTCGGGGGCCGTGCCGGACACAATCAGGTGATAACCGTTCATCCGCGCCTCGTATTCGATGGCGCCAAGGATTTCTCCGTAAAAATCATTTTGGAACATTACTTGGCTGCCGGGCTCGGTCTGCGGCACCAGGACGCCAATCAGCAAAGAATCGGTGCCGCTTAGGCTACGGGCGCTCATGTTGGGTACATAGCCCAACTGCTCGATTGCTGCCATGACCCGCGCGGTGGTGTCGGCGGAGATCATTTTTTTCTTGTTCAGCACGTATGAGACGGTGGCGATGGACACGCCGGCCAGTTCGGCCACTTCTTTGATGGTGATGTTTTCGGGCATGAGGGGCTCCTTTTGCTAATGGTTATGGCCATATTTTATGTCATTATGTTTAAGCGTTTAACCATTTACAAGGTCATATTAACACAGGGATTTAGTGGTTGTCAACATATATTTTGAAAAAAATTAATAAATAATGTTCGATATGTGAATTATTATATTTGACAGGGGCGGGAGAGTGAGTTATAATGGGGCAAAATAGGTTAAACGCTTAAGGTGAAAGGAGGACCACCCATGAACTACATACCAACAGGCAATATGGCAGTATCGCTGCCCTGCATCCGCGAAAAAGACGCGGCGATAGAAAACATTACTTTTCTGCATATGGGCAGCAAGGGGATGATTGATGTGCGTGGCTCTGAGACAGACCCCTTGCTCAGGCCATATGTGACAGTGGGCGGCGTAGAGCTTCCCTTGACCGGCTTTAGTTGGACACGGCTCTTTCACTTCATCCCCTCGTTTTCCGCGCTCGGCGATAATATAAAAATAGAAGGCATCATCCTCGCGCCGGTGGACGAGCGCGGTTTCGGTTTGCGGATGTGCATTACTAATAGCGGGAGTGAAGAGTTGGACGCTTGCCTGGGCCTGTCGTTTTGCTGGGCGCAGACCCTCCACTCCACCAATGAGGACAAGCCGATAGACGGCGTGAAACATTGCTATCCCAGCAACTGGAACGGGGCCTATGTCTTCGACATGCGTTGCGGCCTGCCGCTCTTTGCCCTGGCGCCCATGTGC
>Ga0099364_10003730_pt1 | contig 23474 bp, 22 predicted proteins | sample TergutTh196P3_FD_73070 | JGI IMG/M metagenome (GOLD analysis project Ga0099364, IMG submission 73070) | Microcerotermes parvus P3 segment gut microbial communities from Pointe-Noire, Republic of the Congo - Th196 P3 | ecosystem: Host-associated > Arthropoda: Insects > Digestive system > Gut ...
CCACTTGAAATTTCGGTTTCTCGAACCTATTGCCGGCAGTGCGCGCACTGGTTACAAGATCAAAAAGCCGAATTTCTCGTGCACTCCGGTATAAATCACAATCACGGTGAAACAACACCATTTATTGGTAAATGTCCGGTGATCCTTTCAATTACCCACATTTTTACCCAGTGCAAATCCAAGATGGATATCAATCAACCGTTTGAATCCTCGCCAAAGAATCATGTTGCCCGGCGGCGGATCGCTACGGCGAGAAAGATAGCCGCCAAGACGTGCGACAGCGTTCAGGCAGGCGGATACCGCCGGTTTATCTTTACCTTTTATTACCGCCGGCATTAAATGCCTAAGAATCTGTATCTCCGTGTCGCATAAAACCAAATCGGCCGGTGCTACCGGGTCGGCCCTGTTCACCATGCATAGCCAAAATATTCGCCAGCTGACGATACAGTAAACAGAAAGCAGGCAGATCAGCCTTTCGGCGGTACGCAGTTTCGCTTCTTCCGCCTTGCAGCCGGATTTCAGGATTTTATGGAAGGTTTCAATCTTCCAGCGTTGCCCATACCAATCGAGTTTTTCCACCGCCTCCTGGAAGTTCTCCACAGGCAAATCCGTCAGCAACTTCCAGTCAATGCGTTCTCTTTCGGCCGGCGGGTTTTCCTCATAGGCGTGAATGACCATTAATTCAAGCGAAGGATAGCGCTTCTGTTTTCCGAGGGGAGGATAAATCGTCATTCGACAGTATTTGACCTGGAGTTCAGCTACACAATCATTCCTGGTCTTATCCTTTGTCTTCACGCGGTGGATGCCGACGACTTTGGTCTTCGTCATAATTGCCGCAACGGTATCGTCTTCTCCCGCCATCCGATCCACGCAGGTGCGGATCAGGAAGTGAGTGTCGATTTCTTTCGCCGTGGAGAACAATTCATAGATGTCGCCCTCCCGGTCAGCGATATGCAGGCAACGTTGCGGCTCTGTCAACAGGTCGGTGGATTGCCTGACATTCTCAATCCATCGATAACTTTCTTTTCCTTCAATTGGCATCCGAGTGGGATTGACGCTTCTATTCAGAGCATTGGTTCCTTTGAACTTCTTCCGGGTCCAAAACTTGACAGCGCTCAAGCCCAGGGGAACCCCCTCGGGGGAGACTACAAGGCTGGAGTGCATCAACAAGCCGCACACCGTGCGCTTTTGCGGGCGTCCCTTCTTGTCTCTACCCACAAAAGTCTCAGACGTCTTACCGATCAACTCGGGATGAGCCCGATGATATGAGAACTCCGTCGTGTCGTGCAGAACGCGGACTAGGCCGGAAGTTGCGGCGAAGCGGGAACGAGTCGCCGCAAAATGACCAGACAGTATGGTGGCTTCATCTATCCTGGGATTATCGAAGAAGCGGTAGGCGGCTTTGGTAGCCGCCCAGTCCTGGCAAGCGAACGGAACCGGATTTCCCATGCGTTCGGTGAAGCTTTTGAGCAGACTTCGGAATCGTGTTCCAAGACGTGTGTCGGGAAAAGCAGCAATATCAATCTCACGGTCAAGCCAATCATCCATATCGAGCCTCCGTTCGCCCGGGGCTCGGCGTTCACGAAAAAAGTGCCCTGGTATTATATTTGACATCAACTACAACCGGATGCAATAGGCTTCGCAAAAATGTGGGTAATTGAAAGGCGGTCAATGACGATGTGCTGCCCGGCAAAGGCGGAAAGGGGGGCGGAAAGAAGGGCGAAAAACAGGCCAAGGGCCAGAACAAGGGCGCAAGATGCGATGCGTTTCACGAGAAAGATTCCTTCACGATTGAAGGATTTTGATAATAAAAAGCTAATGATTTTGTTGTATGTGTCCAGACAAGGAACTAGGTTTATAATGCGGTTTTTGGCGGTGGTAATTATTTGAAAAAATTTATTTTTATAAGATGTTATGTAAGTTGCCGAGAGAACAAGAACTGGGCCAAAACCCGATGTTTTCAGCCAAAAAAGCAAATTATTTTCTTCTGTTGAACGCGCCCCCATAAAAGCGGACCCCTTGGAATCCGGAAAGGCCGGACGGAAAAAGAAACTTACTGAATAAATCCAGCCGAATTTATCACAAAAGCCGGCCCGAGGGAAGATTTTTTTAAGCGCGGCCAAGGCGTTGCGGCCCGGCCTCCGCCAGCAACGCTCCCTCGGTCAAGGGCCAGGGCAATACCTCCTAAATGTTTTATCGCAGAATGCGAAACTGGACCAGTTGGACGTAGGAGACGGCTTCGGCCCCCAGGGCCTCGTTGGCCGCCCGCAGCAGTTCCTGCCGCAGGGCGCGTTGCAGGTCCCCGCTGGTGACCACCTGGCTTCCCCTATTGCGGGTAAGGCGGAAAATGACTTCCCGGATAAGCGGCAGGTTGGCCTCGATGAGTTCCAGGTCCGGCAAGTCGTAATAATACAGGTTCACCAGCATTTCCACAATTGTTTCAGGTTCGCCGGCGAAATTTATGTAGAAGGGCCTAAGGGATATATCCCCCGGCTCAGGGTCCCGGTGAGGTATGGCAGGGTTGATGAAGGTCACTTTGGGGGGCGGGGGCGGAGCGCGGAAGAAAAGCCGGTGGGCTCCCCAGCCTAGGGCAATCAGGAGGATCAAGGCCGGCGCCGCCAGAATCAGGAGCTTGACCAGGGGGATCTTGCGGTAAGCAGCGGCTTCCGCCGGCTCCGGGACTGCTTCCGGCGGTGCGGAGGCTTCCGGTTCAGGTTCAGGCGGCTCCGCCGTCGGAGGAGCTTCCTTGGGGAGCTGGGCGGACAGATCTTCCAGGAAGGCGTCTTCCACATCCAGCTCCACCTTTTTAGGCAGCGGGTGGGGCGGTTCTAAGTCCTGGGGATCGGTCCCGGCCGGCTCGGAGCCTTCTTCCGGCGGGGCAGCCATAGGCTCTGGTTCGGCCATAGGCTCTGGTTCAGGCACAGGCTCTGGCTCTGGCTCTGGCGTAGGCTCTGGCTCTGGCTCTGGCGCAGGCTCTGGTTCGACCGCAGGCTCTGGTTCGGGCGGGGCGGCCGGAGCCAGGTCCAAGCCCCCGTCTTCCCTGTCCCAGTCGTCATCATCAACCGCGGAGCCCAGGGCCGCCGGCTCCGGGAAGGCTTCCCCGGGCGGAACCGGCGGCGCCTCGTCCCAGTCGTCATCGGCCGCGGGATCAAGGGGCAGACTGTCCCAATCGTCCTGAGCCGGGTCGGTTTTACGGTCGTCGGCCATCCTCCGGTCAGCCCCCGGCTCTTTCCTCGAAATAGCGGCGCAGCTTGATCTTGAGCCTCAGAAGGCTCTTGGTGTGGAGCTGGCTGATGCGGGATTCGGTGTAGCCCAGCACCTGCCCTATTTCCTTCATCGTCAGTTCCTCGTGGTAGTAAAGGGTGATGACCAGCCGCTCTTTTTCGGCCAGTTCTTCTATGGCTTTGGCCAGGACTTCCCGCGTTTCGTCCTGGGTGATGGCGGTCAAGGCGTCCAAGGCGCTCTCATCGGCCAGAATATCGTAGATGTCGCGGGTTTCCCGGGCTCCGCTCTTGTCAACGGCCCTGAAGGCGTCCAGGTCCAGGATGTTAATGGTGCGGACTTCATGGAGGAGCTTGAGATAATCGGGCACGGAGAGGTTCAGGGCTGCGGCGGCCTCCTCGTCCGAAGGCGGCCGGCCCAATTCGCCCTCCAGGCGCTGCCAGAGCTTTTCCAGCTGGCTGGTCTTTTTGCGGATGGAGCGGGGCACCCAGTCCATACTCCTCAGTTCGTCCAGCATGGCCCCCTTAATGCGGAATTCGGCATAGGTCTTGAACAGTATGGCCCGGCTGGGATCGAACTTGTCCACGGCGTCAATTAGGCCCAGAACGCCCGCGGAGACGAGGTCGTCCTTGTTGATGTGGTCGGGCAGACGGGCGGCCAGGCGGTCGGCCAGGTATTTTATGAGAGGGGCGTACTGCTCCACATACCTGTTCTTTTCCTCCATGCTCAAGCCGGCCCAGGTCACCCGCCCGCTCTCGTCGTAGAGGCCGGGCATCAGCCCACCTGGCCGCCTAAACCGGGCAGCCGGCTCAAAAAGAAGGCTAGGCCGCCCCCGTCCAAGCGGTCGGGTGGATTGGCCGCGATTCTCCTGGCTATGTCCAGAGCCTGGCGGGAAGCCTCGGCCTCAGGGGAGGTCAGAAAGAAGGGCTTCTGGGCCCGGACCGCAGCCGGCACGGCCGGGTCCCGGGGCACGAAGCCCAGGAGGCTCAGGGCCACGGACAAATGGCGGTCGGCCACATTGGTCAAGAGACGAAAGATGTTTTTGGCCTCCTTCTCATGGGCGACCTGGTTGGGCAGGATGTGAAAGCTGTTCAGCTGGTAGCGGGTGGAGAGAACCTTGATGAGGGCGTAGGCATCGGTAATGGAGGTGGGCTCGCCGGTCACGACCACGATGCGCTCCTGGGCGGCCAGGTTGAAATAGACGACATTGGAGCCCAGGCCTGCGGAGGTGTCGATGAGCAGGAAATCCAGGGCCTCGTCCCAGTCGTCGAATTCAGAAAGCAAGCGCTGCTTTTGGTCCTCGGTCAGCTCCCCGAGCTCCATAACGCCGCTGGCCGCGGGCATTACCATAAGGCCGCCCGGGCCGTGGGCGATTATTTCCGGCAGGGTTTTGGCGCCGCTCAGAAGATCGTGGATGTTGGCCGTGGTTTTGAGACCCAATAGCACATCAATGTTGGCCAGGCCCAGGTCGGCGTCCCAGATGAGCACCCGCCGGCCCAGGCTGGTCAGGGCCAGGGCCAGGGCCAGGGTGAGGCTGCTTTTGCCTACTCCGCCCTTGCCGCTGGTTATGGTGATGACCCGGACCGGTTTCTTGGGGGCGGGCCCCCGGTCAGCCGCAGTCATATTGGTCCGCCTTTCATGATCCGGCGCTGCCGGAAATTTGTATTCACCGCCTGGCCGTCAGCCCCGCCTTTTGTGATTCGGCACTGCCGCAATTTTATATATTACCCCACCTGATGGTCAGTTTTCAACGGAATCGGCGTTTTTTTCCAGGCCGCCCAGCCACAGGTCCAGGAATTTATCGGCCGTGGCCATGGCGAAGTCTTCCGGGGTCTTGGGGCCCAAGCTGAAGAAGGACAGGCGGGGGGCCCCGGAAATGATAAAACTCATAAGCCCGCCCAGGGCTTCGGTTTCATCGAATTTGGTGAGAACCAGGCTCAAGTCCTTAAAGCTCCGGGCCTTGGCCAGAGCCGCGGCCAAATCGCTTTCTTTCATGATGGCCGACAACACCAACAGGGCGGAGGCCCCGGCCTGGTCAAAAAAAGCGGTCAGTTCCCGCCGCCCTTCCGGCTTCTGAAAGCTCCGGCCGGGGGTGTCGATGAGTACGACATCATTGCTTTCAAAAAGCTCCAGGGCCGAGGTGAACTCCTGCAGATTTTGGCAGACGGCCACGCCCAATCCCAGAACGCGGGCGTAGCGGGTCAGCTGCTCGGCCGCGCCCAGCCGGACGGTATCCAGGGTTATGACCGCGGCCTGGCGGCCCCGCTGGCGGTAGAAGGCGGCCAGATTGACCAGCGCGGTGGTCTTTCCCGCCCCGGAGGGCCCCATCAGGGCCAAGAATTTCGGGGGCGACAGGGAGAGATCGGCCAGCCTGAACTTGGATTCCAGGGCGCGCCTGAGATGCTCGAAAACCTCTCCGCCCCAGGCCCGGGCGCTTTCGGCGGCGAGTTCCACCAAGTCGCGGGCGTGTTCCGGCGCCAGGCCGGTGGAAATCAGCCGGCGGTATAAATTCACCAAATCGGAGCGGTCGCGCCATTTCTCAGCCAGGCTTTGGCGATGGGCCAGATCCAGGATCAGGTCCTTCAATTCCACGAGTGACCGGGTCAGGGCCGCGGTCATGAGTTCCAGGTCCCGGCGCCAGGCCGGTTCCGGGTCGGCGGCCCGGGCCGCTCTGGCGTAGGCGGCCGCCCCGGCCCCCGGGCCGGCCCGGGCTTTCAAAGGGGGCCCGGCGGGTTCGGCTTCGCCCCTGGGCGGCATATCTTCCTCCCGGACCCCCGCGGTTATCTCCACCCCCCCGCCGGCCTCCGGCGGCAGGTCCCGCTGAGAAAGGATGAGGGCGGCCAAGCCGAACTCGTCCTTGATCATATTGGTGGCCGTCGGCAGGTCTCGCGCGGTGAAACGTTTGATTTTCATGCCGGTCTCCGGTAGGGGCAGGGAACAACACCCGCCAGTATAGCATAAAATCCTCCGGCCCGGGGCGGCGTTTGCCTGGGGGGCCGGCATGCAAAAAAATATAACACCTTGAATTAGCTGCACGGGGCCTTGGCAGGGAATCGCCGATATGTTAGAATCTCCTAAATCCAGCGGCCTTATAATGAATAAAGCCGCCGGTTATCGATCCTTCGGGGAATATAAAAATAAAGAACCGGTCAATAACTCTGTAATGTTCAGAATCCTACTCTTTGTCTTGGCCGCCTTGGCCGTTCTGAGTCCGCAAGACCAGGCCCGGGCCTCTGGAAACATGCTGCCGGACGCGCTGCTTTATCCCGGCGACCGGGCGGGCCATATCCTGGTGGTGGACAAGGCCTCCCAGATGCTCTACCTTTACAGCCACGACGGAGCCGGGAACATTGCCCTGGACCGGGTAATGCGCTGCTCCACCGGTGAAAACCCGGGCGACAAAATGGTCGAGGGCGACAAGAAGACCCCCAACGGTTTCTACATCTTCAACCGTAAGCTTCTGCCCCGGGAACTGGCCTCCGGGTACGGCGACCTGGCCTGGCAATACGGTACCCTGGCCTATCCCATGGACTACCCCAATTTCTGGGACAAACGCCTGGGCCGGGGGGGCTACGGCATCTGGCTGCACGGCACGGACAAGGCCCTGATCGATAACGATTCCAGCGGCTGCATCGCCCTGCAAAACGCCGACATCGCCCGCTTGGAGGACCTCCTAAACCTTTACGACACACCCATCATCGTCTATGAAACCCTTACCCTGGTCCCTGAGGAGGACCTCATGAAGGAAGGACAGGCGGTAAAAAACTTTCTGGAGGACTGGAGGCGGGCCTGGAGCGACAAGGATCACGCCGCCTACCGCACCAAATATGCCCCTGATTTCACCAATTCCGACAACCGGACCTTTGAGGGCTGGATGGCCCACAAGCGGAACGTGGCTTATAATTATAAGGAAATCAGGGTGGAATTGAATAATCTGCGTATTTACCGCCACCGCGATGTCCTGGTCGCCCTCTTTGAGCAGGATTACCGGGGCGACCAGCGTTTCGCCTCGACGGGCCTCAAGCGCCTCTACTTGAGGCCGGAAGAAGGCGGATATAAAATTGTCAGTGAAAAGTTCCGGGCCCTGCCCAGGTTTGACGCCGGCAAAAGGCTTACGCCGGAAGAAAAGCACCTGGCTCTGACCACGCCGCCCCCCAAGCCCGCTCCTCCGGCTGCGGCCGAACCCCAAGACAGCCGGGTCGTGGCGGCGGCGGCCAAGGCCGCGGAGCAGTCCCGGGCCGTGGGGGAGGCCGCCGAGGAGACCTTGAGCGAAGAAGGCTTAGAAGAAGGAGCCGTCGAAGCCCGCGGGTCCCTCACCGCCCCGCCCGCGGCGGCCCCGCCTGTCCAGGCGCCTGTGCCCGCGCCTCCAGCCCAGCGGGCCGGGGAGGAAACCCGTTTTTTCACCAGCCTGGTCGGGCAATGGGTCAAGGCTTGGGCCGCCCGCGACCACGAGACCTATTTCGCCTTCTACCACCCGGATTTTAATTACAGCGCTAAAAACATGGATCTGGAGGCCTTCAAGGCCTACCGATCGGGGATCATGGACGGGACCGTGCGCCTGGAAATCCTGGTCTCCGATTTCGAGGTGCGGCCCGGGAGCGGACAGGTGCGGGTGACCTTCCTGCAGGACTACCGATCCGACCGGCTGGAAGACCGGGGCCGCAAAACTTTAACCTTCAGGAAGTCCGGGCCGGATTGGAAAATAGTCTCCGAAACCTGGCGGGGATTCTAAAAATGTCGAGGAGGGCAAGTGGCGGCGAAAGGTAAAAAACAGGTCAAGGGCAAATGGAATTTCCTGCTCATGCGGCCCCAGGGCGAGGTCACCAACTTTGCTGTCTCGCCACTGTTTCTGGCTGCGGCCCTCCTTTTCACCTTGGCCTTCACCATTGGCGCTTTAGTGATAACCAACCTGTATTTCAGCCTTTACCTGGATTACCATGAACTGGCTGAAAACCAGCGGGAACTCCAGGCCCGCTTGAACCAGTTGGAAGGCCAGTATAGTTACCAGATATCCCTGGTCGAAGACTACGCCGAGCTGATGAATGACCTGGGCCTGCCGGGAGCCGAGACGGACCAGGGAGGGCCGGAGCCCTCGGCCGGCCCCGCAGTTCCTCCGGCGGGCGAGGACAGCGCATCCGCGGAAGACCCTCTGGAAGCCTGGGCCGCTCTCCTGCCTGACCTGGAAGCCCGCTCCGGGGATAGCCTCCGCATAGATGATTTCAGGGTGGAGGGGAATCGGTTCGGCTTTCAGTTGATCAATGAAGCCTCCGGCGCCATGGCCCGGGGCCGCCTCCTGACCCTCTTCCTGGTGGAGGCCGAGGGCCGGCGCCTGGCCGTGCCCTTCCCGGATTTCGACCCCCGGTCGCGCCAGCCGAATTTCGATCCGGGGCCCGGCTACAACACCACCTACAACATCCGCTCCTCCAAGCACATTTCCGGCCAGTTGAGAATCCCGGCCGGAAGTAAAATCATGGCCGTGATGGTGGTGGCCCAATCCAGCGATGGGCGGATAGTCATGAAGAAAAGAATAGAGCCCTGATGCGTCTTTTAACAGCCCTGGCCGCGGCCCTGTTCCTCGCCGCGGCCGCACCGCTCCCGGCCCTGGCGGAACAGGCCGACCGTCAGGCCGGCCGCCGACACTTGGTCTATTGGGCCGGAACTCCTAAGGCCTTGGATGTTTTTAAAATTTTCGGCCGGGAGCCCGGCCCCACGGTCATGATCCTGGGGGGTATCCACGGCAATGAACCGGCCGGATTCCTGAGCGCCGACCTCTTCGCCGACGTCACCCTCAAGCGCGGCAACCTCATAGTCCTGCCCCGGGTGAATTTAGAGTCCATCGTCCGGTTCAAGCGGGGCACGGCCGGGGATATGAACCGCAAGTTTCAGGGCGATTTGAGCCAAGATCCGGACCGGGATTTCGTGGAACTCATCAAGGCCCTCATGCGGGAGAGCGATCTTTTTCTTAACCTCCACGAAGGCTCCGGCTATTACCGCCCCGCCTATGAAAGCGAAATAGCCAACCCCAACCGCTACGGCCAGAGCATCATCGCTGATACTGACACCTATGTCCATGAACCCACCGGCCGGGTCATTCAACTGGGCCGCTACGCCCAAGAGGCCGTGGCCCGGGTCAACCAGGAGATAACCGTCCCCTTACAGCGTTTTCACTTCTTCAATACCCGAACCGCCGACTCCGACAGCCCTTACGGCGAACAGAGCGGCAGCGCCTCTTATTACGCCCTGACCCAGGTTGGCATACCCGCCTTCGGCGTTGAAGTCTCCAAGCAGCTTCCCAGCCTGGAACTCAAAGTTCGTCACCTAAACTTGGCCGCCGCCGCCCTTCTGGACATTTTCGGGGTGGAGATGGACCGGCCTTCCCGGCCTCTGCCTTCTCCCCGGCTGGGTTATGCGCTCATCCAGGCCGGGGACCACCCGCCTATGGCCGTGGCCGACGGCCAAACCTTCCTGGCGGCTCAGGGGGAAACCGTAACCGTGCTTGAGGTGGCCGCCAATTACGAGCGGGGACTTACGGCGGAATTGGAAGGATTAGGGGGCTGGAACGACCTGGGCCGGCCCTTTAAGTTCACCCGGCCCACGGATGTCACTATCCGCAAGGATCACCAGGTCATAGGCCGCGTCCGGCTGGATCTTCTGCCTGAATCTGAAAAGGCCCCCCGGCTGCTGTCGCCGGCCCCCTGGCGTTCAGTCCGGGCCGGGGAACCAACGGCTTTGGCCGAAGCCCCCCCGCCCGAGGCCGCCGCCTCAATCGGCGCTTCCTTGGCCGGCGCCGGCCGCGTCACGGGCTTTTTGCTGGATGTAGACGGCCGGGCACATGAGACTGCCCCGGACAGCGCCCTGGTGGTGGCCGCCGGGGCCATAGTGACCATGGTGGATTTCAAAGTCGAGGGCGGCGAACTTCCGCCCGGAGTGGTTATGAACCTGCGCGGCTTTGTCCCCAAGGAAAAACTGGCCAATAACGATGGTGAGGACCGGGGTTTTCCGGCCGACACCGGCCGGGATATGATTCCCCGCTTCTCCAGGGACGGCCGGGGGCGGGATTACGCCATAAACGCTGAACTGGGCAGTACGGTGCTGGCCGCCTCCACCCTCAGCATAGTCAAGCCAAGGCTGGAGTCGGTGACTGTGGTCGTGGACGGTGAAAGCCGGGTTCTGCCCCTCGGCAGCCGGACCCTTCTGCCCGAGGGCGCCGCCTTCACGGTTACTGAAATAAAACTGGCCGAGGACCTTCTCTTGAGCCGGCCCGTCTATACCCTGGGCGGGCGGCCCCTCTCCCCGGAGCTGCCCCTTAGCCTGACCATGCCCTCTTTTGCCGCCAACCTGGCTGTATTTAACGGCGAGGTCCTGGCCGGCAAGGTCACCTTGGCGCCCCGTTGAATCACCCGCTAAACAAAGAAAGATAAAGACCATGAGACCTGCCTGCCTCATTATCCGTGACGGTTGGGGCTACCGCGAAGACCCCCGGGGCAACGCCGTCCTGGCGGCCAGGACGCCTGCCATGGACGCCCTTCTGGGAGCATATTCCTGGACCCTGTTGGACGCTTCCGGCGAATCGGTGGGCCTCCCCAACGGCTACCAAGGCTCCAGTGAAGTAGGCCACCTGAACATAGGGGCCGGGCGGATTGTCACCCAGGAGCTCAAGCGCCTGGACGACGGCCTCAGCGACGGCAGTTTTTTCCGTCTGCCCAAGTGGGGTGAAATCATGGCCCACTGGCGGGAAAAGGGCTCCGCCCTCCATATGCTCGGGCTGCTCCAAGATGAAGGCGTCCACGCCCACCAGGAACACCTGTTCAAGTTTTTGCGTCAGGCCAGGGCGGAAAATCCGGCCGGGACCATCTACGTCCACCCCTTCCTGGACGGCCGGGACACCCCGCCCCGCTCCAGCCGGGAATTTTTGGCCAAACTGAAACTGGTCATGAAGGAAGTCGGCGGGGTCAGGTTCGGCGCCATGATGGGGCGCTATTACGCCATGGACCGCAGCCGCGATTGGGCCCTCACGGACAGGGCCTACCGCGCCCTGGCCTCGGCCGAAGGCCGCGCCTTCACCGAACCCCTTGCCGCGGTGGAGCGCTCCTGGGCCGCGGACAAGACCCCGGACGACTTCGATATGTTCGATGAATACATTCCTCCCCTGGTCCACGAGGGCTACCCGGGCCTTTCTGATGATGACGCGGTCATCCACACCAATTTCCGCCAGGACCGGGCCATTCAACTGACCCAGGCCTTTGTAGAACCGGACTATCCCGGCCACCTCGACCGCCGGCCCCGGGTAAAGTATCTGGGCCTGACCCGCTATTATGACGAGCTCACCGAATACCTCTTGGGCCCCATGGGTGGAGATGAAGGGTTGCCCAAACTCCTGGGCGAGGTGCTGGCCGAGGCCCGAATCAGGCAGCTGCGCCTGGCCGAAACCCAAAAATTCCGGCATGTAACCAGTTTCTTCAACGGCAAGTCCACCCACCCCTTCCCCCTGGAAGACCAGGTGGAAATCGAGGGCCGCTTCGACCCGGCCACCTTCGCCAGCCACCCGGAAATGGAGGCCTATATCCTTACGGAAAAGTTCCTCCGCGATTATCTGCCTCAAAACTACCCCTTCATCGTAATCAACTACGCCAATTGCGACATGGTCGGTCACACCGGGGTCATGGCCGCGGCCATCCGGGCGGTGGAAGTGGTGGACGAGTGTCTGGGCCAGATAGTCCCGGTCCTACTGGACCGCTCTTACCAGGTGCTCATCACCGCCGACCACGGTAACGCTGAGCAGATGCTCGACCCGGAGACCGGGCTGGCCAAAACCAGCCACACCATCTGCCCGGTGGAATGCCTCTATGCGGCCCGGGAGCCCGTGGGCCGGCTGACCGGCCGGCGGGGCAAGCTCTCTGATTTGGCGCCGACTCTGCTCCAACTGATGGACCTTTCCGTCCCGCCGGAAATGACGGCGGAAAGTTTGTTGGCGGCTGGCGTCTGACCTATGATGATACAGGGCTGTAAGCGCCCCGCCTAAGGGCCTCTCCTCGCGCATGGTTCAGGCCCTTCCATAGGCCGCCGCACCGACAGCCAACTGCGGGCCAGAACCACGGCCAGCACCACGGAGCCGCCGATAAAGGTCCAGAACCCGGGCACTTCACCCACTGCCAGATAGGTCCATATGGGGTTCAGGAGGGGCTCGATGGCCGGGATAAGGGCGGCTTCAAGGGCGGTGACCTTGCTGATGGCCAGGACATATAAGATATAGCCCAGGCCTAAAGGGCCGATGCCCAGGACAGCGCACCAGCCCAAATTGGCCGTAAAGGCCCCGGTTTGGGAAAAGTCGGTGCTGAACATGGCCCCCAGGCAGTAGGTGACGGTGATGAAATTGGCAATGACCATGGCTGAGAGGGGCGCCTCCTGGCTGCCTTTCTTGCGCATGAACATTACGCACATGGCCCAGCAGAAGCCGGCGGCCGCGCCGGCGGCCAGGCCCAACAGGTCGTTGCGGCCTTCCTCAACCTTCAGGTCATTTAATAAAAACAGCGACATGCCCGCGATGGTGATGCCTATGAACAGCCAATCCCGCCGGTCGGTTTTTTCCCCCAGGAGCCAGGGCCCCAGGACGGCCACCCAAATGGGGGCCGTATATTGCAGTAAAATAGCATTGGCCGAGGTGGTAAATTTGGTGGAGATGGCAAAAAGAGTGGAAAAAGACGAATAGAAAACAGCTATGAGCAGATTGTCGCGTGACCAGTCCAGGCGGAATTCCTTGGGAAAAAGCATTTTAAAGACTATCATGATGAACAGGCCGCTGAACAGCGAACGCCAGCCGGCTATGGCCCAGGGGCTCCAGGGAATGAGCTTGATGAACATGCCGGTCAGGCTGAAGCAGACCGGCGAAAGCAGCAAAAAGGCCACGCTGGTTGATCTGGTCATTATGTTTCCCTTTGCCGGAGCATAAAGCGGTTTAAATGGCCGGTCAGGCCGGCCCATTTAAACCGCTTTGTCTCTATTTGAATTCCTTTTCGGCCGCGGCCATTATCCTGTCCAGTTCCCGGGCCGCTTCCGGGGCCAGGGGCTCCGGCCCGGGCCGGGCCAGGATTTCCCGAACTTTGGCTTCGGCCCGCTCCACCACGGTATCCGGTTTTTCCTCCCAGTTGGGCAGTTGGCGCCAGTCCAGCACCGAGGGCCGGTAGTGGGGTTCCTTGCGCAGGTATTTCATGGTCAGTTTGCTGGACAGGTAGTCGCCTTTCTCCAGGCAGTCGTCGATATCCTTCACGCTCAAAGTTTCATCATTTATGTTGTAGCCCGCGACCATTTTCTTCAGGTAACCCATGGATTCATCTATGAGCGCCAGGGCCTGGTGGCTGTAGAAGGCGGCGGCCTGAACGCTGCCGGCGCCGCCCTGTTCGGTGACCTGCATGAGGGTGGCCATGGTCTGGGTGCTGCCGTAGTGATACATGGCCTGGTGGCTTTGTGTATCGGTAAGGGTGCCGCTGGAAAAAGTGCTGGGGATATTGTAGTGGCGGGCCATGTCCGCGGCCGCGGCGTAGAGCAGCATAAGTTCCGGGCCGTTGGCCACGCTGCGGCCGCTCTTCATTTCCAGCACCTGGAGCAGAACGTAATACCAAAGGCCCAGCCCCGGGCACAAGGCCTGGATTATGGCCGTGGAAGACAGAAATTCGGCATTGATCTGGGTCATGGCCCCGGCCAGGGTGAAAGGGGCGTTGGCCCCGCACAGCGCGGTGATGGGCACCCGCAGCGGGATGCCGTATTCGCCCCACAAAAGGAGGCGGTCGATTTCATCATCGGGATAGCGCAAAGGGTCGATGACGCAGAAGATGCCGCTGATGATGGGCCGTTTTTTGAGCCGGTCCTTTCCGCCGGCGGCGGCCTCGGCCATTTCCAGTTCGTATTTCAAGTGGCTGGAGTGGGTGGTCAGAGCCCAGAAGTGCTTGAGGCTGTTTTCCAGGAGCCCCTTGACCACGGCGATGTCGTAGGTGTTGGGATTGATGTCCTGGGGGGTCATGCAGCAGGTTACGTCGATGTGGGAGAGATGGTTGACCAGCCGGGCCGCGTCCATATTGTCCTCAAAGGTCAGGGGGGTGGTCTGGCTGGTGATGAAATCGAAGAGGGCGATGGGGCCGCCGACCTGGCGCATATAGAGGTTGCCCAGCTTCATCTCCAGGTCGAATTGGGGGTCGCGGGCCGCGCAGATGAAACTGGCCGGGGCCAATTTGAGCATTTTGTCAATGAAGGCGCGGGGCATGAAGACTCTTTTCCGGTCGTCGGAAACCTTGGCCCCCAAGGCGGCCAGCCTTTCCTGGGCCGCGCGGTGGCTCAGGAGGACGCCGGTTTTTTCCAGGACCTCCAGCGAGGCTTCGTGTATTTTCAGAATTTCGTCTTTGGATAGAACTGAAAGAACAGGCAGCATGTGATTCCTCCTTAATCCTGGCTGGGGGGCAGCCCCAGCTCTTTTTCCCTCTCGTTGACCAGGTTCCTGACGGCCCGGACGGCCTCTTCGGCCAGGGGGGCGGGGCGGTATTCCGATATGAGCTTTTTGGCCATGTCCTTGGCTCGGGCGGGCATGTCCGTGCTTCCGGCCTCTGCCCAGCGGTTGCGCATCTGCCGGTCGATGAGCGCGGGAGAGCTCTGGATATGCCGATTTTTGAAAGTGTTCTTGTGGGTCAGGAAATCCTTCCGGTAACCGACCTCCTTGGTCACGTCCACGGAAAGGGTTTCATCGCTGACCGCCACGCCTTTAACCGCGTAGAGGATCATCCCGGCTATATCGGCGTCCATCATAAGTTGGGCGGCGCTGAAAGTCACGCCCATTTCCAGCATGCCCAGGCCGTAGATGATATTGGCCCCGGCCAGGGCGGGCAGAAGACCGGTAAGGGTCTTCTCGTGTCCGATTTGGACATCGGAGACCTTGCTGTCAGCCTACCCGCCGGCCACCCAACTGGGCAGGAGATAGTAGCGGGCCAGGGCGGCCACGGCGGCGTTTATCAGGCCCAGTTCCGGGGTCCCCACCACGGCCGTGGCCGCCTTGAGGTTCATGGCCGTGGAGGAACTGCCGTAGATGACCTTGGCCCCGGGCCTGGTCAATTGGGCCAGGGTGAGGCCGGCTAAGATTTCGGCGTTGTGGTTGACCAGGGTGCCGGCCAAATGGACCGGCGAGGAACCGCCGGCCATGGCCATGGAGAGAACGCAGACCGCGGCCCCGCCCCTGGCCGAGGCCATGATGATTTCGCAGGAATCCTCCACCAGCCTTAAGGGGCTGACCGGGCAGGTGATGAAGCTGACCGGGCAGCGGTCGGCCAGGTCGCCGCCCATGGCCAGGGCGGCCATCCGGAGGATGGTTTCCACGTTCGCGCCGTTTTCGGGCCCCAAAAAGCAGTGCTTGGTGGTGTTGTTGACCATGGCCTCGTAGTTATGGATGGCCTGCATGGGGGCGGGGTAATCCTGGCTGCCCACGGCCCGCTCGACGACGCCTATGACATCGAGGTAATCCAGAAGCCGGGTCAGGACGATGAGATCATGCTTGGTCGTGCTTCGGAGTTCGGCGGAATGGGGATCGACGATGCGGATGCCCTCGCCGAAATTGGTGAAGGTCACGCGGCCGCCGCCTATGACAATGTCCCTTGCCGGGACGCGTCCGGCCAGGGTCAGGGAGCTGGGGGCGGTGCGGATGGCCTCTTCCACCATGCGGGGGGGGATCTTGACCAGGCCGTCGTCATAGACCCTGGCCCCGGCGGCGGCGAAGAGCCGGCGGGCCTCGGACATCTGGACAAAGACGCCGGCCTCATTCAGAACTTCCAGGGTGGCCTGGTGGATGGCGTCGAGTTCGTCTCGGGTGAGGGTGTTGAGGCTTAAGCCGCCGGAGCTTAGAAAGCCCGCCGGAAATGCTCGTGTGGTCATAAGCGGTCGTCCTCCTGTATGGCTTTTTTGACGCCGGCCACGCCTTCATGGGCGTTTTCGGCATAAATGTCGGCGCCGATGCGGCCGGCCCAGCGGGGAGTAACGGGGGCGCCCGCCACCATGGTCTTGATGCGGCCTTTGAGGCCGGACTTTTTGAGGGCGTCCTCCAGTTTTTTCTGCTCGCCTAAGGTGGTGGTCAAAAGGGCGCTGGTGGCGATGATTTTCGAGCCGTTCTTCACCGCGTCATTGATCATTACTTCAGTGTCCACGTCCCGGCCCAGGTCGTGCACGGTGAAGCCGTTGGCCCGCAGAAGGGCGATGCCGATGCCCTTGCCGATATCGTGAATATCGCCTTTGACCGTGGCCGCGGTTATATGTATGTGGCTGTAGCCGGAATTGTGGCCTTGGGGCAGGGCTTCGTTTAGGGCATTGGAGGCCGCCAGCATGGCTTCGGCCGCCAGCATGAGTTCCGGCAGGAACATCTTTCCGGCCCCGAAGAGATCGCCGACCTTGGCGATGCCGATTATGAAGCCCTGGTTCATGAGGGCCATGGGGTCTCCGCCGGAGTCCAGATGTTTTTTTACCGCCGCCAGGGCTTTGTCCGTGTCCGGATCCATGATGGAATTGATGGCTTCCTGGAAAATATCCAACATTGGTCTATCTCCTTCACAAACCGGCCCGCTCTTTGAAACGGTTAAGGCAGTTGATGTTCAGCTCCAAAACCCTGGCGATGTTGAACTTGCATTCCAGGCCCTTGGGCACGCCGCCCAGGGGCATCATGACGCCGAAGCCCAGGTCGGCCCTCACTTCGGACATGATGACAGGGTCGGATAAATCGGCCGCGCTCACCTTAAGTTTATCCGCCACGTATTTCTTGGCCTCGTCAATTCTCAGCTTTTTGGCCAGCTGGACCCGGGCCACCAGATCTCCGGCGGTCCGCATGCCACCCATGCCTGAAGCCTCGGCGTGCGCCACGGCCATCCCGATGGGGTCGCCGACACCCACCTACAAGCCGTCCAGCTTGCACAGTTCCACCATGGCCTTGGAGGCCCGGCTGACCGCGTCCACCGGCGGATAGTCGGTGACGGGCACTGCTCCCACGCCCATGCCCATATTGGCATGGACGGGGATCTTGGCCGCTTCGGAACAGGGCTTTATCAAGGCTATGGTCCTGGCCAGGTTCCAGGGAAGGCTTTCGTTGTTGTTGGTGTTCACCACCGGCCCGAATATGGCGGCGCCGGCCTTTTCGGCCAGCTTCAGCTGGTCCATGGGGTAGAGGCCGGCCAGGCGGACGCCCTCGTAGAACATTTCCCCGTGCATGCCCAGTATGAATTCCCCGGCCATGCCGACTTCTATGGGCATATCCGGGTATTTCCGGGTAAGTTTTTCCACGGCCAGGAGGGAGGCCTTGAAATCGGGGTCGCCGCTGGCCCCGACCGTATCGAGGTTGATGGCGTCGGCCCCGGATTCCCACATGGCCTCGGCGATGAAGCAGATGTCCTCCACGGCTGAATTAACCATGTGTTCGTAGGCTTTTCGGCCTTCCTCGATCCTGCCCTTGGGGATAAGTTCCATGGGATTGGGGAAGGGGCCGTCGGGCCGGGTGTAGAGGCCGAGGTTGGGCATGGCCCCGTAGAAGAGGGGGGCGTGGGTATTGGCCAGGGCCTGCTCCAGGGTCCCCTGCTCGTAGCTGACTATGGGCTTTAAGGGTTTAAAGCTGTAGTCCACGTGGCAGAGTTCCAGGGTGTCCGCGCCTAAGAGGCGCTCGTAGATGGCCAGGGCGTTGACCCGGTCTTCAAAGAGGCTGTGGCGCTTTATTTTCAAGGTGCCCGCGTCGTAGGTCAAAACCACTTCCCGGCCCGGGGCCACCCCGACAACGCGGTCGGTCCGCTTGAATAGGTCGACCAGGTATTCGATTTCCTCCGGGCCAAGTTCCGGGACCCCGCCGTTTTCCACGGCTTGGAGCATCCCCTCCTCCAGGTCGGCCCGCAGTTGGGCCTCGGTCATCTCCAGGGGGGAGCCGTCGCCCAGGCGGGTCAATATTTTGCTCATGAGTCCTCGCTTTCTTTGAGCTTGGGCGCGATTATTTTTTCGGTCTTAAGGGTGTCGCCGAAATCCTCGCGCAGTGATTTAAAGAGCCCGGCCACCAGGAGTATGATGATGGGCACCAGGATGACTCCGCCGACGATGGTCGAGGTCTGGACCGTCTTTAAGGCTTTTTCCCCGCCGGTGATGAGAATGCCCATGCCGAACAGGGCCAGGAGTGAGGCCCAGACCATGCGGTTCCAGCGGGCGGAAGGCAGGTCGGTATAGCCTTTTTTGGAACTTAGGTTGGCCAGGGCCTGGGAAGAGGCGTCAAGGGTGGTGGCCAGGAATATGAAGCACAGGATGGTGTAGATGGGGATGACGAGCCATTTTAAGGGAATGGAAGACATGACGGCCAGGCAGACGGCCGAGTCGCCGCTGGCGGCCTGGATGCCCACGGCGTCCACCAGGCCGGTCTTCTGAGCCCACAGGCTGTAGGCGCCGAAGATGGCCAGGAAGGACCAGCAGCCCAAGGTGCCCCAGACGCATTCGGCGATGACCAGTTCCCGGATGGTGCGGCCCCTGGAGATGCGGGCCACGAAGAGGGCGATGACCGGGGCGTAGGCCACCCACCAGGCCCAGTAAAAGACGGTCCACCACTGGGGCCAGGCGTCCTTGGGCCCGCCCTCGGCCAGGAGGCGCAAGGGTTCGGTTTGGAAGGTCAGGGCCGTGAAGTTGTTCAGAAGAAGGCCCAGGCTGTTGGTCCACAGGTCGAACATGAAACCGGTGGGCCCCAGGGTCGCCACCAGAAAGAGTATGGTGAAGGCCAGCCAGACGTTCAGGCGGGTCAGGTTCTGCATGCCCTTCTCCAGGCCCAGGTAGACGCTAAGGCCGAAGATGGCGAAGAGGATGACCGTGACCAGGGCCTTGAGCTGCATGGTGTCCTCCCAGCCGGTAAAACCGGAGAAGAGGCGCGAGATGAGGGGAATGGCCAGGCCCAGGGAGGTGCCCACGGCCCCCACGGTGCCCAGGAGCACGATTATTTCAATGATCTTGCCCGCCAGGCCGTCGGAACGGCGCCCCAGGATGGGCCGGCAGGCGTCGCTGACCCGGAAGACCTTTTCCCGGCGCACATAGACGCTGTAGGCGATGGGAATGGTGGGCAGGCAGTAGATGGCCCAGGCCGAGAAGCCCCAGTGGAACTGGGGCAGCATGTGGGCCCAGGCCAGGGCCTGGTCGCTGTCGGGCGTCACCCCCATGGGCGGGCCTTGGTAGTAATAAATGGGCTCGACTATGGACCAGATCATGAGCCCGATGCCCACCCCGGCGCAGAAGAGCATGGAGATCCAGGAAAAGGTGGAAAACCGCGGCTCGTCCTCCGGGCCGCCCAGTTTTACGTGACCGTAGCGGGAGGCGGCCAGCCAGATGACTATGGCGAAGGAGACGACGCCGAACATCATGAACATGGAGGAGAGGTTGCGCATGACCCAGGCATAGGCGGCGTTGACGCCCAAGGCGGCCGTCTCCGGAAAAAAAGCCATGACCGAGCCGAATAGGGCCACCACGATGAGGGAAGGCCAGAATACTATTGGTTCAATGGGCGCGAACGGAGGGGACGGAGCGGGTTTTGTCATGATGGGCCTCCTTGAAAAATCAGTCAGCCCCAAGAGGGCTTTCTTAGGTTTCGACCTTAAACCGCTTGGTTAAAGCAATTCCCGAGCCAGGGTCTTTTAATGATTTTTCTTAAAAACCAATGAGTTAATTGAAAAAAGAAAGCGGAAGGCGATTTAATATTGAATCATGTCGGAGGGTAAACAGGGGCGGGAGCCGGCGGGCGATTCAATCATGAATCAATAAAAACAAGTAATTTAAAGGCTGTTCGACAACTATGATTCAAAAAGATTTATGAGGGTTTTCCTTGACGCCGCAAAAATTAAATTCCCGCCCTTAGGCCAAAAGCTCCCAGCCCAGGCGGGCAGCCAGGAGAACCAGAAAAATCGCGAAAACTTTTCTCAGGGCGTTCACCGGCAGGGCATGGGAGAGGCGGGCCCCCAGAGGCGCGAAAAAAATGCTGGTGGCGGCAACGCTCAGGGTGGCCGGGAGGCTCACATAGCCCAGGCTGTGGGGAGGCAGGCCCGGCATTCCCCAACCGCTAAGGATGTAGCCCAAGGCTCCGGCCGCGGCGATGGCCATACCGAGGGCGGCCGAAGTGCCGACGGCCGGGCGCATATCAACCCCGAACCAACGCAGGAAGGGGACAGACATGGTCCCCCCCCCCAGGCCCACCAGGCCGGAGACGCCGCCTATTAAGAGGCCGCCCCCGGCCAATACGGCCCGGCCGGGATTTTCCTTTCGGGCGGCCGGATAATAATCGACCGCCATCTGGACAGCGACGACCACCAGAAAACAGGCGAAAAAGGCCTTAAGGCCAAAGAGGGGCAAGGCCGCGGCCGCTTTAGAGCTCAGAAAAGTGCCAAGGGCCAGGGCCGGGGCCAGGGGCCGGACCCAGGACCAAAGGACCGAACCCCGGCGGGCGTGGGCCAGGGTGCTGGAGGCGCCGGTGAATAAAATGGAGGCCAGGGAAGTACCCACGGCCAGGCGCAGGCACAAATCGTCCGGCACGGCCGCGTTGAGGTGAAAGATGTAATTCAAGAGCGGCACCACCACCAGGCCGCCCCCCAGGCCCATAAGACCGGCCCAGAGCCCGGCCATGGCTCCGCAGACCAGGTAAAGTAAAATTAGAGTCAGCATATGGGGCTTCTTAAACAACCAGCTCTGCCGGCTTTTAAATTATTTGACGCTCTAATGACCATTATGAACCTGATTTAAAATAAATCAATGGCTTTATCGAATTTTCCCAGCTGGACCGGGGCGAGGCCTAATTTTCTAAAAATAATTATTGCAAATTGAAATATAATTTAGTATAATTATTTTTAATATAGCATCTAATATGATCTTTATATAACTATTTTAGATCAAATACAGCCGGTTAGCCGGCCAGACCGGGCCCTCGGGCCCGCCAGGAGTGAATCATGAAGTGCCCTTTTTGCGGAGATTTGTACAACAAGGTCATCGACTCCCGGTTGGGCAAAGAGGCCCTATCCATTCGCCGCCGCCGGGAATGCAACGTGTGCGGACGCCGTTTCACCACTTATGAAAAGGTTGAGGAACAGATACCGCTTCTGATCAAGAAGGACGGCCGCCGCGAGGCTTTTAACCGGGAAAAGGTCCGGGCCGGAATTCTCAAGGCCACGGAAAAACGACCGGTCTCGGTGGAAGTGGTGGACTCCTTCATTGAAAAATTGGAACGGCAGTTCCAGGAAGCCAATCTCAAGGAAATCCCGGCCCGTGAAGTTGGGGAGAGGGTCATTGAGTTTCTCAAGGAGTCCGATCCGGTGGCCTATGTGCGCTTTGCCAGCGTCTATCGCCAGTTCACCAACCTGGGGGACTTTGACCGGGAGCTGAAGGAACTCTTGCCCGTTCTGGGGCAGAAGGAAAAATTAGATGATATACGGTTTACCAAACAATGAGGCCCCGGCTTTAAGGTCCCCCCCGATACGGCGCGTACAGGCGCGTCCCTGGCTCTTGCGCCTCTTGACCGAGTCCTTGCTTTGGTCTTTGGCGGTCGGCCTTAATCTTTTCGATGGCCTCAGAAAGGCGGCCGCGGGAAAGGGTGAATATGAAAACATTGGCAACCCTATTGGGTCTGACTTTGATTCTAGGAATCTTCCCCGGCTTGGGAGAAGCTGAAGAAGCCGCCATAGGTCCGGTCGAGGCCGACGAGGCCCCCTTCACCTTAAGCGCCCGGGAGGACGATGCTTTGGAAACGCTTCGCCTCAAGGCCGCCTTAAGGCTTCTGAAACACGCCCAGGTCACTAACAAGGTTCTCCAGAGCTGTGCCGCCGAGCCCGCGGCGGCCAAGGCTCTGAACAATTTTTTGGGCAGAAACGGCAAAACCCTGGCCCTGGTGATGGAGGTCATCAAAAAAAACGGCGGACTCACCCCGGAAATAAAGGTTTTGATTGATAAGGAAGTGGCCGCCGAAAGCGCCGTCTTGCTTGAAAAAGCCGACTGCCGGGCCCTGGCGGACCTGGTGGCCAAAAACACGCGCGATATCTACAAGGCCCCCGACCTGGCCGAAGACTATCGGCTCATCAAAAATTGATCCCTCAAAGGCGGCCACTTGCCAGAGGGGCCGGACTTTGATAATATCGTGGCTGGTTCCGGGCTTTCAGCGGCGCAACATACAGGGGACGGATAACCATGGCCTATGACAAAAACATGAAGATTCTGGTGGTCGACGACTTCTCCACCATGCGGCGCATCGTCAAGAACATCCTGCGCCAGCTGGGTTTCTCCAACATAGCCGAGGCCGAAGACGGAGAGAAGGCCGCGGCCCTCCTGGAGATAGAGAGATTCGACATCATCATCAGCGACTGGAACATGCCCAACATGACCGGCATTGAACTGTTGCGCCATGTCCGCTCCAGCGAGCACATCAAGGACATTCCCTTTCTTATGGTAACCGCCGAAGCGCAGCAGGAAAACATCATTGAAGCGGTCAAAGCCAAAGTCTCGAACTACATCGTCAAGCCCTTCACCGCCGACACGCTTCAGGAAAAACTTGAGAAAATTTTCGCCTGAGCCGGCTCGGCCGACCATAGGCGAAGGTGGGCCATGACCCCCGACCCGCCGATGGCGTTTTTCACCTATTTTCTAATCTTGGCTTTGGGCCTTTCGGCGGGCAGTTTCCTGAATGTGGTCATCCACCGCCTCCCCCGCCGAGGCCAGGGTCTAAGCCTGTCCCAGCCCCGCCGTTCTTTCTGTCCGGCCTGTGGGGCCCCCATTCGCTGGCAGGATAACCTGCCCATCCTGAGCTGGATCTGGCTCCGGGGCAGATGCCGGGACTGCCGCCGGCCCATCCCGGCCCGCTACCCCCTGGTGGAACTGGCCTCGGGGGTCATGGCGCTCAAGCTGTTCAATCTTTATGGATTCGGACCGGAATTCCTCGTTCAGTATTACTTCGTTCTCTGCCTTCTGGCCATAGCCCTCATAGACCTGGAACTGATGGTCATACCCGTGGTCCTGATGTATCCGACCACCGTACTGGGTCTGGCCGGGGCCTTGGCCTGGCCGGCCCCGGAGCTGGCCGGCCCCTGGCTGTGGCTCAGGCTGGAACCGGCCTGGGGCCCGCACCTCTCCTCCCTGGCCTCCGCCGCCCTGGGGCTGGCCCTGGGTTGGGGGATATTGAAAGCCCTGGCCGTCTCTTTCAAGCTCCTCCGGGGTTATGAGGGCCTGGGCGACGGAGACCCGCCCCT